>Ga0055584_100008192_pt1 | contig 10243 bp, 10 predicted proteins | sample OSDHelmetaG_FD_58716 | JGI IMG/M metagenome (GOLD analysis project Ga0055584, IMG submission 58716) | Pelagic marine sediment microbial communities from the LTER site Helgoland, North Sea, for post-phytoplankton bloom and carbon turnover... | ecosystem: Environmental > Aquatic > Marine >...
ATACGATATTTTTCAGTTGCAGTACGCACTGGACACGTTCTACTTCCTCGTCTGTGGTGCGCTGGTCATGTGGATGGCCGCGGGATTCGCCATGCTCGAGGCAGGGTTAGTCCGGTCGAAGAACACGGTCGAGATTCTGACCAAAAACGTCACGCTGTTTGCGGTGGCCTGCATCATGTACATGGTCGTGGGTTACAGCATCATGTATGGCGGCGACATTTTCCTGAGCTCGATCACAGGGTCGGGCGCTGTTGAAGGCGGCGAGGAGAATGCAACCTATGCGCCCTCCGCGGACTTCTTCTTCCAGGTGGTCTTTGTTGCCACGGCGATGTCCATTGTGTCTGGCGCAGTAGCAGAGCGGATGAAGCTGTTCGCCTTTTTAGCCTTTGCCGTTGTCATGACCGGATTCATTTACCCGATGGAGGGTAGCTGGACTTGGGGTGGCAATCCGGTGTTTGGTATGTATACGCTGGGCGATCTTGGCTTCCTCGACTTCGCCGGCAGCGGCATTGTGCACATGGCCGGTGCAGCGGCAGCGCTGGCAGGCGTTATTCTGGTCGGCGCTCGCAAGGGCAAGTACGGGCCGAACGGCGAAGTGAATGCCATTCCCGGTGCGAATTTGCCTCTGGCAACGCTGGGCACGTTCATCCTCTGGCTGGGGTGGTTCGGCTTCAACGGCGGTTCGGTGCTGGCAACGGCATCAGTCGACTCAGCCAACGCGGTAGCGGTGGTCTTTATGAACACCAACCTCGCCGCAGCCGGTGGATGCATTGGTGCGCTGATCGTGGCCAAGCTGCTGTTTGGCAAGGCTGACCTGACGATGGCGCTGAACGGCTGTCTGGCGGGGCTTGTTGCGATTACTGCTGGGCCCGACACGCCTTCTGCTCTGCAAGCCACGATTTTCGGTGCGCTGGGTGGTGTGCTGGTGGTGTTTTCCATCACAACCCTCGACAAGCTCAAGATCGACGACCCCGTTGGTGCAATCTCTGTGCACGGCGTCGTGGGCCTACTGGGTCTGCTGCTGGTGCCCGTCACCAATGACGGTTCAAGCTTCTCTGGCCAGATCATCGGTGCGCTGACTATCTTCGGCTGGGTCTTCGTGGCCTCATTCATTACCTTCTTCGTGATCAAGATGGTCCTCGGACTGCGGGTCTCCGAAGAGGAAGAGTACGAAGGCGCCGATCTCAGCGAATGCGGTATGGAAGCTTATCCGGAGTTCGCTGGAGCGAAGTAATTACCCTGTCCTCTCATGGCAGTTTGGGCCCTTAGGGGCCCTTTTTTTTGCCAGGTCCTGCAAGAAGCGGTCTTTATCTCTCGGAGAGATCATGACGCCGCGGCCGCCCTCGAATTTAATTGCGATTCTGTCGAGTGAGAGTGCCATGCTGGCAAGCGGATTTCGGGTGGGTTCGGCTGACTGTATTTCCGAGATCAAAACGGAGCGCCAGAAGGGCCCGCATCGGATGAACAGGGTATCGCGCCGCAGCTCGTAGTTGGTGTGAAAGAAGATCCAGATGCTCATGGACCAAGCGATCAGGAGTGCGAGGCCATCTCCCCACTTGTCGTTAGCTTCTGAGATCCAGTCACCGGTTGCCACCGCCAACCCGCCGAAAAGCAGTGCGGGGAGCCACCAATCAACTTTTGATTCATAGCGCACAGTGGGTCTCCGGTATTCGCTCCTGCTCAAGCATTGCGAAAAAGCACAGGGAGATCATAATACGGATTCTTCTAACTGGAACTCTGATATGAAACTGGTCACAGCGATTATTAAGCCCTTCAAGATGGATGATGTGCGCGCGGCACTCTCGGACATCGGCGTTCAGGGCGTTACGGTGACAGAGGTAAAGGGTTTTGGCCGACAGCGGGGTCACACCGAGCTTTATCGCGGTGCAGAGTACGTGGTGGATTTTCTGCCCAAGCTGAAGTTGGAAATTGCCGCACCAGAGGACCAGGTTGAGGCGATTGTGGAAGCGATCATATCCTCAGCCAGCACCGGCAAGATTGGTGACGGTAAAATTTTCGTTGCGCCGCTTGAGCAGGTGGTGCGTATCCGCACCGGTGAGACCGGCGTCGAGGCAATCTGACGCCGCTGGGCCAATCCCCCTCAGCCCGTGAGCCGTTTGATGGCATCGGGCAAATCGGCCAACTGCTGCACCACCCCGGATGCGATCTCACTGACGCTTCCCTCAGGGCTGAACCAAATCGCTTTTGCACCGGCCGAGACGGCCCCTGATACGTCATTGTCGTGGCAGTCGCCGATATGAATGACCTGATCGGCTGACACCCCTGCCTGCTCGAAGGCTTTGCGAAACAGCGTCGGATCAGGTTTGCTGATACCAAATTCCTCGGCGCGCCACGCGTAATCAAAATAAGACCCAATCTGGGTTTGTCGCACATCGGCATTGCCGTTGGTCAGTGCGCCGAGTTGAAATTGCCTGCTCAGAGTCGCGAGCACTGAATGAGCATTCGCGAAGAGGGCGACGTCGTGGCGCCGAGAGATAAATGCCGCAAAGGCCTCACTCGCAGCCGATACGGCCTCTTCATCTGGCACGTCATGGTGTCGCAGCAGCTGCTCAATGAAGGCCTGCCGGAACAGGCTGATGCGGTGAGTCAGCTCCGGTCGCTCCGCTAGCAGGGCCTGCCGCAGCGTTGATATCTCTTCGCGGGGGGTTGCCGCCAGTGCAATAGAGGGATATCGAGCATTAAGATATGACCACTGCGCATCCTCTGCAGCTTCCAGTGCCGGCCGCACGTCCCACAGTGTGTCATCGAGGTCAAAGGTAATGAGGCGGATAGTCGTGCTCATATGATTTCACTGAACGATGTCGATGTGGCTCGCATAAATAAAGCGCGGTTGCGCAGCAATTAATGGCAAGCAGGCAGTTGCCCGATAACTTCGGCCAGATAGTCGAGGAACAGGGTCCCATCCTCTGCTCGGTAGCGCTGTGTATCGTGCGATCCGACCCCAAGCACGCCGATGTCATACCCGCCTGAGCGGATTGCCACCAGTGCTGCCGACCCTTCGGTTGCATCGGTGCCAAAGACAGCCTGCATTTCCTCGGGGCGGAGCACGCCGGAGAAGCTCTCGCCGTGGCGAATCAACTTGCTCGCCAGAGGAGCCTCCCCAGCGCTGCCAGACGACTCATCAAGCCATAACAGCGCGCCCATCTCGGCTTGAAACGTATCAGCGACCTGATGCAGCCAGATTCTGCTCAGATCGGCACGGTTCTCGCCCGCTAGCAGCGCCAGAATAGTATTGCGAGTGGCGTCTAGGAGCCGGTCATTTTCTCTGCTGATATCTGACAGTTCAGCCAGCTTCTGTCGCGAGGCAATATTGCGTTCTCGCAACACGCTGACTTGTCTCTCAACCAAGGAGACCGCACCCTCGCCACCATGAGGCAGGTTCAGCGCTGCAAGTAAGCCCGGCCGATCCTGTAAAAAGTTGGGGTGTGCTCGCAGGAAGGCTTCAACGGCTTTGGGGTCGAGGTTTTCTGACATTATTTGGGTCGCTCAGTTTCTGAATGCGATGGTACCTTCAAACACGAATGCGGTGGGGCCGCCCAGCCAAACTCGATCATCGCCGCCCGCCCAGCTGACCGTGAGCTTACCGCCCGGCAGATGTACAGAGACTTCGTTGGCTAACACGCCCAGCTGTATACCGTGGACCACTGCTGCACAGGCGCCTGATCCGCAGGCCTCGGTCTCCCCGACACCGCGCTCGTAGACACGGAGTTTAATCTCCGAGGTGGAGATGATTTGCATGAACCCCACATTGACCCGGTCCGGAAAGCGCTCATGAGACTCGATCAGAGGACCCAGCGTTGTCACTGGCGCTGCATCGCAGTTATCGATCATCAGAACCGCATGTGGATTCCCCATCGACAGTGCCCCAATCGATAAACTTTGTCCCCGCACCTCAAGTGGATACTGCGATGCGGTCTCATCTGCCGTAAACGGAATTGCGGCAGGTTTAAATCGAGGTGTGGCCAAGCCGGCAAAGACTCGCCCGTCTTCCGCGATGTTGAGCGCCAGCGAATCGGTATCGGTGAGTAATGTGAGTTCCCGTTTTCGACTTAATCGCTTTTCACGCAGAAAGCGGCCCACACACCGAGCACCATTACCGCACTGGCCGGCTCGAGAACCGTCAGCGTTATAGATCGTATAGCGAAAGTCTGCGTCGGGATCATCGGGTGGGGTGAGTAGCAGGATCTGGTCACAGCCGATGCCGCGTCGACGATCCGCGATGCGCTTTAACTGAGAGGTGCTGAGGTCGACCGCTTGTGTGACGCCGTCAATCACGACGAAGTCGTTACCCGCACCCTGCATCTTGGTAAACGCGAGCTTCACAGCGCGAGATTCCCAGGGATGATCTCCCGTTGCCATAGGTCATGGAGCGACTCCCGCTTACCTATCAGTTGCGCGGAGTCTCCAGAGACCAGTACTTCGGCAGCACGCGGGCGGGTATTGTAGTTAGATGCCATGGCAAAGCCGTAGGCGCCTGAGCCCATCACAGCCAGCAAGTCGCCTTCACACAAGTTAAGTGTCCGATCCTTCCCGAGGAAGTCACCGGTCTCGCAGATGGGTCCGACAATATCCCAGTCTCGTGACTCGCCTTCGCGCGGAGTCACGGCCTGAATATCCTGCCACGCGCTATAGAGTGCCGGGCGGAGCAAATCGTTCATTGCCGCGTCCACAATCGCGAAATTTTTTGCCTCAGAAGGTTTTAAATATTGCACAGTGGTTAAGAGGGCGCCGGCGAGGGCGACGATTGAACGGCCTGGTTCCAGAATCAACTCTAGATCGCGCGATCCCAGCCGCTCCGACAACACAGCCATGTAGTCATCGATTGCCGGTGCTGAAGCCTCATAGCTGACCCCGAGACCGCCACCGATATCGAGGTGTTGCAGATTGATCCCGTCTGCCGCGAGGCCGTCGATCAGCGACAGTAAGCAATCAAGGGATTCTAAAAAGGGCGCAATATCGAGGATTTGACTGCCAATATGACAGTCAATACCGACCGCATTTAATGCGGGTTGTTCACGGGCGATCTGGTAAAGGTGCTGCGCAGTGCCAACATCGACGCCAAATTTGTTTTCTCGCAACCCTGTCGAGATATAAGGATGTGTGCCCGCATCGACATCGGGATTTACCCGCACGGATATGGGTGCAATGTGTCCTGATTTCTCCGCGACTTCCGCCAGTGTCAGTAGTTCGGATTCCGATTCGACATTAAAACAGCGGATCTCATGCTCAAGCGCAGACTGCATTTCTTGCCTTGATTTTCCGACGCCAGAGAACACGACTTTGTCTGCCGCGCCCCCCGCGGCGATGACACGCTCCAGTTCGCCTGCCGATACCACGTCGAAACCCGCGCCCAGTAAAGCCAACACCTTGAGAACGGCCAGATTGGAATTCGCCTTGACGGCGTAACAAATCAGGTGCGGGCGATCGGCCAGCGCAGTTTGATAGGCGAGGAATGCAGACTCAATCGCCTCCCGCGAATACACATAGGTCGGTGTACCATGGGCGGCGGCAATGGCTTCAAGCGGGACGCCCTCGCAGTGGAGCGATCCTTTCTGGTGCTGAAACACAGACATCAGTGAGCCGAAGCCGATGAGTCTTCGGGCTCGGCCGGGCGCAACGGCCCCTGCTGACCACAGCTGGCCAGCCAAGTGCAGAGCAGGACGATGAAAATAGTCCTCACAGTTTGACCTCGGCAAAAGGCGCAGTATAACAGCGCAGTGTGGCAGGCCCACGATGAGGCGCCGCATGACATTGTGATTGGGTAGCACCACAACATCAGGGGGAACGGCCAGGTATGGCGAGCAGTGACTATTACGAGCTGATTGAGGAGACGTTCGAGGCGATCGAGGTTGCTCTCGAATCATTGCCCGATGATCTCGATATCCGGGGTGCGGAGGGGGTGATCAATGCCACTTTCAGTAATGGCGTCGTCTTTGTATTCAGTCGGCAACCTCCCACTGAGCAGCTCTGGCTGGCGACTCCCGGTGGAGGCTTCCACTACAGCTGGCATGACGACACTCAAACCTGGCAGGACACCAAGAGCGGTGAGTCCTTCCATGCATTTTTGATCGAAGAACTCGCAACGCATACAGGATTGAAATTGACCTGGGACCACCATGAGGATACTCGCAGCTAGTGCGCTGACGGTGTGCGTGGCGCTGGCGTCGCCAAGAGCGCTCAGCCAATCTGAGCCACTGCAGATCACTAACCTGTCTCCTCTCGCGTCCCTGCGAGCCATACCTTCCCAGCGCAGCGTTGAGGCCGCCCGCGGACTCAGCTGGGCCGCTTCCACAACGCTTTCCAACCACTTCACCGTGGAAAAGAGAGACCGGGAGACGCTGTTTCTTGACGGGCAGACCGACGCGCTGACGCTGTCACTTCGTTACGGCTCGCCACAACATTGGGATGTGGAGGTGACCTTGCCATGGCGACATCACTCCGGGGGATTTACCGATAACGTCATTTCAAGCTGGCACCGTTTTTTCGGGCTACCCGATGGCGACCGTGATCGCTATCCCACGGATGCACTGCACTATCAGCTGTCCCAGCCCGAGCACGATCGCCGCCTGTTCCGCTCCGCTTCGGGTTTGGGAGATATCCATGTTGCGGTGAGTCGGCCGTTGCTGAAGATCGATGGCGGTCAGCTGGGTATCAGTGCGGGGATTAAAACGGCCAGTGGCCAATCTTCAGACTGGCTTGGCAGTGGCGCTACCGACGTCTATGCCCTGCTGCGTTTCAGCGGCCAGCAGCTGGGTGGCTGGCCCTTGTGGTGGCATGGTCAGCTGGGAGGCACCAAGGCGGGTGAGAGCGATTTGCTGGGGCCACAGCAACGGCGATCGTTGTGGTTTGCGGGATTGGCGGCGGAGTGGCGTTTTTCGCCGCGTTGGTCAGCCTTGATGCAATACGATACGCACAGCGCCTTACTGGACGGGGAACTGGAGGCGCTCAGTGAGCCCGCGGGCATGCTGAGCTTTGCGCTACGCTGGCGGCCGACATCCCGCTGGATGATTGATGCCGGATTCAGTGAGGACGTGGTTGTCGAGTCCGCGCCCGATATTACTTTTCTGCTCAACGCGCGCTACGTGCCGTAGCGTTCAGCAAATCTCTAGCGCGAATTGATCAGAGCGTGTGCCGCCTGCGCTGCCACTTTGACCTGTTTGGGCGCGGTACCACCAAAATGATCGCGGGCCGCCACCGAGCCATCCAGCGTCAGCACGTCAAAGACATCCCCCCTGATGTCGCTGTGAAAGGATTGCAGGGTGTCTAGTGAGAGCTCTGCGAGGTCACAGTCGGCTGTCACACAGTGCGCGACCGCCTTACCTACAACTTCATGCGCGTCGCGGAATGCCACACCTGCTCGAACCAGATAGTCTGCCAGGTCGGTCGCAGTCGAGAAGCCCGCCATGGCGGCCTGCCGCATCGCCGGTTCGTTTGCTTGGATTGCAGGAATCATGTCGGCAAAGGCTCGCAAACTGTCACTCACGGTGACCACGGTGTCGAACAGCGCTTCTTTGTCTTCTTGATTGTCCTTGTTGTAGGCCAGTGGCTGCGATTTCATCAATGTCAGCAACGCTACGAGATTGCCTGTGGCTCGACCTGATTTACCGCGCACCAATTCGGGTACGTCGGGATTTTTCTTCTGCGGCATGATCGATGAGCCGGTGCAGAATCGATCGGGCAGGGTGACAAACCCAAATTGCGCGGAGGTCCAGAGCACCAGCTCTTCAGAGATGCGCGAGAGGTGGTTCATCAACAGTGCGGCGGTGGCACAGAACTCGATGGCAAAGTCACGGTCGGCGACGCTGTCGAGGGAGTTTCGCGTGGGTGCGTCAAAGCCGAGTGTCGCGGCGGTGGCGTCACGGTCGATAGGGAAAGTGGTTCCCGCCAGCGCGGCGGCCCCAAGCGGCGAGACATTCAATCGCTTGCGACAGTCCGTCAGACGACTGTAGTCCCGCTCCAGCATTTCGTTCCAGGCCAGTAAGTGATGGCCGAAAGTTACGGGCTGGGCTACCTGCAAGTGAGTGAATCCCGGCATCACGGTGCTGGCATGTTGATCTGCCAGGTCAACGATGCCAGTTTGCAGACGGGTCAGCTCGGCGTTTATGCCGTCGAGTGCGGCACGCAGATAGAGACGCAGGTCGGTAGCGACCTGATCGTTGCGCGATCGCCCGGTGTGAAGCTTTTTACCCACGTCGCCAATCAGCTCAGTGAGTCGCGCCTCGATATTCATGTGCACATCTTCACGCGCGACTGACCACTCAAAGGCACCTTGTTCTATCTCGGCAAGGACATCGGTCAGGCCTTGTTGAATCGCAGCATTTTCATCTACCGTCAAGACACCTGTGGACATCAGCATCTCGGCATGGGCCCTGGAGCCCGCGATGTCGTATACAGCGAGTTGACGATCAAAGGTCTCCGACGCGGTAAACCGTTGCACGAAGGCGTCCGTGGGCTCGCTAAAACGTCCGCCCCACAACTCCTGACTGTTCTCTGTCTTTCGATCGCTCATGATCTGCCATCGTCTCGCATCATTGCACGGCGATTCTACCTTGGACGCCTTCCGACTGCCCCGTTTCAGAGCGGTAAAACGTCGCCCCATGCTAAACTGAGAACATAAATAGGGGGAATAACGTGTCTGAAAGCATCGTGATCGCTACGCGAGAGAGTCCGCTCGCCCTGTGGCAGGCCGAACATGTGAAGTCACGCCTTGAGGAGGTGCACCCGGGCATTGAGGTGTCGCTGCTTGGTATGACCTCGCGCGGCGATCAGCTCCTCGACAAGCCGCTATTCAAAGTCGGTGGGAAAGGTCTTTTTGTCAAAGAACTGGAAACTGCTTTGTTGGATGAGCGAGCAGATATTGCGGTTCACTCGATGAAAGACGTGCCGATGTTTATGCCGGACGGGCTGACGTTGGGTGTGATTTGTGAGCGCGAGGATCCTCGCGATGCGTTGGTTGGATGCACTGATTTCGAGCAGCTTGCCCAAGGCGCGCGTCTCGGAACATCAAGTTTGCGTCGCAGCTGCCAACTGAGTCGGCATCGCCCCGACTTAGAGATCGGCTTTCTGCGAGGCAACGTTAATACGCGCCTCGCAAAACTGGATGGTGGCGAATTTGACGCCATTATCCTCGCTTGCGCTGGCCTGATTCGCTTGGGTTTCGAGGATCGCATTGGCGCTGCAATCGACCCTGATCTGTCATTGCCAGCCGCAGGGCAAGGCGCCGTAGGGATTGAATTTCGCGAGTCGGATCAACGGGTTCGTGATCTGCTGGCACCACTGAATCATGAGGGTACGGCCACGCGCGTGCTTGCGGAGCGGGCGGTAGTCCGCCGACTCGATGGTGGCTGCGACGTCCCGATCGCGGCGTTCGCCGAGTTCGAGGGTGACGGTTTGTGGTTGCGCGCCCGCGTCGGTGCAACAGATGGAACCCGCCTCCTGGAGGCGGAAGCGCGAGGCGCTGACCCGGATCAATTGGGTCAGAGTGTTGCAGAGATGCTGCTCTCACAGGGAGCAGAGGATCTGATTCGCGCGGCGAGGGAATGACGACAGTTGTTCTGACCCGGCCGCAGGCTGACAGCGAGCGACTGTCTCAAGCCCTGCAGGACGAGGGCTTTCAAACACGGGTCATGCCGATCATGACCATCAGTGCGATACCGGCTGCCGAGCGGATGCCTGTGCCTTCGCTAACCGACGATACCCTGTGTGTCTTTATCAGTGCCAATGCGGTGCGTTTTGGGTTGCCTCAATTGGATTCTGAGTTGGCGCGCTGTGAGGGGATTACGGTGATTGCGGTGGGGGCCAAAACGCGTGACACGTTGGGAGCTGAAGGCATTCAGTCGGTGATGCCGGTTCGGGCTGATTCGGAGGGATTACTAGCGATGACCGAGTTATCCGCGCCTGATTCTCAACCTATCGTGATTGTAAAAGGCGAGGGCGGCCGCGAACTCCTGGCATCTGAGCTGACCCGCCGGGGTGCCCTTGTCACTGAGTGGGAATGCTACCGGCGATGCTGGCCGGATATCGATGTGGGAGGGTTGGCGGATGTCGGCACCGGGCTAATTTTTCAAGCAAGTAGCGGCGAGATGTTGTCGCGTCTGGCGGAATTGTTGGCTGGTGAGGGGCTGGCGGATCTGTTCCAATCACCCATTATCGTTCCGTCGGACCGTGTTGCCAGGCTCGCCACTCAGATGGGCTGGGAACAGGTTATCCGTGCGGAAGATGC
>Ga0055584_100008193_pt1 | contig 10242 bp, 10 predicted proteins | sample OSDHelmetaG_FD_58716 | JGI IMG/M metagenome (GOLD analysis project Ga0055584, IMG submission 58716) | Pelagic marine sediment microbial communities from the LTER site Helgoland, North Sea, for post-phytoplankton bloom and carbon turnover... | ecosystem: Environmental > Aquatic > Marine >...
TTGAATGATGTCGGCCTCAGCCGTTTCCTCCGTCGTCCGCACGTTGGCGGTGACGGCGAAGAAGCGGCGGATGTTGACGGCGTTGGTGGTGTCGTCTGCGCCCTGGTCGATGACCTTGAGCGTATCATTCTGGCCCAGGATGGAGGCCGTTACCTGAATGCCGCCAGTGCCCCAGCCATAGGGCAATGGCATCTCTCGCCCGCCGAACGGCACCTGATAGCCAGGGATCGCGACGGCCTTTAGCAGCACCCGCCGGATCATCCGTTTGGTCTGCTCGTCGAGGTAGGCAAAGTTGTAGGCGGCCGCCGCGGAGCCCGCGGTGGCGTCTTTTTGGGTCTTGCTCATGGCTTCCCCGCCCCCAAATTGCTTTCACCCTGAGCCTGTCGAAGGGCCCCGTCGATCTTGGCACGGCCACCCTTCGACAGGCTCAGGGTGAAGAGTGGTGTTAGAGGCGGTGCCTCACACCTCAGGCTGAAGGACCGGTCTCTACCCTTCACCTTGAGCCTGTCGAAGGGTCGTTTGGTTGCTGCCAGACCCACACCCATCACTCCGCCGCCCTCTGTGTCAGATCTTCGTCCGCCCGTTCCGCCATCTCCCGCCGCAACCGCCGCACCAGTTCTAACTCGGACTGGAAGTCCACATAGTGGGGCAGTTTCAGGTGCTGGACGAAGCCGGAGGCCTCCACATTGTCGGAGTGGTACATGACGAATTCCTGGTCCTGCGCGGGATAGGTCGCCTCCTCGCCGAACTCTTCGCAGCGCAATGCTCGGTCAACCAGAGCCATTGCCATAGCCTTGCGCTCAGAGTGGCCGAAGGTGATGCCGTAGCCGCGGGTGAATTGCGGTGGCACGTCCTTGGCGCCCTCAAACTGGGTGACCATCTCGCATTCGGTGACGGTGATCTCGCCGAGACAGATGGGGAAGCCTAGCTCCTCCGGCACGAATTCTACCTCGACCTCACCCAAACGGATTTCGCCGGCGAATGGGTGGACGCCGCCAAAGCCGCGCTGGACGGAATAGCCCATGGCGAGCACGAAACCCTCGTCGCCGCGGAAGAGGTTTTGCAGGCGCTGGTCGCGGTCGGCGGGAAATTGCATGGGCTCGCGGGTCAGGTCGAAGGGTTCCTGGCCCTCGACTTCCGGTGCGGAAGCCGGCTCCATCAGGCCTTGTGCGCCCAGCATCTCTGCGACGCGGGGCATGTGACTGGCGACGGGTTCTTCAGCGCAGGGGGCTTGCGGCGGTGCTGGGTTTTCGTCCAGGAGCGAGAAATCTAGCAGGCGGTGGGTGTAGTCGTAGGTTGGCCCCAGCACCTGCCCGCCCGGCAAATCCTTGAACGTGGCGGAGATGCGCCGGCGGATGGCCATCTGGCTGGTGTCGATGGGCTGGGCATAGCCGAACCGCGGCAGGGTGGTGCGGAAGGCGCGCAGCAGAAACACTGCCTCGACCAAATCACCTTGCGCTTGCTTGATGGCCAGCGCCGCCAATTCGGGATCGTAGAGTGAGCCCTCTGTCATCACGCGGGCGACGGCGAGGCCCATCTGCTCTTGAATTTGCTTCACCGAGAGTTCGGGCACTCCTGGGTCGCCGCGCCGGGTTTCCGCCAGCAGATCGTGCGAGTTCTCAATGGCACGTTCGCCGCCTTTGACCGCTACATACATGGCTCAGATCTCCTCTATCGAGACGCCGCGCGGCAGGCCCATGACCTGGTCGCCGGCTATGAGGAACACGTCGACGCCGCTGGGATAAAGGGCGTGGTTGTCGGCCCATTGAGCCGCGAAGTTCGGCGGCAAGCCCTGAGGTGCGACCGTGACCGAGTCTTTGATGCCAGGGCCAGTCCAGCGCAACGGCGTGCCGCCGGTAAGGGATTCAATGGCCAGAATGATGGTTGCCGAGCGTTCCGGATACTGCGGATCGCCAATTGGGAAGGTGTGCATGGGTGGCATGCACGACGGGTCTGAGACGACTGCGAATACGGCCATGTCGGGGATAGTAACGATTGGACAGCCGCAATGAAAGCGCAGGTGGGCGACGGCTTCGGTCGATGCCGCCACAGCGTCAAGCCACACAAGAGTATCCTGGTCGAACAACGTCAAGGCCAGGGCGGTTAATGTGGGGCTCCAACCGCTTGGGGCAGCAGCGGGTGCGGGCAGGGTGCAAAGCGTGCCTGGCCGCGACAGCGCATTGAGCGTAGCGCGGAACGCTTGTTGGCTCTGGTGCACAGGATCGGTGAAACCTGGCCGTAAATTTTCTGATGAGTGAGGGGTGATTGTCATTTTTGGTTTTCGCCCCGCACGACGGTGAAGAATTCAACCTTGGTCGCTGCGGATTTTCGGCTCTTCTTGTCTAGCATGTTGGCGAGCGCTGCCTGCATTGGGGGTAAAATTTGCTGTGCCAATGACGGATCGCGTTGCAGAACCGCATCCAGCAAGGCTGCCAATTCAGCTTTCTGATGGGCGCGACCGGCGACATAGCCAAATCCGATGGTCCCGTCTTCCAATCGGACGGTTGCGCGAGTGATGGTCATCTCGCCCATGTTGAAGGCTGCCCCGCTTCCGCCCATTCGCCCGCGAACCATGACGTTGCCTGTCTCGGCTGGTCGTAGCCAAGCATAATCCGGGTCCGTTCCCAGGTTGTCCCTTGCATTAATCAATGCATATACATCTATTCGAGAGAAGATGCTCATCCATTGTTGACGTTCGTTTGTTGCGGACTTTGACAATGTGTCGCCCTATCGGTGTACATGCTGTCTGCGGAAAGTACTGGTCCGGCTATCTTCTGTGAATTATAGAACCGTTCCAGAGCGTGGAGTCGCAAACATATCCTATACAAATTGCGAGAAGATGACAGTCGATCAGTTGATGAGCCGCGGCGATGGAATTTCGCTTTGGCGGCAGATTGCGCAGCATATCAGAGCAGATATTCGTGGGCATGTATTGCGACCAGGCGACCGTTTGCCAACAGAATGGGATTTAACGCATCGTTTCGGTGTTAACCGCCACACTGTGCGCAGGGCGTTAGCCGCTTTGGCCGAAGATGGCGTTGTGCGGGCGGAGCAGGGGCGTGGCACATTTGTGCAAGAGGGTGTGATGGCTTACCCGATCTCTCGACGCACCCGTTTTTCTGAGGCCGTCCGTAAGCATGGCCGTCGTCCGCAGAGTGAATTGCTGAATGTCAAAATCGACCATGCGGATGCGCGGATAGCCTCAGCCCTTCGGGTCAAGGTCGCCACGCCTGTTTGGGTGATTGAGAGCGTCCGTAGGGCCGATGGTCAGGCTGTATCTATCGCGACGCATTTCTTTGACAAGCGCCGGTTTCCTCGCGTGGTCGATGTCTTCCGGGAGACGGGGTCTATATCGGCAGCATTGGCAGATGCGGGCATTGACGAGTTTACCAGAACCCGGACTCAGGTTTCGTCCCGGTTGCCGACGCCAGATGAGACGCGAATTTTGCAGATGCTCAAGACGCGCCCTTTGTTGGTGATGGAGTCGGTCGACGTGGATAGGGATGGTAAGCCCGTCGAATTTGGCATCGCCCGTTTCCCCGCAGATAGGGTAGAGTTGGTGCTTCAGCCATGATCTAGGGCAAATCCCGGTTCTCTGGGATCGAGATTTGCTCTAACTCAGTAAGTTGCTCTAGTGCAGCCAAAGCCTGGACTATATGCGCCACCCCAAGATCTGGACGACCCTTCGTACGTATACGTTTGCCCAATTCTGGGCGGACCTTTTCGCGGGCATCACGGTCGCGATGGTGGCGCTGCCGCTGAGTTTGGCGATTGCCATTGCGTCTGGCGCGAAGCCTGCGGATGGCCTGGTTACGGCAATTGTCGCCGGCTTTCTGATTTCATTTTTGGGCGGCAGCCGGGTGCAGATCGGCGGCCCGACCGGCGCCTTTATTGTCGTCGTGTTCATGGTGATTGCCGAACATGGCTATGACGGTTTGGTGCTGGCGACGCTTATGGCCGGCGTGATGTTGGTATTGGCCGGTTATTTTCGGCTGGGCAGCCTGATCGTCTATGTGCCAGAGCCAGTGATAAACGGGTTTACCATTGGTATTGCAGCCCTGATCGCAATCAGCCAACTGAAAGACTTGCTGGGTCTGACCCTGGCTGCGATCCCGGCAAATTTTCTGGAAACCTGGCCGGCGCTTTGGCAGGCAAGAGAGACGTTCGGGATTGTGGCCCTGGGGATTGGCCTAGCAACCATGGTGTTGATTGTGGTGCTGCGGCGGGAGTTTCCCAAACTGCCGGGGTTAATCGTGGCTGTTGGCCTCACATCATTGCTGGTTGGGGTCGCTGGTTTGCCGGTTGACTCGATAGCCCACCGGTTTGGTGCTTTGCCAGACTATTTGCCGATGCCGACCCTGCCGACCATCACGATGGCGCGGCTTGTGGAGTTGTTGCCGTCAGCCATCACCATCGCTTTCCTGGCCGGCATCGAGTCTTTGCTGTCGGCCTTGGTAGCAGACCGGATGATGACAGCGCGTGAGGCGGAGAGGCTCAGTCCAGTCTCCCCGCATCATCGGCCAAATGCAGAGATTATGGCGCAAGGCTTTGCCAACATCGGCTCTGCCCTGTTTGGCGGGCTGCCTGCCACTGGGGCTATCGCCCGGACCGCCACAAATGTGCGAGCCGGCGGGCAAACGCCGGTTGCCGGTATCGTCCACGCTCTAACGATCCTAGCCGTCATGATGCTGGCGGCACCGATGGCCGGTTATCTGGTCATGCCGGCTCTGGCTGGCCTGTTGATCCTGACCGCATGGAACATGAGCGAGCCACACAAATGGCGCAGCTACATGGGGGCACGGCCATCTGACCGAATGCTGTTGCTGCTGACTTTGTTCCTGACCGTGGTCGCAAACCTGACGGTGGCGATTGGTGTCGGCGTCGCCATCGGCCTGGCGTTGCGACTGCGCCGCCGCGATATACCGCCGACCGATTGGACGCCGCCAGACCGGTGAGCCGGGCTATTTCGTCAGCGAATCGACGGCTTCTTTCAATTGCGTCCTGGCACGCAGGAGATAAAAGCCCTGCGCTGACAGGTGCGACGGTACGATCAGCCCGTCCTGTGCGCCATTGGCGACGATAAGGGGGTACATGTCGGCTGCCACCCGCAAACTTCCGAGCATTTGAGCCCAGATCTCCGCGGCGTCCTTGTCTTTGATAACGGAGTCAAAATCGACGCCGATGTCGCGCAACAGCAGGTAGTAGGCATAGACCCGGCCCTTGATGTTCATGAACAGGTCGTCTGCCTGGCTATCGAAATAACCGGCATTGCTCTCCAACGTGCGCTTGTCGAGCGCGGCGCTGGCGGCGCCTAAGTCAGCGCCGATGCGCTGTAGCAGGGCGATTAGGTTGTCGGCCCGCTTGTCATAGACGGCATTGCCCATCGCCAGCCGGCCATTGTATCGGCGCAGCGCGTCCGCGCCGTCTTGATAGAGGTGGTGCGATGGCTTTTGCACCAGGATGCTGCCGCTAGAGAGATACCAACGGGTGCCCTCGGCTTTCAGCAGGCCAGCAGCTTTGTCCAAGTCCGGGTCGATGGCGCTGGAGCCGCGGGTACGGCCCAACTGATCGCCCATCTCCACTGCAAAGCGGCTGACGGCGTACATCAGGCCAGATTGGTAGTTTGGCATATAGGTCAGCACGGAGCCCGGATGCCAGAATGGCAGGTTCGGCGCCCAATGGTCCGCCTCCATCTCGATCAGCGTGATAGCTGTCGCAACGGCCTTGCTGCTGCCTGGCATATAGAGCTGTGGCGTTGGCTCCAGCGTCACATCATCATCGACGGTGTAGAACATGGCCATGCCAATAGGGTAGTACAGCAGTAATATCGCAGCGAGCGCCAGCGCCGGCCAGCGAATCCAAGGATTGCGGCCTATCCAGGACCGGTTGAATTTTTGGGTTGCGACAACCGGCAGGCGGCTCAATCTTCCCAAGAGTTGGCGCATACGCCAGTCTCCCCATATGCAATGGACCAAACGATCCTGAGCCCTCTAGATAGGGCGTTGATCCAGCTAGGAAAGCAAATTCATGCGAACGGATGAGCCTAAGACGATCCGCCTTGCCGATTACCGCCCGCCGGCCTTCCTGGTCGAGCATGTGGCCCTGGCCTTCGATCTGGACGACCACGCAACCATCGTGGCGGCAAATCTCAAGCTGAGGCGCAACCCGGCTTATGGTGATGCGGCGGCACCGCTGCACCTGGATGGCGAGGGATTGGACCTTCAGGACATCACCATCGATGGCTTTCAGGTGGCTGAGGCTGCGTTGTCCGTCGATGACGAAGGCCTGACGATTGCGCAGGTTCCCGATGCCTTCACCCTGGAAACGCGGGTACAGATCGACCCGGTGGGGAACACATTGCTGGAGGGGCTGTATCGTTCCGGCAGCGCCTTCTGCACCCAGTGCGAGGCGGAGGGATTCCGCCACATCACCTATTTCCCGGATCGCCCGGACGTGATGACCACGTTCCGAGTCACCATCCGCGCCGATAAAGCGGCCTGCCCGGTGCTGCTGTCCAACGGTAACCTGGTGGAGCAAGGGGCATTGGATGACGGCCGTCACTTCGCCGTGTGGGAAGATCCGCACCCGAAGCCGGCCTACCTGTTCGCCTTGGTCGCCGGCCAGCTGGAGGCGCTGGAGGGTTCGTTCCGCACCGCCAGTGGGCGCGACGTTGCGCTGTATATCTACACAGAGCCTGGCCAGTCAGCACGGTCGGCCTATGCCATGGATTCGCTCAAGCGTTCGATGAAGTGGGACGAGGAGGTTTACGGCCTCGAATACGACCTGGATATCTTCAACATCGTTGCCGTCAGCGATTTCAACATGGGTGCGATGGAGAATAAGAGCCTCAACGTCTTTAATTCCAAATACATTCTGGCCGAGCCTGACACTGCCACCGATGGCGACTATTACGGCATCGAAAAGGTGGTGGCGCACGAGTATTTCCACAACTGGACCGGCAACCGCGTCACCTGCCGCGATTGGTTCCAACTGTCGCTGAAAGAAGGGCTGACGGTCTTCCGCGATCAGGAATTCTCTGCCGATATGCGTGACGCCGCGGTGTGCCGCATTGATGACGTGCGCACACTCCGCGCCCGGCAGTTCCCGGAGGATTCGGGGCCGACAGCGCATCCAATCCGTCCAGACCTCTATATGGAAATCAACAACTTCTATACGCCCACCATCTATGAAAAAGGCGCGGAGGTTGTCCGCCTGTTGCACTCGGCGCTGGGACCAGAGGGCTTCCGCAAGGGGATGGACCTCTACATCCAGCGTCATGATAACCAGGCCGTGACCTGTGACGACTTCCGTCGGGCGATGGCGGATGCGAATGGCGTCGATTTGGAGCCTTACGCCGGCTGGTACAGTCAGGCCGGCACGCCGGTGGTGACGGCGCATGGCGTGCACGACCGCATGTCGGATATCTACACCCTGACCCTCTCGCAGAAGACACCGCCGACGCCGGGGCAGCCGGACAAACAGCCGTTGCCGATCCCGCTGGGCATTGGTCTGGTCGGGGCGGATGGCGCGGACCTGCCGCTGATCGATGCCAGCGGCACGCCCCTGCCTCGGCCCGTAATCACCCTGACCAAAGCCCAGCAGACCTTTGTGTTTGAGCAAGTGCCTGTGGCGCCGGCCCTCTCGCTGAACCGCGGGTTCTCGGCCCCCATCGTGCTGAAGGCTGAGTTGTCGGACGAGGAGCGCGGTTTTCTGGCTGCAGGTGATCCCGACCCGTTCAACCGCTGGGAGGCGATGCAGCAATTGGCGACGGAGGCTCTGCTGGCCCGGATCGCCAAGCCCAAGACCAAGTGGCCGGCGGCGCTGATGGACGCTTTCGCGCGCAATCTGATGGCCGACGAACTGACACCAGCGTTCCGTTCCGCCCTGCTACTCCTGCCCAGTGAGGACTATCTGGCCGAGCAAATGGCGGTGGTCGATCCTGCGGCAATTCATGACGCGCGCGAGGCGTTGCGTACCGATTTGGCGACCCGGCACGCGAAAACCTTCCGCGATCTCTACGATAGCCACCGTGTGAACGCGCCCTATAGCCCGGACGCGGAGCACGCGGGCAAGCGGACGTTGCAGAATGTGGCGCTGGCCTACCGCACGGCAGGCCCTGACGGCACGGCTCCGGCGGAAGCGCAGTTTCAGGCGGCTGACAACATGACTGACCGCCTGGCGGCCCTCAGCCTGTTGAACCAGGTGCCGGGCGCAGCCCGTGACGAGGCGCTACAGGCTTTAGCCGAGCGATTTGATGGTGAGGCTCTGGTGATGGACAAATGGTTCTCGCTGCAAGCGACAGCACCGATGACCGATGCTGCGGCGCACGTGCGTCAGATGATGCTGCACCCGCGCTTTAGCCTGTCCAACCCGAACAAGATCAGGGCCCTGATCGGGGCGTTTGCAGCAGCGAACCCCACGGGCTTCCATGCCGCAGACGGCAGCGGCTATGCCTTCCTAGCCGAGCAAATTAAGACGCTGAACGGCCTGAATCCGCAGATAGCGTCTCGCCTGATCGGGCCTTTGGGCCGGTGGCGTCGCTATGATCCAGCGCGGCAGGCGATGATGCGGGCAGCTTTGGAAGACATTGCGGCAACGCCGAACCTCGCGCGTGACCTGGTGGAGGTGGTAACAAAGTCTCTCGCTGACTGAGTACGCTTTCTCCATCGCCCGGATTAAAACGGATAAGCCATGCCTGCGCCCTACACTCTTGCCGCCATTGCTGACGCCCTGGGCGGTACACTGGTGGGCGACCCCACATTGGTCGTGCAACGGCTGATGCATCCGCTGGAAGCTAACCGACCCGACGACCTGATCTTTGTGATGGCGCCAGAGTTGGCGGAGCGGCTGGGTGAAAGCCCTGTCCGTGCCGCTATCCTGGCTGAAGGGTTGGAGGCGCCGGCAGGCTCGCTCGACGCCTGCCTCACCGTGCCTAGAGCGCGCTATGCGCTGGGCCTGTTGCTGGACCTGTTCGAACGCCGGCCGTATTGCATGCCGGGCATACACCCGACCGCTGTGGTGGAGCCTGGGGCGGAACTGGGTGAGGGGGTGTGTATTGGCGCGCTGGCCTATATTGGCCCGAAAGCCCGAATCGGTGCGGGCTGTGTTGTGCTGCCGCAAGCCTATATCGGTGGCGAAGCGGTTCTGGGGGACGACTGCCTGATTTATCCCGGCGTGCGCATTGGCGAGCAGGTGGAGATCGGGCACCGGGTGATTATCCACAACAATGCCAGCATTGGCTCCGACGGGTTTTCGTATGTGACGCCGGAGCAGGCCAGCTTTGAGTCGGCGAAATCTGGTGGCGATCAGGTTTCTACGAAAATCAGAGGTTTGCGGCGCATTGCTTCCATCGGCACAGTGCGAATCGGTGATGACGTAGAGATTGGCGCCTGTGCTGCGGTGGATCGCTCCAACATTGGCACCACGCGTATTGGGCGGGGCACCAAGTTAGATAATCATGTTCAGATTGGCCACAACGTGACCATCGGCGAGGATTGCCTGTTCTCTGGCCAGGTGGCAATCGCCGGTAGTGTCAAGATTGGCAACCGGGTCGTGCTGGCTGGTAAGGCTGCAGTGGCCGATCACCTGACTGTCGAAGATGACGTGGTTGCTGGCGCGGGTAGTGGAATTTGGCGAAATACGGCGGCGGGGCAGGTGGTGGCGGGCTTCCCAGCTTTGCCGAAAACGGAGGCCTTGCGCCAGCAAATCGACTTTGCGCGCTTGCCCCGACTTTTGCGTGACGTGGCGGCATTGAAGCGGCAAGTTGCGGGATTGCTACAAGGCCGCAGTGAATAGACTATCGCGGCACATTGAAATTCTTGCTATAGCAAACGAAATCGGCCCCGGCAGCAAGCTCGGGCAACGACACGAGGCAACAGAATGGCGGACACACGCAACAAGATCATTCAGATCATCGCAACAGAGTGCGAGATCGACGCGGCTCAGATTGTGCCGGAGGCTTCGTTGGATGACCTTGGCATCTCTTCCGTTGATTTGGTGCAGGTCATGTTCCAGATAGAGGAAGAGTTCGACGTCTATCTGGCCGATGAGGAGATTGGCGCTGACACCGAAAGTGTCGGGCAACTGCTGGATGCGGTCGAAAAATTAATCGCTGCGAAATCGACCTAGGGCAGATTTATGCATCGTGTTGTGATCACGGGGGTCGGTTGCGTCTCGTCACTGGGCCTGACAGCGGCCGAGCATATTCAGGCAACCCGCGAAGGTGTCAGTGGATTGGCGACG
>Ga0055584_100008194_pt1 | contig 10242 bp, 8 predicted proteins | sample OSDHelmetaG_FD_58716 | JGI IMG/M metagenome (GOLD analysis project Ga0055584, IMG submission 58716) | Pelagic marine sediment microbial communities from the LTER site Helgoland, North Sea, for post-phytoplankton bloom and carbon turnover... | ecosystem: Environmental > Aquatic > Marine >...
GAAAGGCGGGCGCTTACCGACGGCCAACACTCGTAGATTGACGATCTCGACTGCAGCATCGGCGTCGGAGTGACCGAACTTTTGCGCGTGCGCTTGATGAAACGCACTTGCCAGTGTCGCGATCTGCATGCCTGGTGCAACGTCGAGGCTGAGTTCATAGCTTTGGCCAACGTAACGCACGTCAACCATGGTCTCGATGTGGCGATCGCTGGCGTCGACACGGTCCGCTGCTAACAGCGTTTCAGCTTCGCGCTGCAGTGGCTTGAGCTCGGCATGCAGTTGGTCTGCGTCAATTGCGCTCAACGCCATCAAACGCGTAATAACCAAATCGTGACGCAGATCTGACATCAAGATGCCCATCGCGCAAAGAATGCCTGGCGCTGGCGGCACCAGTACCACAGGAATACCGAGTGACTCTGCTACGTCGCCCGCATGCAGCGGCCCGGCCCCGCCAAACGGCACCAATGCAAAATCGCGTGGATCATGACCACGCTCGACCGATACGACGCGTATGCCGCGCTCCATATTCGCATTAGCAACACGAATGACGCCAGCGGCAGCGGCCGATACATGCAGTTGCAAGGGCGCACCGACATGCGATTCCAGCGCTGCTTGTGCTGCCGCCAGATCCAAGCGCATGTCACCACCGAGCGCGGTTTCAGAGCCAAGCCTACCGAGCGCCAAATTGGCATCAGTGACGGTCGGCTCGAGCCCGCCGCGGCCATAACATGCGGGCCCGGGTACCGCCTCCGCTGAGCGCGGCCCAACCACTAACGCGCCGCCAGCGTCGATGCTGGCAATACTGCCACCGCCTGCGCCGATAGCGTTGATATCGACCACTGGCACGCGAATTGGCATGCCTTCAAGTTCTGCTTGCGTGGTGACTTGCGGCTTACCACCAATAATGAGGCTGATGTCTGTGCTGGTGCCACCCATGTCCATCGTCACGATGTCGGGGTAGCCAGCGCGGCGTGAGATCTCGGCCGCAGACACCACGCCGCCAGCGGGACCGGAAAGCACGGTATGTACGGGTTTAGCGCGCGCCGACGGTAAAGTCATCAAGCCTCCGGAGGCCTCCATCACCATCACCGGCGTATCTGCGGCGAGACCTAGGCCGTCAATTGGATCTTCGAGCAGCGCTTGTAGCGAGCCTAAATAGCGGTCCATCACTGGCACTAAGTAAGCATTGAGCGCGGTCGTGCTAGATCGTTCGTACTCACGAAATTCACGGATAAGTTCCGTTGACGTACACACGTAGCGGCCTTGCAGGTGGCTCGTGAGGATGGCCTTGGCGCGTTGCTCGTGCGCGGCATTGGCATACGCGTGCAGGAAACATACAGCTACTGCCTCAACGTCGGATGCGTTGATACGCTGCGCAAGCGTGACCAGCCCGGCCTCGTCCAGCGGGGTTATCTCCTCGCCTCGCTCATTCAGCCGGCCACGTACGGTGTAGCGATCTGCGCGCCGCGCGATAGGCGGCGTGCGCACGGTCCGGTAATCGTACAGCCGCGGGCGATTTTGCCGACCGATTTCGAGCAGATCACGGAAACCTTCATTGGTCACAAAGGCAACCCGCGCCCCGGTACGCTGAATAATCGCGTTGGTCGCGGTAGTCATGCCGTGGCCAACATAGCCAACGACACTGCCATCCACGTCCAGCGCTTGCAGCGCCAACTTCAGCCCATTAACAGTGCCAACAGCGCGGTTCTCAGGCGTGGTCGGGATCTTCGAGACGCAAAACTGCTGCGCTTCAGTGTCGTAGGCAATTGAATCTGTGAAGGTGCCACCGACATCGGAGGCGACGCGGACATGACTCAAGTGCCAATTCCAAACGGCGATGTGATGCGCTGCGTTTCGATCATCTGGCGCATGTCATCATCACTTGGCTTGCGCTCGTAGCGCGCCGCCGCATCGAGTACGCGCGGTAGCAAGGTGATGTCGCCAATGGTGTTTAAGAACACGCCTTCGTATGCCATTGCCCAATGCACTGCACGATCGATATTGCCCTGAGATTCAAGCGGTTGATACCAGGTATTACGGGCTTTTGGGGTTGTACCCCAAGGCCCACGAGCAATGGATTTAATCGTCTGTACCGCCACACCACGCTGTTTGCACAGCTCAATCACGCGCATGAAGTCGCTGCGATAGCGTTCGTTTTCGAACATCAAGAAATTAAGCGGCAGCAGCACTGAATCGAACGCAAACTTCTCCAGGCTACGCAGGTGCATTGCCGGGATAGTCCAGCCATGCCCGGTGATACCGATAAAGCGAGTCAAACCTTCTTCACGCGCCTCGACCACCGCTTCGAGTGCACCCTCATTGCCGAACACCATGTCCCAGTCGGTCGGATGCGCCATCGAATGCAGTTGTAGCAGGTCAACTTGATCAACTTGTAGCCGATCAAGCGAGCGCCGAATCTGATCGCGCGCGGCTTGATAGTCGCGCTCGCCGGTTTTGGTGGCGAGAAAGAACTTGTCGCGATGTTCCGGCATCCATTTGCCGATGCGCAGCTCTGAATCGCCGTAGCGCGGTGCCGTATCAATGTGGTTAACGCCGTACTCAAGCAAGACCTCGAGCACGCGGCTCGCCTGCTCGTCGTCACTTTCATTCATGAACGCTGCGCCGCCGAATAGCGTCACAGTGCTGTCATGCCCGGTGCTTCCAAATGGACGTGTTTGAATCATGTTTCTTCCTATACGAAACAAATTGCGTCCGACCGATGCTTAACCATCCCGGACACGACGCCTAACTAGGCGCTAAGAGCCTAAACCATGCTAAAGGATACGCCTTCCGAACTTGGCAACGGAATCCTCGTTTAGATCCATGCCGAGACCAGGGGCTTCGTTCAGGTACAAGATGCCGTTCTCAATACGCGGCGGATTGAGGTACAGCTCGGCCTGCAGCGGATCGCGTTCCGGATCAGTGAATGACTCCACGATGCAGCCTGCCGGGCTACCAGCAACGATATGCGCGTGAATAAAGCAGTCATGGTGTGGTGCAACTTGGACGTGGTTCAATTCGCACAAGCCCGCCAGCTTACGACCCTCGGTGAAGCCCCCCATCATGGTGCAATCGAATTGCAGGATCTGGATAGCCTGCTCGTCGATGAGTGCGCGGCAACCGTAGCTGGTCAGTTCGCTTTCGCCCGAAGAGATTGGAATGTCAGTTTTTTGTGCGAGTAACTTCAGCTCACGACGATCATCGAACCAGCGCACTGGCTCTTCAAGCCAGCGTGGCTTAAACGCCGGAAGCTCGCGCACCGCTTGCAGCGCCGTTTCTAGCGACCAAGCGCGATTTACATCGATCATGAGGTCACAATCATCGCCGATTATCTCTCGCACGATAGCAAGGCGGTCCAGGTCCTCAGCCAGTGATAGCCCGCCGACTTTCGCTTTAAAACCACGGTGGCCTTGCGATTTAAGCATGTGCATTTCTTCGCGCAGCTCCGATTCGGTCTTGCCGTCGCGGTAGTACGCACAGGTCACATAAGCCGGGATCTCGGTGCGATAACCGCCGAACAACCTGAATAATGGTAAGCCCGCAGCTTTACCCATCACGTCCCAACAGGCGATATCGAGCGCTGCCGCGAAACGAATAATGGCCTCTTTCGACCAACCACGTTCGTTGGCAATTCGTTGTGAGGTAAGGTCAAACAACTGCTTGTGCAAACGCTCGGGCGCGAGCGGATCTGCGCCGATGGCGAAGTCCGCGATGCCACTGTTTACGGCCCGCTCGACTGCATCAATGGGCGTGTAACTCGTGGCCACACCGAAGCCTTGTTGCCCTTCATCGGTGCGGATGCGCACGAGAATCTCGTTCGCAAGCGGCACAATAAAATGACTGACCCAGTGCGGCCGGTCGCCGGACTCAACAGAGAGGATATGTACTTCGATTTCGGTAATTTTCACGGGCGCTAGCTGGGTTGTTTGTGATTCGCGTAGTATGACCGGTGATGCCCCAACCCGCACGTACCAACACCTTATTACCCTGGCTCGCTTGGCTAAGCGCGGCCATGTTTTTCTTTTTTGCGTGGGTCCTGCGAGTCAATCCGAGCGTCTTGATTGATGAGCTGATGCTTGAGCTCAACGCCGGCGGCGCGCTCGTGGGGCACCTGTCCGCATTCTACTTCTACGGTTACGCTGGCGGTCAGATCCCTGCAGGAATGTTGCTCGACCGCTTCGGTCCACGCCGTTTGCTCACGGTTGCGGCGGCGGTGTGCGCCGGCGGCGCATTGTTGTTCTCGCTATCCACATCACTCACAGGACTGTCCCTAGCGCGCTTTTTAATTGGCGCCGGAGCCTCCTTTAGCCTAATTGGTTCTATCCACATCGCCGGGCAATGGTTGCCCGCGCAGCGCTACACCTTGTTGAGTGGGCTAGCGATGGGTTGCGGCATGGCAGGCGGTGTCTTTGGGCAGGCACCGGTGCGCTTGGCAGTGGACGAATTTAGCTGGCGCCCGGTCATGGCAGCGATCGCTATGGCCGGCTTTGCGCTGGCAGCAGTGTTGTGGATGACGGTGCGCGATCAGCATCGTAGCAGCGGCGGTTTCAGCGAAGTCATATCCGGTCTCGGCAAAGTTGCGCGGCGCAAATCCAATTGGCTCAACGCACTCGCCGGGCTCGGTGTAACTGGCCCGCTGCTGGGCTTTGGCGCGCTGTGGGGAGTGCCGTATCTTGAGGTGAGTCTCGGCCTGGACCGGGCCAGCGCCGCCGGCATTGCGTCATTGACGCTCGCAGGTGTTGGCGTTGGCGCGCCACTATCTGGGTGGTTGTGCGACCGGGTAAGCTCGAAGCGCTTGCCGTTGATGCTTGGATCGTGCACCAGCGCAATGGCCTTAATGACCTTATTGTTCTTGATAGACACGCCCATCGCAGCTGGCTTTGCGTGTTTCGCCTTGGGTTTATCAACATCGGTGCAGGTAGTTAATTTCTTGTTTGCACGCGAACACAACCCGCCCGAACTGCGTGCAACTGCCACGGGTCTCATTAATGGCACGGTCACCGGTGCCGGGGCCTTGTTTCAGCCGGCAATTGGCTGGGCATTGGATAGCAGTTGGGATGGCACAATGTCCGAAGGTGTGCGTGTTTACACAGCCAACGACTTCCAGTGGGCGCTATCATTACTATTAATCACATTGGCCCTGGGCTTTTGTTGCGCTGCGGCGCTACGCGAGTAAACGCGTTGCGGTGCTTCAGTTACCTTGAGCTAAGAGTTAGAACGGCGTGAGCACACATGCTACCCAATGAGTGCACGCGCGTTAGGCAGAAACATATGCAAGACGAATATAAAATCACTACGGGTGGCAGCGAACATCATGATGCGATGGTTGCGCTGTTGCCGCTGCTCGCGTCCTTCGAATTGCCGCGCGACCGCGTAGCTGAGCATCTATGGCACGGTGATCGCGACATGATCAGCGCTTGGGCGCGCGGCTCTAAGCCAGAGTGTTTTGCCCGCGTAGCCTTGGCTCGCGATGGCGCACTCCTGGGCTTTGCGTTCGTGTCGATGCGCGAAGAGATGATGAGCCACGCGCCCAGTGCCCATCTCGAGGTTCTGGTTGTTGCGCAAACAGCGCGGCGCCTAGGCCTTGGTGCCACTTTGAGCAATGCCGCCGAGGCAGAAGCCGCCGCGCGTGGCGCGCAGTCGATCACGTTACATGTATTCGGCAATAACAAGCGTGCCCGCTCGCTGTACTCAAAACTCGGATATGACGAAGAAATCTTGCGTTGTACTAAGCGGCTTGAGTAAGCAGTGTGTAGCAATGGTGAAGGTTGCGCGAATCGTTTAGTTTAATGGGATCGACGTATAAACCATTGTCTTTAACGGGCCAGCAAGTGGACAAATTCCAATGGAAATGATCTCTGCCTCAACCTTAGCTCGCGCCGTTGTTGCAGGCTCGTTATTGTTCTTAGCGAGCCTATTATCAATAGGTGCACATGCCCAGGATAATCGCTTGGGCGTGCTTACATGCAACTCGATCCCAGGCACCCGCGTGAACTTGATTATTCGCTCAACCACCGACGTATCGTGCGAGTTTCGCCATGAGAGTGGCAAAGTAGAGCACTACCTTGGCGAGACGGGCATTGCTTTTGGCGCTGACCTCACATTCCAGAAGGATGAAGAAACCTTCGCATTTACCGTCGTGTCCGCAGCGAAGATAAAAATTGGTGAGCACACCCTTGCTGGTAAATATATTGGTGGACGCGCGTCCGCATCGGTTGGTCTGGGTTTGGGCGCCGCAGTGTTAGTCGGTGGCAGCCGCGACAACTTCTCATTACAACCACTTGCTTTGGAAGGAAACAAAGGTTTTGGTGCAGCCGCCGGGCTCGGCTTCTTGTACATCGAAAAGTCGCGCTAAAGTCTCCAGCCGAGCCGCGGCTAAACTCGGCTGAGCGAGGGCTGCTAAGTCTCATAGTGCTACCGCCGTGCGGGCCTGTCTGCTCTGGCTAACCCGCGTTGTGGCCGAATTAGCCTTCGGCGACTTACCTTTAGAGCCAGTGCAAAAACTCACAAGATAGGGTAGGAACCCTCTTGATCATGGGTCTCCGTACCCACGAGTGCAGGTGTGAACACGCACACAATTCGCATATCCGATAGTGCGCGCAGGCGATGGCGGTCGTGTTTGTCTAGCGTATACATTGAGCCGGCACTGAGCACATGGACTTCGCCCGTCGCCAGATCAGTCAACTCGCCTTCGCCTGCAGTCACCATATTCGCTTCTATGTGATTCTTATATTCCATCTCCTGGCTTTGGCCTGCCGCGACGCTGGTCTGCGTTAGCGTGAAGCCAACATTGTCATCGCGCAGCAAATAGCGTGCGCTGGTCCACACACCAGGCTTTTCGCCATAGCTGCCGCGCGCTTTTACATCTTCCAGGGTTCGTACAATCATTGCTCGCCTGTCTCGTTGGTGGCCTCGGCTGCTTAAGCTTTGCGGCTATGGAATTTGGGTCTAGGCGTTTGTTTGAGCGCAGGAATAACTTGCTGCGCGAAGCGCTGTTGCGCCGCGTCTGCCTCCGCGCCGAATTGATCTTGGCGCGGGCCAATGATGACCATTCGATCGATACCGAGGTCGCGTAGTGCCGTGAGTTTCTCTATGCACCTTTGTGCTGGTCCAATAACTGCGAAGCGTTCAATGAACGATATTGGCATCGCTTGCGCGTGGGCGGCATCACCGCTACCGTGGCGCGCTTTGTCATAGTCACCTAAGCGATCAAATACGGCCTGATCGGTAGTCGACACGCGGTCGCGAGTTGCCCCCGGCATGCCGGTGAAGTGCGCAAAAATACCGACACCAGGCCGCACAAGCTCTGCCGCAGCTTCGATGTCATCGTGCACGCAAACGTTTACGTACAGCCCGAGCGACGGCATTGGCAACTCGGTGCCAACGCTGGCGCGCACGTGATCGATGCCCCAGGCAACGCGCTCGGGGTCGGAGCCAAGCGAGAAGCTCACGCGCTCACACAAGCGCGCGCCCATTGCGATAACTTTGGGCCCAGTGGCTGCCACGTCCACTGGAACTTTGCCAGCGGTGGCACTGGCAAGCCAACGTAATTGGCTGTCATAGCCCGCGGCATCTAAGCTTTCGCCGCGCAAATATGTTTGCACATCAGCGACATAACGCTCAAACACTGCTGGCGCGACAGGTTTGTGGCCAATGTTGAACAGCGACGAGTCGCCGCGCCCGATACCCAACACGGCACGTCCTTCAGAAAGCTCTTGCACGCTGGCGATGGCGCCCGCGGTAACAGCCGCGTGGCGTGTCAAAGGATTAGTGACGCCTGGACCCAACAGCAGCTTGGACGTGACGCGCGCCGCCATCGCCAGCGATACATAGGTATCAGTTGCTAAGTTCTGGGAATCAGTCAACGTTAGACCATCGTAGCCAAGCTCCTCGCAGCGCACCGCCAATGCTTCCATACCCTTAACTGCGGGGCGGCCAAAATGCCAAAGCTCAAGCTCATTATTAGTCATTGTGCAGTCTCAGTTCATGTCCAGGACTTTGCCTGGGTTCATTAAGTTGAGTGGGTCAAGCGCGCGTTTGATCTGGCGCATGATTGACACTGCATCGCCTGCTTCCGTGCGCAGATGTTTAATCTTGCCTGAGCCAATGCCGTGCTCCCCGGTGCAAGTGCCACCGACTGCGAGCGCTCGCGCGATAAGGCGATCATTCATCTCGTAAGCGCGGCGCATTTCGTCTTCATCGCTCGAATCGAGCACTAAGCCAACATGAAAATTGCCGTCACCTACATGACCAACGATAGGCCCGCAGAGATTGAGCTCATCGACGTCGGCGCGTGTCTGCACCACGCACTCGGCGAGATGCGATATGGGTACGCACACGTCGGTCGACATAACACCGCAGTCGGTGCGCATCGCTTTGGCCGCAAAGTAGGCGTCGTGACGCGCTTGCCATAGATGATTGCGCTCTTCTTGTTTAACCGCCCATTGAAAATCACTACCGCCAAATTCCGAGACGATCTCGGCAACAGTGGCGGCTTGCTCTGCGACGCCTGCGTCACTGCCATGGAACTCGAAAAACAAGGTCGATTGCACCGGGTAATCCAGTCCAGAATATTTGTTGATGGCGTCCATTTGCACATCATCAAGCAATTCCACCCGCGCCACTGGTACACCAATCTGAATAATGTTGATGACGGTGTTGACAGCGTCTTCGAGCGTTGGAAAAGAACAAACGCCTGCGGATATGGCTTCTGGGATGCCATACAGCTTGAGCTGAATTTCGGTGATGACGCCGAGCGTACCCTCGCTGCCTACAAACAGGCGCGTCAGGTCGTAGCCAGCTGCTGATTTTTTCGCGCGACCGCCAGTTTTGATGATCCGCCCATCAGCCATCACCACCGTGAGCCCGAGAACGTTCTCGCGCATGGTGCCGTAGCGAACTGCATTAGTGCCCGACGCGCGGGTCGCTGACATGCCACCAATCGAAGCATCTGCGCCTGGGTCAATCGGAAACATGAGTCCGGTATCGCGTAAGTGCTCATTCAGCGCTTTGCGCGTCAAACCAGCCTGGACCCGACAGTTCAAGTCTTCATTGTTGACTTCAAGCACCGCTGTCATTTGCGACAAATCAATGCATACCCCGCCTTGCACTGCTTGTACATGGCCTTCCAGTGCAGTGCCCGTGCCAAACGGAATCACTGGTACATGATTGTTGGCGCACAACTGCACCACCGCGCTGACCTCCTCGGTAGTATGGGCAAACACGACCGCATCCGGGGCCGCTGCGGGGTGGTAGGACATGTCGCGGCTGTGATGGTCACATACCGCCGCCGATGTCGAGACGCGTTCACCAACAACTGCGCGCAGCGCGTCGATCAATTCGGGGCTAAATTCAGGTTGGGCGCTCATGGATCGCAGTCCTCTAGGTGTTTTTTCTGACCGCCCGCATAGACTACGCGACGGCGGTATTGTCTTAACGCACGCATGCGTGCACATAAAGCAACTATTATCGGGGGACTGGCCGTGGCGCGCCACCACCCATTCAATATTCACCAATTAGATGTGAGGAGTAGGCCATGTCGACGCGGGATGTCACGTCGTGGGAGACGTCAATTTGTAAAGTTGTGAGCACGGATGTGGAAGAAGAGATCGTCATTCGTGACCACAAATTAAGTGACCTGATCGGCAAGGTAACGTTCGCCGACATGATGTTCCTGATGCTACAGGCGCGCCTCCCATCGACCCCAGAACGTAACACTTTGGATGCACTGCTGGTTGCCTCTGTTGAGCACGGCATCGCGCCGCCTTCCATGATCAGTCGCTGCTATGCCTCTTATGGAACGACAATTCAGGCAGCCATCTCAGCGGGCGTTAACGCATTCGGAGATCGCATGGGTGGGCTTGGTGAGCAGCTTGCGCAGGTGTTGGCCGAGACGGTTGCGCAGCAAAACTTAGACGATGATAGCGACGCGGCTACGCTTGAGCGCATTGCGCAAGAGCTGGTCAGTACTGTGAATGCCAGCGGTCAGCGCGTACCAGGTTATGGCATCCCATTACATGGGTCTGACCCACGCGCGCCACAAGTACTCGAGCTTGCGCGTGAGCAAGGCACTTATGGTTTGCACTGCCGGCTAGGCATGGCCATCGAACAAGCGCTCGGCCTTGCGCGCGGCGGGCGCGTTGTGCCGATGAACCTTGACGGGGTCAGCGCAACCGTCGCCTTGGATCTCGGCTTCGATTGGCGAAGCACGCGGATGTTTTTGATTACGCCGCGCAGCGTCAG
>Ga0055584_100008195_pt1 | contig 10242 bp, 10 predicted proteins | sample OSDHelmetaG_FD_58716 | JGI IMG/M metagenome (GOLD analysis project Ga0055584, IMG submission 58716) | Pelagic marine sediment microbial communities from the LTER site Helgoland, North Sea, for post-phytoplankton bloom and carbon turnover... | ecosystem: Environmental > Aquatic > Marine >...
GAAGAACTTAAAAAAAATGAACAGAATTATTTTTTGGTAACCGGTACAAATACTGACTGGAATTTCTTGAATTCAATTCAAAATAACTTTTCAAAGGAAGTAACTGGTGAGACAGAAGAATATTTCCCTGCATTTCAAAAGGATTTCAATACCTTTTATTCAGAAGATATAGGTTTTGAATCTTTTCCTCCCTTAAAAGGACAATTTGGAATCATAAATTTCAATAGTGATCACGAAGTCATGATCACGCAAAAAATCAATGATGTATTGACCAAGTTGCCCTTATTGGCAACTTTCGGGACCAATATGAATAAAAGAGTAGTGCTCTTTGGTGAAAACATGTGGAAGTGGAGGTCTCAAAGTTTTGAATTGTATGAATCTTTTGAAAAATTTGATTATTTTTTTAATAGCCTTGTTCAGTTTTTACAACTTTCTGATAAAGACAAAAACATGGATCTTTATTATAAACCTGTATACCATGCCCAGGAAGTCATTAAAATTCAAGTGAAAAATTATGATAGCAATCTTAATATAGAGCTTAATTCGAAATTGGTGTTGCGTCTGAATGACAGCATAGATGAGATTCCTTTTTATATAAATAATAATTCTTATGAAGCTCAGATAAACGCTCTTGAAACAGGGACTTATACTTTTGAAGTCAAAGACCTTGGGTCTGAGAAGGTGAAAAGAGGCTCCTTTATCGTTGAGGCATTTTCGTTGGAAGAAGAAAGTTCAAGACCTAATATCATAGATTTGGAGCGCTTGGCTATACATTCTGGCGGAGAGCTGTATTATCAGGATCAGTTTGAGAAAATTAAAAGAAAACTTTTGGATGATCCTGAATTCAGGTCTACAGAAATAGAGCATAATAAATTGATTTCTTTGATTGATTGGAGGTGGCTTTTAGGCCTAATTGTGCTATCTTTGAGCTTGGAATGGTTGCTCCGGAAATATAGGGGTATGATCTAATCATCCATTCGAATAATTCGTTTAATATAAATATTTAAAAATGGCACAACAAACGCAATTACAATTCCCAAAAGGGATATTGCCCATAGTTTTTATTGGAATCATCCTATTGATTTTTATTTCAAAGTCTACAGTAACCATTGAAGCAGGTGAAGCCGGTGTACTATGGAAAAGATTTGCAGGAGGAGTTGTTACTGATCAACCGCCTTTAGGGGAAGGTTTTCATTTGGTGGCACCTTGGAATACAGTAATCGTATATGAAACAAGGCAACAGGAATTAACTGAAAAAATGAAAGTACTTTCTTCAAATGGATTGGACATTCAATTGGAAGCAACAGCTTGGTATCAGCCTGTAACTGTAGAATTAGGGTTTCTGCATCAAACTAAAGGGACCAATTATCTGGACAGGGTTTTAAAACCCGCTATGCGTTCTGCAACAAGAAGTGTTGTTGGGAGATATACTCCCGAGCAGATCTATTCATCTAAAAGAGATGCAATTCAGGAAGAAATTTTTGATGAAACAAAGAAAATTGTAGAAGACCAATATATCCAATTGAATGATGTACTGGTAAGAGATGTCACCCTGCCTACCGCTATAAAGGATGCGATAGAAAGAAAACTTGGCCAGGAACAAGAATCATTGGAATATGAATTCAGATTGGAAAAGGCGCAAAAAGAAGCTGAAAAGCAACGAATTGAGGCGCAAGGAAAGGCTGATGCAAACAAAATTCTAAGTGCATCACTTAATGACTGGATTCTTAAGGATAAGGGAATCGAAGCAACACTCAAACTGTCAGAATCACCAAATACCAAAGTGATCGTTGTTGGCGGAGGAGGAGATGGTCTTCCTTTGATCTTAGGAAACAATTAACGAAAAGCGAATAAATAGTGAGAAAAAGGCCGGTGAAAACCGGTCTTTTTTTAGTATGAATCTTTTACGTGGATAATATCTTTCTTCACCTGACCTTTTTGTAAGGCCCTATAATTTTCATAACATTCAATTACAGCTTCAATGATCTGAAGATCACTGGCCTTATTGATAAACCTGTTGGAGTAATTACATTCCGATAGCAGATCGTTTAGCTCTTTACGGCTCATATCCAGATAGTCCATCATGATTTCTCTGCTGTATTTCTGCTCCATCATATTACGCATCTGATCTCCTTCTTTCATTTTTCTAAGACGGTCCATTTCCTTAGGTTTTTTGCCGAATTTGTTGTACCAGAAATCTACAGGATTGAAGATAGCACCTAAGCCGGAATTATAATTTCGGTTGTAAGAATTTCCCCTTTCATAGGCTTGTGGTAAACCATTGATATGTATTCGGCTATATGAATCCTGTGGAACGTTCTTCGCATCAACAACCAATACACCGATAAGTTTATGAGATTTAAGCGTGACTTCTTGTATATTGACCACTTTCTCGTGGATGGCTATTTCAAGGTCATTACCTTTTAGAAGGTCATTTGTGATCTTTAATTTGATTGATTGGTACCCAATGTAGGAAATAAAGATGGTGTCATTGACTACCGCAGGAATTTCAAATTGACCGTTGGTATTGGTGATTGTACCATTGACAGAATTCAAATTTACCACGTGGGCACTCTGAAGGGGTTTTTTGTCAGTGATACTAATTATACGCCCCTTAAGCGAATAAACACTTTGGGAGAGGTCTTTTATGATCGTGTCCTGAACAACAGAATCAAGCTGTTTTTCAAAAATCACCTGAGAATTCACACCCAGGCTCCAACAGATCAAAAAAAATGTACATACAATTTTTTGCATGGGGCAATGATACTAAATATTGAGTTAATTTTTTAATAAAATATTGTGAAAAAAACGACGGTACAGAAAAAACTGAACCATTCCTTTCCTTTGAATTATAGCTCATCTCATTAAAAAAAACACTGAAGAGTCTATTCAATCCATAAAGTTTCTAAGTATTTACTGACCAGCAAGTATTATAACTTAAAACTTACAATACCACAATCAAGTTCAATGATCTGGCCTGATATTCGCTTACTTTTATCAGATATAAGGAACTCAGTCATATCTGCTACGTCATCTGGCTCTAAATAGGTTTTCATTGGATGTCTATCCTTCATTTTTTCTTTCATAACATCGCTCCGAAGAAGTTTTGTTGCAAGCCCGGTGTTGGTAATAGTAGGAGCAATGCCATTAAATCGAATATGTGGGGCCAATTCGGCTCCCAAGGAACGAACCAATGCTTCGACACCCGCTTTTGCAACGGCAATACTGGCGTGGAAAGGCATACCCATTTTGACCGCAACCGAACTGAACATAACAACCGAAGGGTCATTTCCTGATTTTAAAGCCTTGAGATATTGTTGAATCACACGAACTGCTCCGAGAACATTGATGTCAAAATCGTTTTTAAAATCAGATACTGAAAGCCTGCTCACCGGTTTTAAATTAATACTGCCCGGACAATAGATCAAAGCATCCAAATGTTCAATTTCAGGAAGTTCATCCGTCAAAATATCGCATGAATGATGCTCAATCTCTTCTAAGAAACCGATTGGCTCTGTTCTACTGATGTTAATCAATTGGTAAGAGCTATTCATCTTTGCAACTATAGATTTTCCTATTCCTTTACTACCGCCTACAATAAGCACTTTTTTCATACTTTTCTTTTAATCAATGGATATTTGTATTGGTCCAATAAATTTTGATATTATGTGTTGATGAAATTCTGCAGTTCAACAATTTTTTCATGGTGCTTAAAAACACCGCCATAAAATGCAGTAACTGTGGCAGAAGTATCATCTTTAATTCCTCTTGAAGAAACACACAAGTGCTTGGCATCAATGATAACAGCGACGTCATCTGTTTCCAATACGGTTTGTAATTCCTTAGCAATTTGGTTTGTGAGTCTTTCCTGAACCTGAGGACGTTTGGCATAATATTGTACGATACGATTCAACTTTGATAAGCCAATGACCTTCCCGGAAGAAATATAAGCAATATGAGCCTTACCGATGATTGGAACAAAATGATGTTCGCAGTTAGAATAAAACGTAATGTTTTTTTCAACAAGCATTTGCTCATACTGGTACTTATTATCAAAAAGAGCAATTTTAGGTTTGTTTTTGGGATCGAGGCCGGAAAAAATTTCTTCCACATACATTTTCGCTACCCTTTCTGGGGTACCTTGCAAAGAATCATCGTTTAAGTCAAGACCAAGTGTCTGCATGATCTCAGTAAAATGAAAGGCTATTCTTTTTCTTTTCTCTTCATCACTAATTAAAAAAGCCCCAGGATTCATAGGCGTCTCCATACCAGTTAGCATGTGATTGTCTCCTATTTCTTCAATGTCTATAAAAGATTTAAGTGTTGGCTTACCATTTGGAATTTCTGTTTCTTGTATTTTCATAAGTGTCTTTTTTACATGCTGTCTGTTATGAGCAAAGCATTGGTTTATTATTTAAATGTTAGATTGATCAACACGTATCAATATTCAAATTTGATTTTTTTGGTCTTTGATAAGGTAATCTTGTTTTAAGTTTTGGGATAGCATATCCATCGGCTCCGTTAATAGTTGTTATTTTTCCTTCAGACAGATTTATAAATCCATCATCTTTAAGCAATTTCTCTTGAACATACATGCCCATAATTTCGCCAATGATTAGAATCGTACCGTTGACTTCAAGGTGGTGCTCTTCTCTAAATTCCATATGCAGTTGAACAGGTGATCCCTTAACAAAAGGGGCCTGACATACATGATCATAAGCTTCTTCTAAATCAGTCATGGAGAATTCTGAAATCGACACATCATATTTTGCAGAACAATGATGCGCGTCTTCAATGATATCTTCATGTACATGATTTATCGTATAGCAACCAGATTTTTTAATATTTTCATAGGTATTGCGGGGTATTGTAGTAGGTCTGATCACAAGCCCTAATAGAGGAGGGCTGGAGCCCAGGTGGATCACTGAGCTAAAAACAGCCACATTGCTTACGCCTTCTTCACTCAAAGTCGCGACAAGATTGGCGGATTTGTATCCGGAACTCGAATTGACTAGATTGACGCGGTATAAGCGATCAAGACTGGCGAGATATTTTTGATCAAAATACTTCATGACAATGATCTAAAATTATTGATCATCACTTTCTTGGCTTTTAGATCAAACATAAGATTGTATAAGCCAAAAAATGTTCGGTTCATATATATAAAATGTTTGGAGCCTCTATTCCCATTCATTTTTCTCAGCTGCGTATTTTTACTGTATTTTTCACTTAGACGGCTAATTTTAGTAAAGAAGCCATCATTGGAAAAATCAAATATTTCTTTTTGAAATGGTTCTGTAAAAACGGTTAGTAATTCATGAAACATTTCAGTAAAGAAAATTATTTCTTCTTCGGTATCAGTTGGCATTAAAATTTCCAATTCATATAATTTGTCTTTAAACAGAACAGGATCAGAAAGATTTTCAGTTGTGGCCAATTCAAAATATGGCAGGTAAAAAGTATCAGGAATAATTTTAATACAGCCAAAATCAAGAGCCACCAATTTTTTATCATCAGAGACCAGGAAATTTCCGGGATGCGGGTCAGCATGTACTTTTTTTAATACATGGATCTGATACATATAAAAATCCCACAAGGCTTGTCCCAAACGATTCAGATCATCCTGAGCATTATCGTGCATCACATATTCAGACAGATGTTCTCCCTTCATCCAATCCATCGTCAGAATCTTTTCGCAAGACAAATCCGGATAATAGTCAGGAAACGTTAAATTAGGAATATGTCTGCAGGACGCCACCATTTCTAAGGACTGTTCAATTTCTAAATGATAATTCGTTTCTTCCATCAATTTGTTTTCTACTTCTTTAAAGTATTTATCAGAGTCTTTTCCTCTAATATTAAACATTTTAATGGCGATAGGTTTTACCAAAGCAAGATCAGAGCCAATACTATTGGCTACACCTGGGTATTGAATTTTAACAGCCAGCGGTTTCCCATCTTTCGTAGCTTTGTGGACCTGTCCTATACTGGCCGCATTGACTGAAACCGAATCAAAATGGTCATAAACCTCCTGCGGCGTTTTCCCAAAATATTTTTTAAATGTCTTTAAGACCAAGGCAGGAGAAAGAGGAGGAACCGAAAATTGAGAAAGAGAAAATTTTTCAACATAAGCCTGAGGCATGATGCTTTTTTCCATACTGAGCATCTGGGCCACTTTTAAAGCACTCCCTTTTAACTTTTTTAGTCCGTCATAAATATCTTCGGCGTTGTCTTCATTCAATTTAGCTCTTGCCTTACCCTCGGTGGATGTAAGTTTGTTCCCATAATACTTCAGGTAATTTACGCCCACTTTAGCTCCGGTATGAACCAAATTAGATGCTCTCTCTACTTTTGAAATTGGTATTCTGTCGATGGTTTTCATTAGTTCATATGAATTTTTTCGTGAAATAGAAATTTCCCTAGGTCAAGTACACTCTTCAAGGGCTTTATATTGATCAAATCAAAACCTGTATTGATAGATTTTTCAATAAAAATATCGGTCTTTTCCAAGGAAGCAGAATCATCTTCGATCCAGAATTTAAAGCATACAATTAATTGTATCCAAAGGGTTTCGTCTAAAGATCTTCCTACAATTTTTTCAAATCGCTCATCTTTCAAATCCAACTTTTCTATTTCAAGTGTCTCGATAAATTTGAAGTATTTGGATTTTAGCGATGAAACAGTTTTTAAATAGGAAGTACTGCTTTTATCTATTTCCAACATGCTCAATACGAAACTTCTGTTTGCCGTTAGTATTTCAAAAAAGGTAAAAAAGAAGCTCAACAATTTGTTTCGACCGTTAAAGTCTGCATAATCTTCACTTTTATCTAAAAGAATTAGGGTCTCATCAAAAAAGGATTCGAAAATGGACTTTTCGACCGCTTTCATATTACCAAAAAATTGATAAAATTGGGCTTCATCAAAATTATGCAATTTAGCTAATTGATAAGCAGATTTAGGAGCCTCTCCATTCTCTAAATAATAATCAATGAAAAAGGTATATATATCTTTTTTCGCTACTTTTTTCTTCCGTGCCATATCTATAAGTTTCCTCAAATATACAAAATGTCTAAGTTTAAATTGCAAAAGTTAGACAAAAATTGTTGAAATATTTGAATTCCGTGCTTTTACTGCTGTCTTATAATGCCAGTTTTCAAATCTTTAAAAATATGATATTCAATGAAATATAGCTTTCATGAACAGGAAATCTTGACCGATTCTAAGAATATTGCCGATTCGTTTTTTTTACACTAAAAAATGCCCACTTTTGTAAAAGTATAAGATTCATTCTTTCAAACAGCAGTTGTACTTTAGAATTAGAGCAACATTAATGGATTAAGGAAGCTATGTCTTCAAGAGAAATGGAAAAGGTTATAATTTCAATAATTATTGTCAATTACAGAGGTTGGTCATCACTGATTGAATGTTTAGATTCATTGATGGCCTTAAGTCAAAAAGAACTGAAATTTGAGGTCATTGTTATTGATAATTTTTCAAATGACGGGCAATTTGAAATTGTTAGTAAAGCGTATTTACAATTTAGGTTTGTTGAGAATGTTGACAATAATGGTTTTGCCAATGGTTGTAATTTAGGAGCAGAATTGGCTAATGGAGAATTTTTATTGTTTCTGAATCCAGATACAAAAGTAAGAGTGGGTGTTTTGGAAGTATTGTTAAAAACTTATCTGCATGACCCTGAAATTGGTATTTTATCTTGTTTGCAAATTGATGAGGATGGCTCCTTAGCCAAACAAAATAAATTGTTCCCAATATTCTCAAGGTTTTTTGGAATTTTTAGAAGTATAGATAGAATTCTCAATAAACAATTTTATGCAGAACGTTTTTCTCAAAGTCAAGAGGATATTTTTTATCCTGATTGGGTGTCGGGCTCTGTCGTTTTTATACGGCGTGATTGGTTTGATAAAATTGCTGGATGGAATGAAGATTATTGGCTGTACTTTGAAGACGTTGATTTCTCCAAAAAAATGTCAAATATGGGTGGCAAGGTAGCAGTGACGAGACTGGCAACCATTTATCATGAGCATGGAGGAGCTTCAAGGATCAATGTGAAAACAAAGGCTTTAACAAAAACAGAAGTTATTATTTCAAAACATGTATATATCTCGAATCACTTTAAGTCTTTGCAAGCTTTTATGCTTCATTTTCTAATGATAACAGGTTTTATGTTAGAACGGATTTTATTGGCTGTATTGGGTATTATTTTGTTTTTTAATAAAAAATTAAAGGTTAATATCTATATCCTGAAAAACTTGATGAATTATTACCTCAATGCTCTTAAACATAAGACATGGATCAGTCCCAGATCAGTCAATTATCGCAAATAAGTATCTCTCTGGTTACATAAAACCATCAAACAGATGATGTACACCAAAACAAATTAAAAAAGTGCTTTCTGAATAACAAGACCAGGATATAACTCTCCCACAGTTGATCCTAATCCGAAACACGCACTGAAACACTGGTTTTTCCGAAAAGGAAATTTAAAAATTTATTGAATTTTTACCCTTAAATATCTAAAGAAGTATTCAAAATTTCCGTTAAACCATATAGACAAGACAAAAGCTATGTATAAGATCCATAAAGGAACGACATCAACGCTTAAATAAGTTGATAACATTAATAAAATAAGTGCCAGTGCCGATATAGATGCAGCAATTAATGTTTTCCTTCCTTTATTGTTCATCAGGATCAAAACCAAAATGGCGACCCCTAAAATTGGTCTTATATGAACGAAGTAAGGTGCCAGTTGACTTCCCTCCACGTCAAAAAACAATAAAGCAGCGCCTGCATAAGCTCCAATGCATAATGGACATTTCGGTAGTAAAATAATTAATAAGGTAGTCATGAATGAGCTGATACCATTTAGTTTATCGGCAGATTTAGTACTAATTTTTTTACTTTGGCAGCATGATGATTTCATCATTTACTCAATTGATTTTTAATTCTATTTTAATTTTTTCATGTGAAAAATAAGAGGTCAGAAGTATAAAATATCCATTCAAGATAGGAAATTTTAATTATATTTAATTTTTGAGATATAAGTTTTTGTATTGTAAAACTGAAGAAGAAATGGCTGAAGCCACTTATTAAATGAATTATGAAGGAAATAAAAACTATTTTGGATCTGGTAGCTGAAAAGGAAGTATCTAATGAAAAATATGCTATTGCCCAGGTAGTTAACGTACAAGGATCTTCTTACAGAAGAGAAGGAGCAAGAATGATTGTCTTCGAATCTGGTATATTTGAAGGTGGGATCAGCGGGGGTTGCCTTGAGGGTGATACCTTAAAAAGATCACAGCTGGCTATTTTGAAACAAAAACCATCCTTGATCACTTATGACACTTCCAAAGAAAAGGAAATTGGTATAGGTCTTGGTTGTAATGGTATTATCGATGTATTAATGACGCCGATAGACCCGGAATCCTCTACATTAGAAATTTTAAGAAAATGTTTGTCGGAAAGGAAGTCGCACATCATTGTCACCATAACGTCAATAGAGCCCGAGATTGAATCTGTAAAATTAGGAAGTAGTTTTTACTATAATACCGAAAAGGAAGAGTTGGATGACATGCCACCCTCTAATCTTAAAACATTCCTCCATAATCAGATCCAGGAGGTTGTTGAAAGAAATAAATCTTGCAGAAGCTATTTTGCATCCGATGAATTAAAAGCGAGTATGTTTATAGAAATTATTCCGGCTCAATTTCATATTGCCATTTATGGAGATAATTATGATGTATACCCAATGATAAAGCTTGCTGAAGTATTAGACTGGGATATTAGTCTGGTAGGAAACATGCAAAAACTTAAAAAAGAAAAGATTCAATCGGTTTCAAATATCTATCACAAAGATTTTAAAGAAAGACCGCTTATTGATGGGCGTACAGCTGTTATACTGATGGCTCATGATTTTAAAACTGACATCAAAAATCTTCAGGAAGCATTGAAAAGCCCGTCACCTTATATCGCATCTTTAGGACCGAAAAAGCGTTTTATTAAAATGTTAGAGAAACTTAAAGAGCGCGATGTGTTATTATCAGAAGATGATTTGGTACGAATTCATGCACCCAGCGGATTAGAAATTGGTGCCAATACTCCCGAAGAAATCGCGATGAGTATTTTTTCAGAAATATTAAGTGTTTTTGCCGGAAAATCAGGAGGGATGCTGAAGTTCAAAAGTGGCCCCATTCATGATTGAAAATAAACAAGAGTGTTATATCT
>Ga0055584_100008196_pt1 | contig 10241 bp, 7 predicted proteins | sample OSDHelmetaG_FD_58716 | JGI IMG/M metagenome (GOLD analysis project Ga0055584, IMG submission 58716) | Pelagic marine sediment microbial communities from the LTER site Helgoland, North Sea, for post-phytoplankton bloom and carbon turnover... | ecosystem: Environmental > Aquatic > Marine >...
CGCCCCGGCGATATCTTTGATATAGTCGATCAAGGCGCGAAACGAAGAAGCCAAACGACCAATCTCGTCGCCGGACTGGTGTTCGATCTTCTGATTGATATCACCGGCAGCTAGGCGCGTAGCGGCATCCGACATATGCTCCAGCGGCTGCGCCAGACGACGGCCAACTAAGAGCCCGGACAAGAGCGTAGCGGCCACGCAGAGCAGCGCGACCATATACAACTGATCGCGAAAACCTTCGACGCTAGCCAACGCTTGGTCGCGCGGGATGCGCGCTAGCACCGACCAGTTCATACCGGGATATCCCCTAGCCCCATCCAAGTGCGCATAACCGGCAGCCTGCCAAATGCCTTTGCGCGCGTGATACGTCCAGCCATTGCCCGTACTGCCTGCGACGGCCTCCCGAGCGGCTTGCACGCCTTCGCGTGCCAGATTTAGCTTCATCAGCACGGCAAAATCGTGACGTATCTCTTCGCTACCCAACCGCCCTGGGTCATAATCGATCAATACCTGCCCTTCACCACCGAGCAACGTTAGCTCGGCCCCGCTTAGGCCAATTTTTTTGAGGTCCCCATAGGCCTCTACAAAAATGTCCTCCACTAGCGCAAACTTCGTGCGGTTGCTCCAATAAGCCACAATTTGGCCAAGCTCGTTATACACCGGTGCAGAAAAACCAAGCGTCAGCCCACTATCACTCGGATAGGCCTTTTTTACATCTATATCCACGTGCAAATCTTCGATATAGGTGCCATCGGCCAGATCATTACCCGGTGCCGTAAATGGCATACGCGTGGTAAACTGTCCGCGTGAAACCGCTTGGAACCATTCCGTATTGCTGTAGTTCTTTTCGTACAGTGAGCGCGTGTTGATCGGGTTTCCCTCCGCATCGCGTGAATTGACCGCGATGAGCCGCCCCTGCATATCAACCAAGAGCGTGAGGGAATAAATATCATACGTATTGATGTATTGATTCATCGTGCGAATAAGCGAGTTCGCCTCGCCTCCCGCATACCAGTTATCGCGATTGTGTATTATCCCGTTTAGGGCAAAAGCCTGCACATCTCCATAGCGCTCAAAAAGGTTTTGGTCGATTTTTTCGGCGATATTGTCCGCTGCCATTTCAAATCGCTCAGCCTCGCGCAGAGCTAAGACTTGGGTTGTATCGTATCCCATATATCCAACTAGACCCATCGGCAACAAACCGAAACACAGGAAGAGCAAAACGAGTTTGCTCGAGATGCTCACTTTATTCCACATGAGGTAATCCTTTATCCTACAGCGACTTACGAAAAAAATGGCGCGGTTATCCAACGTTCTATCTCAGAGAGAGTGCTCCAGTATGTATAGATCGGCCCAAACTACTACAACTTCATCTTTTTCAGAGACTTGAGCATAAAAAGACCCCTATCCGAAAACAGGGGCCTTTTTATGCTCACTAGCTTTTTCTAGCTTCTATTGCTATGCTTTTTTTTCTTGGTCTGCCCCCGCTTCGGCATTTTCCGGTTCTTTCTTCTTTTTTTTCGGTGGGTTCTTTAGCTGCACCAGTTCCACATTAAAAAGAAGCGTAGCTCCGGGGGGAATAACGCCGCCATCCCCACCTGGCCCATAGGCCAAATGAGGGGGGATAACCAGCTGTGCCTTACCCCCTAAACGCATCAGGCTGACGCCCTCGTCCCAGCCATCTATGACAATATTGCCGCCCAGTTTAAATTCAAAGGGTTGCTTGCGCGTGTACGAGCTGTCAAATACGGCGCCATCGTCGAGCATACCCGTATAGTGCACCGTAACGAGTGCTCCTTTAACGGGACGCGGCCCCGTGCCGCGCACCAATTCGCGAATCTGCAAACCGCTGGGACGCGACGCCAAGGGAGGCACCAAGTACTGGCGCATAATCTCTTCGGCCTTCGCCGCATTGAGGTCGCGGCGCTCCACCATCTCTACACCCACTTTGAGCACTGCATCGCGCTGGTCGGGCCTCAGCGCAGCAATAGAGTCACACACTAGGAAAACGGGCACATCCGTAGCGTGTTTAAAACCCGTGAGCCGAGCGAGAGAAAACCCCTCGGGGCGCCGTGCCGATATCATGAGTATGCCCACCGGCTCGTTCGGTTCGTTGACGAGGCGAGTAAATTCTTTGGTATCGCGCTCAATGCTATACCCCACCTCTAATCCGGGGAACTCCTCGTCGAGTAGATCAGCCACGGCGGCAATCGCCGTGTAGTTGCGCGCCAACACCTTGTCCTTTTCCCTGCCCTGTTCCATCTCGTGACAATCGATGGGCGCCTCAAAACACAGTATATAGGGCCCCGTCTGACTCGGGTGATACTTGCGACTGCCGCGAATGAGCTGCTCTGGATCGCGCAGTGCCGCCGGTTGCGGTTTTTTCTGCTCGGCGTGGCGCAGTGCCTTGTCTATTTTGTCTTTGAGCTGAGAAGGTTTGCACGGTTTGGTAATATAATTGTCAATACCGGCCTTCATCGCACTGATGATATCTTCTTTGTTGTTGCGCGTCGTCAGCATAACGACGGGCATCGGGGCCAACTTCGGCTCTTCGCGCACGCGTTGCAACAGCTCCAGCCCCGACATGTTGGGCATATTCCAATCGGTCAACAGCAGGTCGTAGGGCTCCTGACGCAACCGCTCCCAGGCCTGCTGCCCGTCCGCTGCTTCCACTATCTCATCATACCCCAAACGCTTTAGCATCTCGCGTATGATGCCACGCATGGCCGTGGAATCTTCTACCAGCATGACTTTCATAAAAGCACTACCTCAGTGGACTCAGTGGACTCAGTGGACTCAGTGGGAGTTCGTATATAGCGTTACAAAATATACTCAAAGACATAAAAAAACAAAGAAGCTCAGAGCGCATGCTCCAGGCTTTCTTTGCCATTGTGGTGGGTGCGCTTTAGTAGGCAACACCGATGGGGCGCAAATGGCGAAAGGTCTTCAATTCGGCTCGCAGAGCAATTTCGAGCAGATACAGACCGGGCGCTAAAACGCGCCCAGTACCATCGCTACCGTCCCACTCCACGTGCTGCGGCCCGGCGCTCTGCATACCGAGCTCAACTTGCCCAACTCGCCCCCCCTGCAGATCGTATATATTGAGTTCTACGGGGATCGGTGCCGGCAACCTAAACAGCGTATAGTCGATGGTCAACCGGTCGTTGATGCCGTCTCCGTTGGGCGTGACCGCACTAGAGCCAAAGACCATGTTCTCGATAATCTTCCCAGCGTTTTCGCCACCGCCCAACACGCGCAGATTATTGGTGCTAATAGCCTGCGAGGCATCGCCCGCTTCTATCTGCTGCGGCAGGTTTTCGCTTTCCGTGTCAAAGACCTCACCGGCAAAGGTGTTGGCAAAAACAAAAACTTCGGCGCCAAAAACTACGCGCACGGGATCACTGCTCTGGCGTGTAACTTTGCGCGGCAGGTGCAGCACTAATTCGTCTGCGCCTTCTAAAATTTCGACTGGCTCAACTTCCACCAGCGGATCCCCCATTTCTAGGCTCTTAAAGAGCGGCCGGCTCCCCGTGCGAATGCGCAGCGCGTCAAAACCATCTTGACCAGCCGCGTCAAAATCGGCGCGAATATCGTAGGCGAAGTTGGTCATCTCCCCCAGCACTACTTGCGTTACACCACGGTCGGGCTCGGGCTCGTCAGAGCGCGCCACTTCGCCCAAAACCTGCTGGGCCAGCGGGGCCGAGGTCTCGACCCACATCGAATCGATGCGCACAAAGTCAAAGAACGATTCGCTCTCTAACGTGATGCGCGCCTGTAGGAACGAACCGCGCTCCATCGGCGCCTGTTCGCCAGACTCTTTGATCGGAAAAGACCAGAAGGTCCAGTTGTCCTGGTCGTAGACAATAGAGGCGCGCAGCCCCGGTTTACCCTCCTGAATTTGGCCACCGTTATTCTGGTCTGGCTGTTTGAGATCCTTTTCAAAGCGCGCACGCGTCACGACGCGTTCGGCACCCGTGTCGGTGAATTCGTGGTAAATATTGGGGTCGATGGTGCGACCTGAGCGCACCTCAATACTGAGCGAAGCACTGGCATCGGGCGCTTCGACCGGCACGCCGTCGACATAGCGCATCGGCGTGGCATGCCAGTGCAAATTGCCAAAGGTCACCGTGCGACCAAGGTCGATAATTTGCGATACGTAGACGACGCGCCGGGGCACGCCAGCCCCCTTTAGCTCGAACTCACCAATCGTGCCCTGCTGCACGTTGGCTTGCCCCGAAGCAAAGGTCTTGTCGTCAATCGAGGGTTTGCGGCGCAGACGAATAAAACGCACGTATTTCTTGGGGAAGTCCAGCTGCACATTCGCATCGAAATTGAGGGGCACATCGGCTACCAGCGTCTCCAGGCGATGGTAGTCGTTATCGCCGCTCTCCTTGCTGAGAACCGGGTCAAACTCCTCGGCCGTCGAGACCTCAAACGACTTAAAGATATCGTCGCGCAGCGGCGAACCGTCGGCGCGGAAACCGCTCGGCGGCGTATAAAACCCCACCACATCGGCCGGCACCGGCACACCCACGTCGATCGTATACCACTCGGAGCCAATGCCACGCGCAACCGGCGGGCTATACGAAGAGCTATCGCCGTCGACCCATTCGGTCGTCAGCGTGCCGGCCGTAAACCAGTAAAAACCGTTGGCCGCGCGCCAGATGCGCGGTATCATGCCATCTTCGTAGCCTAGGTCCGTGGGGAACTTAAACGGCGACCAACCAGACAATTTGTTGAGAATATTCTCCTGACCGTCAAAATAGACCGGAGCCATCGAGCCGGGGAACGTATTGAAATCGACAAAAACCTCGCTGCTATCGCTCAAATTCCAAGCTTGACCACTGCCGCCCAACTTAAAGACGCCAACCTGAGCATCTGCAGCGACGTGCAAAAAAAAGAGAATCGACAAGAGGGGGAGATATCTACGCACAACGAACTCCTTAGAAAACAATAGAAAATAGACCGGCAACGCCCACTATATAAGGATTGTTTAAAACCGCGACGGACCACAACGGGCTAGCTTAATCTACGAGGTACAAAAGGCGATCTCAAGCTCCGCTACACCTTTACTCAACTTTGACCTCCATCCGCATTCGTTTAGCGTCGAGCTCAAAACGAGCTTTAGCGTAGGCCGCAGGGCCAAAACGACCGCGTGCATTATTGGAAAAACCGTAGTCTTCCTTGGGAATGCCGAGAAAGTTTCCATCGAGTTTTCCATTGCCATTCTCGTCGTGGAAAAGCTTAATGGCATAGGAGCCGTAGGGCAGGTCTTTAAAAAAATATACGGCGCGGCCTTCTTTTATTTTTATCTCCGCTCCTCTGTAGGCTTCGTCGCGACTGTCGTAGTTTTCTTTGGAATTCGACAGGGCGATTAAGACCTGACCTCGGTCGTTTTGCAAACCCGTCGCAACCACTTCGAGCACACCAGTGCGCACGGCAAGTTCGTCGTCTGCAGCGGCCACACTCAGAGCGCTAAAAAATAAAAAGCACAAAAATAACATAGTCCGTTTCTCATTTTTTCAGCGCGATATAACGCTGCTCATTGGTAGCGGAAATAGCGCGCACCCAAACGCCCGACTAGGAGCGCACCCGCTAAGAGCGCCACTATATGAACCAGAACGCTCTCCGGCCCAAGGCCAAAGCTGACTAGGCGGTGCATCGCATCCATCGCCCACCCCGAAGGCAGCGCCTTTTGCAAGGTTTGCATCCACTCCGGCGTAATTTCGATTGGCCACCAGCAACCGCCCAAGGCCGCCAGAGACATCGTCGCTAAGGTCCCCAAACCGGCGACCTGCCCCTGCGAGCGACCGAGGCTGCCCATGAGCAAACCACACGAGGCACAGAACGCACCCCAAGCCATCAGCACAACGATAACTATTGGCCAATTAGCCCCCCAGTCCATGCCGAAGAAGACCGTGCCAAAGAAGAGCCCCAACGCCACCTGCACAGCCCCTAGCGCCATGCGCCCGCCCCATTTGCCCAAGACCACAGCCCCGCGCGGTATGGGCGCATAGGCCAAACGCCGCAACAGCCCGCGCTCGCGCTCACCGACGAGCAAGATCGCGCCGCTATTGAGCATATTCATCAGTACAAACATCACGAGGATACCGGGGATGGCCTGTTCAAAGCCGCTCGGAATCCGCCGGCGCTGGCCCGCCTTTTCCACGCGCAGCGACAAAACGCGCGGCAGCGAGTCGACCTGGGCCAACTCGGCCGGCAAGACGGCGCCGTCCTCGGCGCTGGCCGCCACAGCAGCCAATGTAGCATAAGCTGCCCGTTGCACTCGAAACACGTCGTAGTCGCGGTCGATACCCGCATCGCGGTGTTGTAGCTCCAACTGTACGCGGCCGCCGTGCAAGAGCGAATCACTCAACCCCACCGGCAGCGTCAAACGCCGGCGCTGGCGCGCAAAAGCCGCCGCGCTGTCAAAATGGGTTAGCTCAAAACCGTATTCGGACAGACGCTTTTGCAGATAAATGCCGACAAAACCCGCGCGCTCTGTGCCATACACGGCTAGCGGCGTTGCGGCACCGCCACTGCCGCCCATACCAAGACCGGCGGTCGACGTGCCGATAAAGTACATAAAGACGGGCGGCATAATCAGCAGCCAGACGAGTTGGCGGCGGTCGCGCAGCAAGTAACGCAGATCTTTCGCCGCAATAAAGAGCGCCTGTCGCAGCATCTTCAACCTCTCCCTATCGCACGGCGCAAACGCAGGGAACACACGACGAAGAGCACGGCGCAAGCGACCAACAAAGTGCTCAACCCCACCAACATATCGGCCCCCGTCATGCGCCCCAACAAGATATCCGTCAGACCCGTGAGCACATAACCGTTGGGCGTCCAGCGCCCAATGTCGGCCAGAAAACCGGGCATCGAAGGCGGTGGAAAGAACGATCCGCCCACCATCAGGAGAGGGAACATCGCAATCTGCGTCGTCAGCATAGCGGCCCGCTCGTTGCCTACGAGCAGCTGCACCGCCATAACCAACAAGAGCAAGAGCGCGCCGCCCAGCACCGTCCACAGCAGCGCCGGCAGCCAATAGAACAGTGGACGTCCGTGGTAGAGCACGCCCAGCAAGAGCAGCACCCCGCCGACCAGCGCGACCAACACCATGCCGGCCCCCACCTTGCCCAACAGCCAGGCGCGCAGTGAAGCGGGACTCGCGACCAGCCGCCGCAGCGCCCCCTGGCGATATTCCTCCCAGATATCCGTACCCAAACTCTGGGCCGCAAAGAACAGCGCCATCAAAACGAAGCCGGGAAAAAAGAAAAAGGAGAAATGCACAGGGCCCTCGTCGCGCTCGTCGACGCCGGCGATGACCTCTATCGCCGGTGGCAGCAGATAGGGCCCCACGCGAGTGAAAAATTGGTATAGTGCCGCACCGACCTCGCGGCTCTGCTCTAAGGTCAGCGCCTCGCCTTCTTCGAGGCGAACGACCAGGTGCTGCATATCTTCATCCGCCAATCGCTGCACATAAAAAGCGGCGTCGAGCACTACCTCTAGCGTTTCTTCGACGATCTGCGGCAATATGCGTTGGGCCGGATTTTCCAAGAGATAGAGCTCGCCCGCCTCTTCGCGCAACAGCGCAGCGCCAAAACCCGGTGGAATGACTAAGAGTGCCGTGGCTTCGCCGCTCTCCATGCGCACCGTGCCCACTGCTTGCTCGACCTGATCCACGCGTATGAGTTCGCGCATCGGGTCCTGGTCAAAGGCGCTTAGTAAGAGCTGGCTGACCATACTCTCGTCTTCGTCGGCGACCAACAGATGCGCCGTGGGTTTGGCCGCACCTCCAGCCCCTCCCACAACAGCCGTGATCAGCGCGCCAATTATGAAGGGCACGCCCGCCCACAGAAGCAGGTTCCAAGGGTCGCGGCTCTGGCGCTGGAGATCCTTTTTTAGTGCACTCCAGACAAAGTGCATTATTCGCGTAGCTCCTTGCCCGTAAGCTGAATGAATAGGCTTTCTAAACTCGGCTGCGAAAGCACCGTCTCGCGCACCTCAGCGCCGCTCTCTGCCAATGCATCGAGCAAGCGCGCCAAGCGCTGAGATGCCTGCGGCAGCGCCAGGCGCAAGAGGCCATCATCTACCTGCAAAACTTCGACGCCGTCGATAGAAGCCAAAACCTGCCGCACCTTTTCCTCGTCGAAGCGGCCCGCCAAGCGCAGCGTATCACGACCACCGACCTGAGCGCGCAAATCTTCGAGCGTGCCGTGCGCAATGATCTGCCCCCGATCGATAATGGCCAAGCGATCGCAGAGGCTTTCGGCCTCTTCCATATAGTGGGTAGTATAGAGCACGCAGGTGCCCGCCGCCGCTAGCTCGCGCACCATATCGAGCAGGCGCACGCGCGACTGCGGATCGACGGCCACCGTCGGTTCGTCCAAGAGCAGTACCTGGGGTCGGTGCACCGTGCCGCAGGCGAAATTTAGTCGCCGCTTCATGCCGCCGCTAAATTGGCTGACCGCTTCGTCTGCCCGGTCCACGAGCGCGGCGAATTCCAGCGTTTCACGCACCCGTTCTTTTAGCACGGCACCACGCAATCCATACGCTGCCCCCCAATAGTGGAGATTCTCGCGTGCCGACAGATCCTCATACAGTGCCAATTCCTGCGGCACCACGCCCAGCGGCCTCCGTGCCTCAGCACCGTCGGCGACGATATTGCGCCCCATAATGCGGACCTGGCCCGCCGTCGGCTTGAGCAAACCCGACATACAGCTAATCGCTGTGGACTTACCGGCGCCGTTGGGCCCCAACAAACCAAATATCTGTCCGGCATCAACTCTAAAGCTGATACCGTCTACGGCCGTCAATGCGCCGTATTCCTTGCGCAGGGATTCTACTTCTATCATAAGATTCTCTAGTTCAAACGATTGTTTAGACCATCGCACTTCGCTTCACTGACCCTATAGATACGAATAGACGGCAAAATCCCCAAGGAGACGTGCGCGGATAGTTGTACTCAAAATTCCTTGTTGCATCTTAGCCTAATAATTACCTTCTTCTCCCTCATGGGCAACTTCTTTACATATAAGATGTTACGTTTCGTTATAACCGGCCTAGGTGCGCTGACACTAGCCGGCTCCTACGGCTGCGACAAAGGCCCATACCCAACGCAGTCAGCGCCAGAGAGCACACCTGTTGCCAAGTTGGCCATCCGCGACGCCTTTGTGGCCAACCACCAGGGCCGAGAAATTTTTCGCATCGAGGCGACTAAGTGGCGGGACGGCCACCGCGCCGCCGTCACTATAAACCACGATGCCCCTTGGGGAATCAATCCCGTCTTTTCGCTCGCTACTAACGCGGTGATCGCCCGCGGGTTGCGCATGGATATCGAGGTGGTCAGCGACAAATTACAGCATCCCAGCCGTTTCCCTATCGTGGCGCGCATGCACGAAGAACTCCTCCCCAATGGGGTCCACGTCTACGGCCACGGCCACACCCATATCGACCACGACGCCATCAGTTACCACGAGGCCTTTAGGTCTTTCCGCACCAATTTCGAGCTGATGCGCTCCTGGGGTTTTATCCCTAAAGTCTATGCCTACCCACTCTATGCCGGCCGCGACCGTCAGACGCAGGCGGCCAACCGCGCCGCCGGTTTTATCGCCGCGCGCGGCGGCACGCGCGACCGCAGCGCCTACTATATCTGCGCCAACGATACGCGCACCCCCGAAAGCTGGTACAATCTGCCCTCTGTCATTATGGGCACCGATTCACCTTCCGATATCAGCACCCACGCCCAACTAGAACCCTTCCTGATCCAGACGCTAGCGCAAAATGCCTGGATCATTATGACCTACCACTCCATCGGCAACCCCGATGGTTGGGGTTATTACCCGTATAGAGAATTTGTGCGCGATTTGGATTTTATTAGGGCCAACGATTTTTGGAGTGGTAATCTCGACGCCGTCGCGGCCTATACCCAAGAGCGCAATGCACTCGATATTTCTATCGCGCGCTATTTTGGCCGTCAGATGCCCAAGCAATTCGAGCTGACAATCGGCGACGGCCTAGACAACCGCCTCTTCAACGAACCGCTAACGCTCGACTTCCACTTCAACGACGAACTCGCAGTGCAGGGCGTGCGCATCACGCCCCCACCCGCTGGCAAGCAGACGCATTTCGACGTGAGTGAAAACCGCCTGCGCCTGCATATGATACCCGACGAACGACAGTACACGCTGGTATTAGAGCGCTGAGTCTTCAAGGAGAATTTTCTCTATGTCCCCCACGCA
>Ga0055584_100008197_pt1 | contig 10241 bp, 8 predicted proteins | sample OSDHelmetaG_FD_58716 | JGI IMG/M metagenome (GOLD analysis project Ga0055584, IMG submission 58716) | Pelagic marine sediment microbial communities from the LTER site Helgoland, North Sea, for post-phytoplankton bloom and carbon turnover... | ecosystem: Environmental > Aquatic > Marine >...
CACTGCGAACCTCGAACTCACCACCCGGGCCGGGCTCGTAGATCCCCACGATGCGCTCCCGGGCGCCGGCGGAGACAACTACTGGCGTCTGCTCGGAATCCGGACCGGGTTCCAGTTCCAGGAGAAGCACCCTCACATCGTAACCGAAATCGGCGGGCTGCTCCCAGTTTCCGTCGGACGAGGAGGCGAAGCCCGCGCTCGGCTGAAGCTTGAGGTAGATCCCACTAAGCCCATCTTCGACGTCCCAGTTGTCGAACGAGACCGAGTGGATACTCGCGACCCGCAGAGGTACTCGTCCGTCTGCATTCCTGGCGAAGCTGCCATCTGCTGCTGACGAGGATGTCAGTCCCTCTTCAACTGCCTCCTGGAGCCACGCCCAGGCTGCTTCCTCGCTCCAGTCACCGTCGTCATAGGCGGAGCCGGGTCCGTGCGACGAGCGAACAACCGTCTCGAGCTTTCCGGACTCGGCCTCGCCGGCCCCGACCTCGAATCCGAGGCCCTTGTATGAAAGCTGGTGCGCCCCGCCCCCGATCGGATCACGGATCTCACCCATGAGGTCGACCCGGAGGGGTTCATCCAGCGGCATATACGCATCCACGGTCAGAATTCTGCGCAGCGTTGCAGTGAGCTCGGCCGAGCTCGAAACGTCGTCGAAAGTGGCCGGTTCAACCGAGTACCGGGCTACCAGCAGGCCTGCGCCGTCGGACTCCTGGGCCTGGAGCGGCCCGCTGGCGAGGGCGAACGCGGCCCCGATCAACGAAACGAGCTGAAAGCGTTGAAGAACTCCTTGCATGGTCAATTCCTATTTGGGGACTTTCCGGATTCCTTCACTCTATCCACCATTTCGGCCGTGATCGGCACGACCCGATAGCCCGCTTCGCCTCAGAACGAGATCTCGAGCGGGACGAATTCGGCCGGACGAGTCAGTGCCAGGCCGAGTTGAAGCGTCTGCCCGTCACAACGCGCGAACCAGGCATCGGCCGGGGTCGCACCCTGGAGCGCCGCTCCCCGCCACATCTGGTCGAGCAGGCTCCGGGCCTCGGCTAACGCGGATTCACAGCTCGATGGGCTGGTGGCCAGTATCTGCTTCCCGACCTCGTCCACCGTCCGCCGTACGTTCACGTAGCGGAATTCCCCGTTTGCGTCTCCGCCGAGGGTCCTTGCGCCCCACGTGCGCACGCCCGAGGCACCTGATCCATCCAGCAACGGAATGATGCCATTCGAGGCGAGACCGGACACGTCGCCTCCGGATAAGGATCTCTCGGGAGCTACCGCATCGCTCACGGGAAGGTTCGCCGGTGCCGTGTGGACTCCCCGGTGCCTGTCGTTGCGCGCGAAGACTCCCGCGACGTGTCCGCTCGGAGGCTGGAGGACCGTTCCACGGGACAGCGGATCAGCCACCGTGATCCAGGGGAACAGGAGCACGGCCCGGTCGCTGTTGCGACGCGTCCCGCGAACCTCGGTCGCCGAGACTCGGCGCGGCGAAGGCTGACCATCGAGCAGCGCGACACGATCGGCCGCTGCCTCGACATGATCCAGGATCGCGTCCTGCTGGGCGGTGCTGACCGCGCCAGGCACGACCACCAGGTCGACGTCTACCGAATTGAGTCTCCCCAGAGATCTCCTGAGGTCGACGAGGTCGGACGCTGTCGGAACTCTGACGATCCACGCCCGTGTGCCCCCGTTGGCGAAGAAACCGTGCACCGCGTGGCGAAGCATCCGGGCGGCAGAGGCATCCCCCGGACTAGAGCGGCGGGATGGGGACTGGATGTCCCCGAATCTCGAGGTGAACTCGCTCCAGCTGCCGATCGATACCGGTCTGTTCGCGGCCGGGGGCCGACTTCCGTTCTTCGTTACCGCGTCATCCGGGATGACTCCGACGAACGCCGTGGAGGCCGTCTCGCCGCTGAAGGCTGTAACGCCTGGAGATGTGGGACTCTGGCCGACCGCTGCCGCCGTTCTGCCGAAGGAGATCAGCGCGACTGCCAGAAGGCCGGCTCTCAGGCACGATGCCAAAGCGTTCACGCGATCAGAGTCCGTCTGGACAGGAGCGATCTGAGGGCTCCTGATGACCGTCCCCCACTCGCGCGGATGGTCCGCGAAGCCATCAGGGAGCGCTCGGACGGGCCCCCGGTACGCCAACCGTACCGAAGGTGTGCTCGGCGATCTCGACCTGAGTCGGCGGGCCCGTGTTGGACTGTACGTGCTTGATGACCTCCAGGACCTCCGTGAATGCGCCGGCGATGCGGCGCCTCGTCCGATGCGGGATCAGAGGACCGTCATCTCGATAACGATCCGTCTCCTGTTCAATGACTGCGCGCTGAAAGCCGGTCGCAGTGACTGTACGCGCCTCTATCCGTTGATAGATCAGCTTTGGTCCCCCGGTAGCTCTGAAACTCAACCACCTCTCAGCGTGCTCGATAGTGTACGCTGTACCGTCGGGCCCTTCCCAGTCGAATGGCACTCTGGCCGCAGTGACGCTGCACCAGATCCCGCCAGCAGCAACTCCCAGTTCCTCGAAGTCGGGTACTGGAAAGCGACGCGGAAAACGCTCTCCAAGTCGTTGAGCCGGAGTCGGCCCGTCCGGATAGTACATGGCCCATTCGATGGGCAGATCCCACCACCCTAGGTTTACGGATACCACGCTACTCCAGAGCTGCCTTGCCAGGTCATCCATTTCCTCCTCTTGGTCCTGCTCCTCCTGCTCCTCAATGCCTCTTCCCACGTCGCGGAAACCGTCAGCGAGCGCTCCCAGCAGACCGGAAGCCGCACCACCAGTCTCTGCGTTTACCTCCGGGTTCGAGGCAATGATGTCGATAGCCTGCGCGTAGGCGTCCAGAACGGATGCCGGATTCTCGGCAGCCATGCGCTCGGCGGGTCCTGCGTCCGGATTGGCCAGTGTTTCTCTCTGTGCCAGCTCCTTGGGCGGAACCATCCGGAAGTAGGGCAGGTCCCCGTCCACGGTTCCCTCCTTCTCGTAGTATCGGACCTCCGCCATCGGTGAGATGTTCGATTCGACCACTACCCAGTAGTTGTCGATCGGGGCCATGCGCTCGGAGTAGTACTCCCGCTCCGCTTCGAGCAGCTCAGCCGCGGTCATCTCGAGTAGTGATTCCGCGCTGCTGCTGGAGATGCTCACGTCGCCCGCGCAAACGCACTCGGGCGGTACGGTCGCCGGGTCTAACCTGCAGAGTTCGGCGCACGATCTTTCCTGGCCCGATGCGGTTGAGGCCACCAGGAACAGAAGGGCGGGGGTCAGTGCGACGAGTGTCCACCGCATGGTCGTCCTCTCAGGTCGTCTGGAAGTCTGTCCGTCATGCCCGGGACGGGAAGATTCCCGTCAGGGCGATCACGTAGCGGAACGGAGGGCGCTGTACTCGCGCCTGCTTCTTCGCAGCCGCCTCCAGAGGGCGGGTATCAGGGAGATTGAACGTCGTCCGCCCGTCCCCGCCGTAGAAGTTCCCGATCAGCGAGAAAAGCGCCTGGTTCTGCTGGACCTGCATTTCCTGGCCCTCACAGAACGCGAATCCACGTGGGGCGAAGTTGTAGGGCACAGCGATCATTTCGCCGATGAACGGGTCCGCACCCGCACGTCCCAGGTCTATCTGAGATTCCGCGGCTTGCACGTGCTCTGGCCGCAGTCCTGACAGCGTGGCACCAACCGGTATCGCCGCCAGCAAGCCCGTCACTCGTTTCACGAATCCTCTTCGATCTCCACCCGAGCCCAAGTCGTTCATTGATCTTGTTCCCTTCGTTTGCTGGTCGCCTGGTGTCGGCTGAGTGCTGGCGATCGCTCTTGTGTCACCGACTCGACAGGGGTCTCATATCGGTGAAGAAGATGACCATCGGCTTCGTCTCTCCGACGTCCTTGTTCGACGCATCCAGGGCGGGGATCGCCACGAGATACACTAGCTCGCGCCGTTCCCAGCCCGACGGTTTCTCGAGAAATATTCCGTTCAGCAGGAAGCGCAGCGGCTCACTAACCGCCGCGTCCCACGGGATCGGCTTAGCGGCCTGGAGGATGGCCTCTGGATCGACCACGGCTGCCTCGCCGAACCATCGATCCGAGGGGAGCGCAGTTTCCGGCACCTGTGCCAAAGAGCCAGGGCGGACCGGGAACGGCTTCGACTGGTGGGATGCGATGATCTCGCTTCCGCGGATCCGGAATGCGTAGAAAACGGCGGACCGGCTGTCCTCCGCACGCACCAGAAGAGCCTGCGACAGCAGATCCCGAACAGGTGGAAGGGATCTCGTCTCCTCGAACACCTGCGCGTTACGTCGGTCGTCCAGCTCGAGGGACCAGCCCGTCGACATGCTCTTTTGCGCGTCGGCCTCCCCGGCCACGAAGAGGTGGCCGACGCCGATGAACAAAATAATCGTGGACACGGCAGTCAGTCTTCGGCTCCGGGCCCTCCTCGCAACTTGCCGAAGAGCAGTCGATCTCGATCTACGCACCCTAGAGTCCCCAGGTGGACGAGTTGCCGAGATTGATCGTGCGGTCCCCGGAGTCCTTCGTGGACCTGTTCACGTACTTGTAGATCTTCTTCCCGTCAGGTCGACCGATATGCACGTAGAATATCCATGAGCGTTTCTTCGAGCAGCTTCCGGAGGCCGTGTATCGCCGGTCCATCGACTTCCCGGAACTGATCCGCTCGGGTTGCGCCTTCATGTCCTTGAAGCCTCCGAAGACTCCAAACCCCCCGTTGTTGAGCTGGCTCTCGTACAGATCGACCCAGACGTCGAAGCTCTGGTTGTTCTTGGCCCGAATGGCGAACTGACAGGACATCCCGTCTGGTGATTCGACAGCAGTGATCGACGATTCGACAACCGCCTCACGAACCAGTTCTTCGCCGTGCTGCGCGTCGGTTGATGTTCCCGTCAGCACGGCCAACGCCGGTACCAGCAGTCCCCACGTGAATACTGACCTGTCCATCATGATTCCTCCTGTTCCGGATTTTCCACTGTTGTTCGGGCTCAATGCTCCGGTCGTTCCTACCATTCCGGCTTCTACAGCCTCACCAGCTCGACCCGCCGGTTCTGCGCCTTGCCCTCGGGTGTTCCGTTGTCGGCCACGGGCACGGTCTCGCCCAGTCCCTTGCTCTCGAGCCGGCTGGCGTCGATCCCGTAGTTTGCGACCAGGTAGTCCTTCACCGAGGCAGCGCGCCGGTCGGAAAGGTCCAGGTTCGAGGCGTCGTCTCCGTCCGAGTCCGTGTGCCCCTCGATCGAGATTCGCAGATCCGGATGGTCCTGCAACATCGTTCCGATCTCATCCAGCGTCGTGCCGGACTCGGGCTTGATCGTTGCGCTGTTCACGTCGAAGTAGATGCCCTGGGTGGCTACGCGCCCGTCCTCGGCCAGGCGGTCGTACAGGTCACGCCCGCCCCCGGCGATTCGGATCGAGCCGATGAGGATGGGATTGTTTGCGGTCGCCGAACCGACGGCGAGGAATAGCGTGTCCGACCTCGGAAAAACTGCATTGGGAATATTGGCGATCCGAGCATCGCCGACGTACACCTTCATGTGCTCACCGTCGGCCAGGACACGCACGGGCACGATGGAGTTGCCGGGATTGGCTGCGCCGTAGCCGGCGAGAGCCTGCGGCCCGACTCCACCTACCGACCGGACGCCGCCGCTGCCGTGCTCGATCGAGACGGCGGAACCCTTGTAGTCGCGGTTCTTACCAAACCATGCACGGCCCGTGACGAGTCTCGCGTATGCGTTGCCATGCGGCACGTGGGCGGCATACTCGATCGTGAATTGCTCAGGGAGCGTTTCCGGGAGCGGGATGGCGAACATGCCTCCCGACAGGGCTCGAACGTACCGTTCGCCCTGCCATTCGATGACCTCGAAGCTGCCCTGGATCAGTTCGAAGCCGCGGGGAAAATCGCCGACGTTGTCCCGGGCGTAGTCATCGAATACGAGGACGTTTTCGCCAGGCACGAAATCGTAGTTGGCATTTGCCGTAGACAGGTCCGCTGGTGGCACCCCGCCTGCGCCCGGCGGTGGGGGCGGCACGCTCCCGGCTGCCGCGGATTCCGATGGCGGCGGCTCACCGATCTCCTCGGCGGCGTCGTACGGGTCCATGACCGGGGCGCCCTCATCGTCAACGATGATCTCGCCGTCGTAGTCAGCCAGGTAGTAGTCGTCCCCCGACGCCTCTGCATTCTTGATGCACTCGAAGTCGTTGAACGGGCAGGCCACTCCTTCCCGAACCAGCTGGTCCGCCTGGCTCAGCAATTCGTCTTCGGCCGCCTGCGTGGCCGTTTCCTTCAATTTCTTGAAGATCTGGGCCTGTCCGCTGGACGGAAGCGCGAACAGGGCGACCAGGATGAGGCCGGTCAGTCGCAGCCAAGTGGATCTGGACATTCGGTGCTCCTCCTTCGTGTTCTACGTGCGGGGCCATGCCCACGTGGGCATACCGTAAAGCGAAAGAAGAGACGAATGTCCGCCACGAGTGTGACGGGCTGGGTCCGGGGTCGTGGTACGGCACCTACTGGATCGAAGCTTCGCTCCGCGCCCGCGCGATGGCGTCCAGCTGGTCCTGAAGGTTGTCGGTGGTGGATTTCAAGTTGGGGCGGGAGGAAAGATCCTCGAGGGCTTCCCACACCACCTGCTCGCTTTCGTCGAGACGGCCCTGGGCTAGAAGGCACTTCGCCAGGCTCGTCCTTGCGGTACCTATCAAAAACGCCAGGCGATCCGCGGCATCCGGATCCTCTGTGAGCACTTCCAGAGTCCGCCGCAGAACTTGCTCGGCCTCTTCGTGTCGTCCGGCCTGCATCAGCGTCGTACCCAGGCCGTGTAACGGATACGCGAGCGGCCATCGCTCGTTCGGCAGAGTCCGTTCCCGCGCCTCGAGCACCTCGCGGAACAGAGGAATTGCGGCGTCGAAGTCGTCGTGCTCCACCTTCATCCAGGCGTAGTTGTTGAGGATCGCCAGGGTCGTCGGGTGGTCGGGCCCGAGCAGATCCCGGTCGATCTCGATCGCCCTCTGCATCAGCGAATCGCCGGTGCCGGGCTCCTGTTCGTCGTAGATCATCGCCAGATCGTTCAGGCTCGCCGCGACCGCCGTGTGCCATTCGCCGAACAGCTCCCGCCGGATCTGCAGCGCCTCTTCCTGGAATTTCAGCGCACTGTCGCCCCCATCGTGTGCAACGTTCTGCAGCGCGATCGCCAGATCCTCTCGCCGATCCGGATGGAGGCGCAGGGTCCGGATCGCCCCCAGCCGCGCGGCCTTGGCCGAGTCGAGGTCTTCCGTAAGGGCGAAGCGGGCCGATTCGAGGATCACCATCGCGGCTTCTGGCGTGCGGGGCTCGATTCCGATGGCGAGATCGTAGGCGCTGGCAGCAAGCCTGCCGGCGCTGTCCGCGTCCAAACCACGTGTCGTCGCGGACAGACGTCGCAACGCCATCGCCAGGCGCTGATCCCGTGCCGAGCCGACGGGCTCCGCGGTCAGAAGATCCACGGACCGCTCGAGGTGCTCGCGCGCCTCCTCTCTCTCCCCCAGCGCCGAGTACAGCGACCCGACCGTCAGGGACAGCTCGGCCAGGACCGATGGGTGCGTGGAGAGGTCTTCTTCGATCCGGCTCGCCGCCTGGTCCACGAGTGCGCGCACAGGCATCGAGTCCCCGCCCGCGTTCGGCCGTGCCGCCTCGAAGATCTCCGTCAGGAAGTCCCGTACCGCGGTGGCGCGAGCCGCCTCTGCTTGCGCCAGGTTGCGTTCCCGCTCGAGTTGGCGCCCATGCTTCTCGACCGTAGCCACATAACCGACCAGGACGATGATACCGGCCATGAGCGTCGGGCCCGCCCACCGATGACGCTGGAAATACTTCCGGGTCCGGTACGCGACGCCGCTGCGGCGGGCGGAGATCGGCTTTCCCTCGAGGTGTCGCCGCAGGTCCTCTACCATCTCGATCACGCTTGAGTACCGCGCCTCCGGGTCCTTTTCGAGCGCCTTCAGGAGGATCGTGTCGAGATCGCCGGCCAGCCGTCGCGCCAGCCGCTGGGGGGTCAGCTTCCGGCGCCCGGCAGTCTTCGGATCTGCCAGCCCGGCCACCTCGCTCGCGCGTCGGGGGTCAGACCGGACGATCGCCTCCCGCATCGACCAGCCGGAACTGTCACCACCGGTAAGCGGCCAGGCCCCGGTCAGCATTCCGTACAGGAGTGTCCCGAGCTGATAGACGTCGGATGCGGTGGTCACGGGCAGACCCTGGACCTGTTCCGGGCTCGCGTACTTCAGGGTAAGGGGCTGCTCTCCGGTGCGGGTCTGGTGCAGCGCATCCTGTTCGGACGGGTCGAGCAGCTTGGCGATGCCGAAGTCCAGGAGCTTGGGCACCCCGTCCTCACCGACCAGGATATTCGATGGCTTGATGTCGCGATGGACGACGAGTCGCCCGTGCGCGAACTGCACCGCGCGCCCCACTTCGATGAACAGTCGGAGCCGCTCCTCGATCGAGCACTCGCGCTCATCGCAGTATTCGGTGATCGGCTTTCCGTCTACGTGCTCGAGTACGAGGAAAGGGCGCCCGTCTTCCGTGGAGCCGCCGTCATACAGCCGCGCGATGTTCGGGTGCTCGAGGGAGGAGAGGATCTGCCGCTCGGCCCGGAATCGCGCGAGAACGTCATCGGTGTCGAGCCCGCGGCGGACGAGCTTCAGGGCTACCTGCCGATCAAACGCTCCGTCATCGCGGGAGGCGAGCCATACGGAAGCCATCCCGCCCCGCCCGACGGACCTGAGAATCCGGTAGCGCCCGACGCGAAACCCCGTGAGGTCGGCCCCGCTGCTTCCACGGTCGATTGCCTCGACCGCTTCGACGGGCAACGGTGGGGGCGTCGCCAGGAAATCATCCGACTCGCTGGCCGCCTCGAGGAGATTCGCCACGCACAGGTAAAGTTCAGGATCCTCGCCACATGCGTCGCGCAGGCGCGCGTCGCGGTCGACCGCTGGCCAGTCCAGCGCCTCCGCAAACAGCGAGTCCACCCGCTGCCAGTCAAGCCCGGGCATCGGATCCGACAACCGGTGACCTCCTCCGTGCATCGTGTCTGGGGTGATGCCGCGTCAGGCGAGCGCCTGGTACAGGTACGCCCTGGCGCGAGTCCAGTCCCGCTCTACCGTGCGAACCGACGTGTCCAGTGCCGCCGCGGTCTCCTGTACGGTCATGCCACCGAAGAACCGGCACTCGACCACGCGTTCGAGACGTGAATCCCTCTTGCCCAGCTCGGCCAGCGCCGCATCGAGAGCAACGAGGTCTATGTTTCGGGCTCCCTCGATGGAAACGAGATCCTCCTGCAGCGGCACTCGCACGTCCCCACCGCCCCTCTTCTGTGCCCCGCGTCGCCTGGCGTGATCGATCAGCACGTGGCGGATCACCCGGGCAGCCACCGCAAAGAAGTGCGCCCGATCATTCCACGTCGCGGTCGCCTGGTCCACCAGTGCTAGATAGGCCTCGTGCACGACGGAGGTCGTATCCAGCGTATGGTCCGTGCGCTCTGACTGAAGCCTACGATGAGCGATCCGACGAAGGTCGTCGTACACGAGCGGCACGAGGCGCTCGAACGCTCCGCGGTCTCCCCCCGCGCAGCGGGCGAGGACGGACGTTATCTCGCTTGGGCTTCCCTCGGCCGGATCCTCCGGCAGAAGTCGGTCTTGCGTATTCAGACGGTCTCCTCGGTCGGACTGGACAGCCGCACACCGGTCGCATCCCCGCCCTCGGCCCCTAGGGTCAAGAATGGACAACGTTGCAGCAGACTGCCAGCCCTCCGAGAAGATCCTTTGTCAAGATTGTCCTGCCTTCCTCTGCCTGAAGAGCGCGAAACGGGCGGGATCCCCGCCATGGCCAGGATCCCGCCCGTTGGACCACGCGCCGAGGAGGCCGCGCGACGTCAGCGCTACCAGTCGCCCATGATTCCCTTCACCGAATACGACGGCCGGATATCCACCGGCACCACGCCGTCCAGGCGCTCGATCGCCGCCGCCATCTCCGGAGACATCTTCCCGTAGCGCTCCAGGAATGCGCCGGCCCCTTCCCGATCGCCCGTCGCCTGCAGCAACAGGTACTGGCCGGCGAGCTCCGACATGACTGCCGGCATCGTCTCGAGATTAGCCGCAAAACGGCCCGAGGACTCGTCGTACGTGATCGCGCCGGCGCCGCGCAGATAATTGAATTGGGTCATGCAACCCAGGCCGTGCGCCTCGGTCGCGCCGAAGCGCACGCAACGGAACATGTCGGCGACGTGATCGATCA
>Ga0055584_100008198_pt1 | contig 10240 bp, 11 predicted proteins | sample OSDHelmetaG_FD_58716 | JGI IMG/M metagenome (GOLD analysis project Ga0055584, IMG submission 58716) | Pelagic marine sediment microbial communities from the LTER site Helgoland, North Sea, for post-phytoplankton bloom and carbon turnover... | ecosystem: Environmental > Aquatic > Marine >...
CGCGCACTGCGCACATCCGCCAGCCACTGCGAATGCCTTAGCGTGCGCGCATATTGTCCGTCAGCATGGGTGCAACTTCCTTAGCGAAGCGGGTGTAAGTTTCGCGCCGCTCTTGTTGCGGAAAGTCCGGGAAAGTTGCGTGCACAACAACGTAGTCGAAGCCCAAATCTATGTACTCCTGTAGACGCTTGGCGACGCGCGCAGGCGTGCCCACCGCTTGCGACTCGACGAAAGGCATGATGTTAGCTGGGTCTTTGAGTTTTTCGAGTCCAGCGAACGCGCGTTCGAAGCTTTGATATTCATCAATGCCTTCCCACGGATTTGCATCCGGGACGTAGTGCGCATGCTGCGCCTCGAAGCCTTTCGGATACAGATGTTTCGCCACCGCAAAAGCTTCTTCGTCAGTGTCTTTGATCAAGGTACGCACTTGAATCACGTTGGGTGCGCTGGTCTTGGTGCCGAGCGTTTCAGCTCTACTTGCCCAGCTGTCGCTTATCTTTGTTAGCAGCTTGTCTGGAAACTGCGACTGACATAACAAGGGCAAGCCCAGTTCTGCCACGTTTTCGGCCCCGCCAGGACTGCCGATGGCGCCGTAAAACTGAATATCTGATCCGGGTCTTACCGCTGGACGTAGCCGCACCGGGCGGGAGTGATCATAGAACTCGCCGGCGTAAGTGAATGGCTCACCGCGCAAGGCCAGTTCAATGATCTTGTACGATTCGTTCATACGCGCACGTGCGGTACGCATGTCGACGTTGTAATGGTCGTACTCAGATTTCGCGGTGCCGCGGCCGATGCCGATCATCATTGGGCCGCGCGTCAGCGCGCTGACCATTGCAATTTCGCCGGCGACGCGCAAAGGATTGTGCCAAGGCAACACCAACACCGCGGTCGCCAAGCCGAGCTCCGGGGCGAGTGCTGCAATGTGCGACATCGTGATCAGCGGGCTTGGATGCGGTAGGTAATCGCTAAACGCATGCTCAACAAACCAGGCACTGTCGAAACCAAGTTCATCGATAAGTAGACAATCGTCGATGACTTCGCGATACAAATCGTGGTCGGACTTGTCAGGTGAGGTGGGTGCTGCAGTTGCACCAATGCGAACCTTGCGATTTTTACTCATGTGCTTAGCTACGTCTGACCATTATCGATGCGGGTTCAAAGCTTCCTAGAAATTGGCCGCTCAATACAAGTGCGCGCACAGCTGGCAGGGTGCAAAATAGTGTCTAGCAGTGCGTGCTCTAATGCTCGCAAAGCGAATATGGCAAGTGCTATGGGCGTGCGAAGACGCGTAGCACTTGGTTTAGCGATCGCAGCATCTGGTTGGAAGCGTATTCATGGATATTGATAATCTGAGGCGTGAGTACTTGCGCGGCGGTTTAAGTCGTGAGGATCTTCACGAAGACCCAATCGAGCAGTTTCAGCTATGGCTGCGTCAAGCAATTGATGCGCAGCTCGATGACGCTACTGCAATGACGGTAGCGACGGTGGATGCTGAAGGTCAGCCATCGCAACGCATTGTGTTACTGAAGCAAGTAGACCAAAGCGGCTTCGTTTTTTACACCAACTACGCTAGCCGCAAAGCGGCTGAGCTCGCGCAAAACCCGCGCGTCAGCTTGCACTTTCCGTGGCATCGGCTAGAACGCCAGGTAAAGGTAAGAGGCCGAGCGGTCAAGATTTCTGCAGCTGCGTCTTTGGCCTACTTCACTTCGCGGCCACGTGAAAGTCAGCTCGCTGCTTGGGCCTCTGAGCAGAGCAGGCCGGTGTCCTCGCGGCAACTGCTGATGTCGCAGTTCGCCGCAATGAAACAAAAGTTCGCAGACGGCGAAATTCCCTTGCCCGATCGCTGGGGCGGCTTTTGTGTGCAGGCCAGCCATATCGAGTTTTGGCAAGGCGGCGCCAGCCGTTTGCATGACCGCTTTGAGTATGCACGCGGCGCCGATGGGCAATGGACTGTTGCAAGGTTAGCGCCCTAAATTGAGCAGCAGCACGTCTAGATGCACATTTGTGCGCCTAGACGTGGCCGGACTGCGCTCAACTTGTCGGTGCGATGGTCCAGGGTTCGAACCAACGCTGCGCTTGGCTGACTGTTCGGGCAAGGTCTTCTTCGAGTAGCAAACGTTGCTGCACCAAGGCCGCGCAAACCTGCTCGACCTTGGCAACGTACTCGTCGACGCTCGCATAGCGTTCTTGCACGGATGCACGTGGGTCGCTGGTAAGTTCTCGCTCACGGCGGGTCGCACAAAAGGGCATGTAACTGCCGGCAAACCAGAACATGCCGCCATGCCCGCTGATGGCGCGGCTACGGATGTTCCAACCGGTATAAGTGCCCATTGGCACCGCCACCATCGGTGCTTGAATACCGCCGAGATCAATACCGTCGCTATCGGTTGCCGCAACTTGCGTGCAATAGCCGGTGTCATCGATCCGTGTAGGCGGCACGATATCGAAAATGCCTTGCTCCAAGCGCTCGCCATGATCGAACAAGGGTAAGCGTGTTGGCCCTTGCGGCCGATAGGTGCCGGGGATCAGCGGAAAACCTTTACGCCAAGCTTGCGCGTCTACCAGCGTACCGTCTGTACGGCGCGGATAACGGCTTGCTGGCGGTAAGGTGCCGTCGGTCGCCCACGCATCCAGCGATGCCAACATCGCGCGCATCAGCGGTGATGTTTGCGCGCGGTTCATCGGGTGCGCAAGCGCACCTGAAGCTGCATTTGTTGGTGCCGGATCAGCAAAATGCTGAGTTGAAGACCACACATAAAAACGTACGTTATCCGGCACAGGCAAGTCATTGCCCTGCGTGTCTGTATGCGCTAAGGAACCACGGCGCTGCCAATATTCAGTACCCGTCTGGCTATGGAATATCAGCGGATCAGTGTCAGGATGACGCAACAATCCAGCAGTTTCGCCGGTTAGATGATCGGTACTGCTGGTGTACGCAAATGGAAAACGGTCCGCTGCTTTGTCATGTGCTTCGAACTGCTGGCCAGCCGCATCGGTGCCACACGCGAAACGGTGATTCAAAATCATGCGGCCACCACCGGCAACATGCGCCAACACGCCATCAAACACGCGCCGCCCGTCAGAGTCTGCGTTGAAGCCTTGATAAATCGACTCGCGAATCAGGCGCCCGGTTTGTGAGCGCCCCCAGCAATAGGCTTTCTCGATCGGCTTAGCGCCTTGTTCGCGCAGCGGATTGGTCTGGCCATCAGCATCAGCTTCGGCGTTGCGCAAGAAACTGATGAAGTCGCGCACAGCAATGAAACCAAGCCCCAGAACGCGTGGGTCGCGCGCCGTGTAAATCAGCTCATAGATATAACCAGGATCGAAACCCGCTGGCATATGAATGCTTGAATCTGACGGCACAACACCACGCTCGGTGCCTTGGCCATCCATTCCCGGTCCTGTTTCAACGCGGGCGAACTGCCATTCCTCTGCCGCGACCGTTGCGCGCGCATCATCTGGATGCAGACGTCGCGTAAGGCTTGCGTGATCGGTGTCGAGTGATACTGGTGGATAACTTTGCGTAGACGCAAAACCACACAGCGGCATGGTGTCGATGCCGGCTCGCTCGGTGATGAACTCGGTGCGAACTTTGCCGGTGATAGGGCCGTCAGCGAGTGCCGCGATCGGCACTTCTAGGCGAAAACGACCGCCGCCTGGCAATACATCGCCTTGCCACGCACACCAGACCACGGTGTAGCCGCAGCGAAATAGATAGCCATTACCGGCATGTGCGAGCGTGCTCGGATCGTTACTGAACGGCGCGTCGCAAAAAAACTGCAGCGCACGAATGTTGGCACGGTTGCCATAGTCGTAAAAAATCCGCCCATTGCCGCGGCTCATATCGACCGGTTTCAGAATCAAAATGTCCGCAGCAAATTCAACCAAGCCATCAGCATTGCGCGGCGCATTCTCTATATCGACTATGTTTGCGTTGGCCGCGGCGCGCGGGTCAACCGCAAACAATGCGCGGCCTTTTAGGCGTTCATAGGCACCGCTTGCGCCAAATAGATGCGCTGCCGCGAACGGCTCACGAGCGCTGATATCAAGTCGGATTTGGTTGCTCATAACTTTAAAGATGTCCGTGCTTAGTTCCGCTACAGTGGCTGGGTCAATGATGATGCATATTGAGCCGCGTTTGCAGCAAGGTGCCAGTACTCGCACCATAGCTAAACGCTCGCTTCATTACCGCAACAAATGTAAGCCGTGTGATGCCTGAATCAATGCCAGCCATAATCGACATAGAAGCGTCCGGTTTCGGACGTGGTAGCTATCCGATTGAGGTAGGCACAGTGCTATCTGATGGTACACCGCATTGTTACCTGGTTCGCCCGGAGCCGGAATGGACTCATTGGGACGAGTCGGCAGAGCAAGTGCATGGCATTGCACGCAAGTTAATAGAGCAACGTGGACTGCCAGTTGACGAGATTGCGCGGCGCCTAAACGCCTTACTTGGTAACGCGACGGTATATAGTGACGGCTGGGGCGTGGATCGGGCTTGGCTAGCCTTACTGTTCGAGCATGCCGGTATGGCGCAACATTTCACGCTTGAAAGTGTGCGTAATCTCTTAAATGAACAACAAACGGAATATTGGCACCCGACCTATGCACGCGTTGTTGCCGAGCTCAACCTCAGTCGTCATCGCGCCAGTAGCGATGCGATGATTATCCAGCACACATTAGGCCGCGTACGCGCACACCATGCCTGATTGGCTAGCGATACTCGCTAGCCCCGAATTCATCATCGTTGCGTTGGCAACGCTACTGGCGGGCTTCTTACGGGGGTTTGTCGGCTTTGGCGGTGCAATGGTCACCGTGCCAGCACTTGCACTCGCGTTTGGGCCCTTGGTCGCGATGCCGGTCGCGACCTTATTCGGATTGCCAGCGGCGCTGCAGTTATTGCCAACCGCTGTGCGCCAAGCTGAACGCCGAGTGGTGATCCCCATCGCGCTTGCTGTGTTTGTAGGCACGCCCCTGGGGACTTTGATCTTAGTCTCGGTCAGCGCCATTATCATAAAAATTGCGATCGGCGTATTGGTATTTTCGATGGCAGTGTTTCTGTCGCTTGGTTGGCGCCTCGGCGAACGCGTGCACATTGGCATTTTGCTAGCCGCTGGAACCGCGGGTGGCTTGGTTCAGGGCGCGGCCGGTATTGGTGGCCCGCCGGTGGTCGCCGTTGCAATGTCGAGGGCCGGATCGCCAGCGCAGCAGCGCGCCAATGTTATCGGCGTTATGACCGCAATATCGCTGTCGTCAGTTGTGCCCTTGTTGTACTACGATTTGTTCTCGGCCGAGGTTTTGCTCATAGGCGTCGCGCTAACACCAATTTATTCAGGCTCAACTTGGCTGGGCTCGCGCTATTTCAACTCAGGCGGCAGCCGCTATTTTCGCGTTGCGGCCTTACTGATGCTCGCCATAGTTGGATTGGTCACGCTGGCGGTGTCGCTGCACGACCTGTGGCTGGCTGGGTGAGGAGTCACATCGCCTGTGTGAGCAACAACGCGCGAGGTCTAAACTGGCGCTCCGCCGTGCTACTTGAGAATCTCAATTGATCGATTGGTCCGCCTGGCCGACACCGTTTGTCGGAATGCAGTGGTATGCCGTTACGCTGGTCTACGCCGCGTACTTGTTTGGTTTCTACGTGCGTGGCTCATTCGGCTTTGGCTCGAACCTACCAGCCGTGCTCATTACCGCATTTGTGCTGGGACCTCTTCACGCCGTGTTATTGGTGTCAGTGGTTGCGACCTTTAGCCAAATACAATTAATGCCACAAGGTCTTGATGGCGCTAACTGGGGGCGAGTGATCCCGGTGGTGTTGGCAATGCTGGTGGGCAATGTGCTCGGTGTTTGGTTACTGACAATCTTGACCGGCGATTGGCTGTTAGTAGTGCTGGGTGTGCTGGTTGCGGTGATGGTGCTCACCGAGAAACTCAATTTGTTGGATCGGATGAGTGCTTCGTTCAACGTGCGCTCGCCGGCACTGGCCGCGGCGATCGGCTCAGTCTCATCAGCAATGGGAACGGTTGCCGGTGGCGGCGCGCTGTATCTGTTAGCGCCTTATCTGAAGATTGCGGCCAAGTCCCCGCGCGAGTTTCGCAGCACCAATGTAATGATCGCGGGGATCTCCTCATTGGCGCGCATTTTGATGTTGTCTTCAGCCGGTTTTGTGACGCTGGAACTACTCACCGAAGCGGTCGTGCTTATCCCAATGACGATTGTGGGTACTTTCGCCGGTACGCGTTTCTTTAAGAGTGCTGAGCCCAAGCGCTTCTTTGCGGCACTGCAACTAATGCTGTTATTTGCCGCCGTATTGTTGACGGTAAAGGGTATTGCGATCTTGCTGACTTAAGACTTCGCCGCGCGCGGTGGTCGCGAGTTGGCGCTGATTCAACTGGGCCTTAATCCAACTAAAGGAAACGCGCCGCGATTGCCGAATGTGCAGCGCGTAACGCGCCCACATCGAAGCCTTCTATTTGCCCATCAATTACCCGCCAGCGCCCGCCCACCATGACTCTGTCGGCCCTATGCGCGCCGCACAACACCAACGCTGCGAGCGGGTCGTGCGCACCCGAAAACCGCAATTCATCTAGTTTGAACAAAGCAATATCGGCCTGCATCCCAGGCGCGATTCGACCAATATCATCACGCCGCAAACACTTAGCTGAGCCTTCGGTCGCCCAACGCAGCACGTCTTCGTGAGTGATCGCGCTGGCGCTTCGATAGTGAAGCCGATTGAGCATCAGCGCATGGCGGACTTCTTGGATCATGTTCGAGCCGTCGTTCGAGGCTGAGCCATCTACGCCGAGACCTACTGGCGAGCCGGCACGCTCCAGTGCGGCGGTTGGGCAAAAGCCGGAGGCAAGCGTCGCGTTGGAGCTTGGGCAATGACAAACACCTACGCCATGGCGACCCAACTTCTCACATTCCGCTTCACTGAAGTGAATCCCGTGAGCGAGCCAAGTGCGCTCTTGTAACCAGCCATTGCGTTCCAACAGATCCAGCGGTCTGCAACCGTAGTGCGCCTCGCAGAATTCGTTTTCGTCTTCGGTCTCGGCCAAATGCGTATGCAGACCACAGTCATAGCGTTCAGCCAGCTCGGCGCTGCTGCGCAGTAAACTCTCTGAAACCGAGAACGGCGAACATGGCGCCAGCGCCACTTGGATTTGTGCACCAGGCTTGCGATCGTGAAAGCGTGCTAGAACGCGCTCGCTGTCAGCAAGGATAGTGTCCTCATCTTGAACGACGCTGTAAGGCGGCAGGCCGCCGTCTTTCTCGGATAGATTCATCGAGCCGCGCAACACCGTCATACGTATGCCCAGCGACTGCGCGGCCTCTACTTCAATATCAACTACGTGTTCTAAACCCGCTGGGTATAGGTAGTGATGATCAGCGGCGGTAGTGCAGCCGGATAGCAGCAATTCCGCCAGCGCCACGCGCGCAGCTAAGTCCAGCGCCTCCGGATCGAGGCGCGCCCACACTGGATAGAGCGCGCGTAGCCACGGAAACAATTCTTTATTAATTGCGTCGGGATGGGCACGCGTCAGGGTCTGGTAAAAATGATGATGGGTATTGATTAGCCCAGGCAAGATGACATGCTCGGACGCGTCAAATACTAGATCTACGCGGGCAGCCGGTTTGCGCCCGGCAGGCACCAATTCAATGATGTTGGTTCCGGCTACGACCACGCCACCTTGCGCACCATCTGCAAGCACGGCCAATGGATTGCGCAGCCACGTGTTCATTGGAGTAGCGCTTGCATGCGAAACAATGCCTGTCATTTAGCTGGGCGCACGCGAGCTTAAGGCTTGCATCGATACAGCTTCGCTATTGCTCATCGCTGGGGCCACCGTCCGGCGGCTCAATTGCGCCGATGTAGGGCAGCGTGCGCAGCTGCTCGGCGTAGTCCAAGCCGTATCCAACCACCCATCGATCCGGGATATCGAAGCCCAAGTAGTCGACCGCTGCATCCACCTTCATACGCGCTGGTTTGCGTGCCAATACACAGGTACGCATAGATCGTGGATGGCGGGTGGCCAGTAGATCTTGTAGATATCTAAGCGTACGGCCGCTGTCAGCTATGTCTTCAACGATCAGTATGTCTTGATCGCGGATATCGCGGCGTATATCCATCACCATCCTGACGCTATCGCTGGCGACGCTGCCAGAGGCGTAGCTGGACACAGCGATGAACTCAACGCTACGTGGAATGCTTAAGTGTTTGGCCAAATCAGACAAGAACATAAACGCGCCCTTCAGTACACCGATCATAATGAGATCTTGCGTATTGGCGTAGTCATTGGATATTTGTGCGGCAAGCGCACGCACGCGTTCCTGGATCTGATCTTCAGTCAGCAAGATCTCAGCGACCGATATTGACACCTTGGGTAAGACTCCAGCTAAGCAAGTACGCTTAACCACTAAAGCGGCAGGCGTACCTAGGGTATGCAAAGTTAACGCTGATTCGATGTGATTAAGCAAGACGGCCAGGCACGATGCAAGGCATTGTCATTGCGTATAGGGTCGAGCCGCATCGCCGCAAGTCAGCAATACGAAACTGCCGAACGTACGGTTTGGCGGCCCCCTGTGTCAGGGTAATGGTCGCCTCTAACGGGGCAGCCAAGAATGAGAGCAAGATACACGGAGTCGTTCCGCATCGATGCTGGATAACGCGCACAACCTATGACGAAAGTAGTTATCTAAGCGCGCTACAAAAGCACAGCTCGCCGTTGCTCCAGCAGATCGCTCAATCCAGCTAACTTTCCTTGACGGTCCACCTCAGGGCGTGTGTTATGTTTTCTTATTCGTAGTGCGTCCATAGTCGTAGGATTTTCACTACCCGCTCTTGATCCTCAACCTGGTACACGAGACGGTGTTGGATGTTGATCCTCCGCGAATACGCTCCCGCTAAATCGCCAACTAATTTTGCATAAGGTGGCGGGTTCTGATACGGGTTGTACTTGAGTATTTGTAGCAGAGTTTGCGCTCTTGCCTTTAAACCCGATATGGCCAGTTTCTTTGCGTCTTTTTGTGCATGTTTTGTATAAACAAGCCGCCAACTCACCAATCCAATTCCTCGGCACACTCAGACACTGGCGTTTCCATCCCCGCCTTAATCGATTCACGCATTCCGGGGACCGACAGCAAACTTAGAGTTTCTGATATGGCGTTCCAGTCCTCTTCTGAGATTAGAACAGCATTGCCCCTTTTGCCCTTTATAACGATTGGTTGGTGCGACTCGGTAGTTTCGTCAATCAAACTATAAAGTCTCGACCGAGCCTCGGTCGCATTGAGAATTGTCATATCTTAGTCCTCCACGCTCGAAGCGTACGTCAAAACGTACGCTTACTCAAGGGCATGCTCCAAACATAACGCAGTGCATGAGCGGACGACGCGCAGCGAAGCAAAGCGGCGGTCCGGCGCGCATTGCGCGCGAACTCCAAGCACTTGTTAGGTATCATTTCGCAACTCCAATAGCCGGTCCATAAACTCTTGCCTTGTCGGCTTCAGAACGTCGCATTCCGCGTTGGGGTCCGGTTCTCCCGCACGCTTCGTACTGGCTGCCCATGCTGCATCGTGTTCGCAACGATACTGGTCACGGCTCGGGTCTTCCCGACATTGTTCCAACTCGACTTGGTACCGCTTGTTTTGCAAGCGCGAGGCGCATTCGCGGTAAAGCTTGTTTACATCGGCGTATGCACGCGCGCGAGTATCTTCCTGCCCATACGATTGCGCACACGCCGCTACAAGAAAGAACGCAAAAACGATTCTCATGACACCTAACGATTGCGGTAACGGGCGGCTATTACCCGCTCGACCGTAGCGATAGCATCTTCATTCCGTCCCGTTCACCGCTTTGTTAGGTTTCGTTGGACCTCAACGCTTGTCTCCAGCAGAGCCCGCAAGGCTCGATTTACAGCCTCGGAACTAGGAAATGCGCGTGCGATATCTGGTTCAAGGAGCACGACGTTCGTACCCTCACGATAGGCTCGGTGGTGCGTACCCCTGAGTCCTTAAGAGAAGTCATACTCGGGCCTCATCTCGTCATTTTCAGGTGTTTGACTCATATCTCGATATCTCCGCGGATGTGGCGATTCTGGCACTAATGATTCGGATTCGATTTTGCTCCCGTTCGGTGTACGACACCACTAGCAGCCTTCCCGTCTCCGAACGTCCTAAGTGTTGAGTTGCATCTAAAAGTGACCCACCTGGAAAGCCAGAATATGGCTCATTTGGCCTT
>Ga0055584_100008200_pt1 | contig 10240 bp, 10 predicted proteins | sample OSDHelmetaG_FD_58716 | JGI IMG/M metagenome (GOLD analysis project Ga0055584, IMG submission 58716) | Pelagic marine sediment microbial communities from the LTER site Helgoland, North Sea, for post-phytoplankton bloom and carbon turnover... | ecosystem: Environmental > Aquatic > Marine >...
TCTGGCGACACAATCAAAATGGAACTAGCTGACATACTCAAGGGTGAGTACCAAGCGCCGCACGTTTCCATTTGGCACTACAAACTCGACGACATCGAGGAAGTAGCGGATCCTTCGACGTGGTTGAAGGCCAATCCGAACCTGGGACTGACCGTTACGTACGAAACGTACCACTTGGACGTCGAGAGAGCTGAGAAAGCTCCCGCTTCTCGTAACGACATCCTGGCGAAGAGGTTCGGAATCCCCATGGAGGGATACACGTACTTCTTCACCTACGAAGACACACTGCCCCACAGAGAGCGAGAGTTCTGGGGCCTGCCTTGCGCACTCGGCGCTGACCTTTCGCAGGGCGACGACTTCTGTGCCTTCACGCTGATGTTCCCGTTCTCCAACCAAGGCTTCGGAATCAAGACCCGGAGCTACATCACGTCGCTGACGCTGATGAAACTGCCTGCGGCAATGCGGCAGAAGTACGAAGAGTTCATCCTGGAGGGCAGCCTCCAAGTGCTCGAGGGTACCGTTCTCGACATGATGGAGGTCTACGAAGATCTCGACGAATGGATCACCACAAACGAGTACGACGTTCGCTGCTTTGGCTTCGACCCGTACAACGCCAAAGAGTTCGTTGCCCGTTGGGAGATGGAAAACGGACCTTACGGCATCGAAAAGGTGATTCAGGGAGCAAAGACCGAGTCGGTTCCGCTTGGCGAACTGAAGATCCTCGCAGAAGAGCGCAAGCTCATCTTCGACGAGGCTCTGATGACGTTCGCAATGAGCAACGCCGTGACCCTGGAAGACACGAACGGAAACCGTAAGCTCCTCAAGAAGCGAGCTGAAGAAAAGATTGACAACGTGTCGGCCATGATGGACGCCTACGTTGCGTACAAGCTCAACAAAGAAGCGTTCGAATGATGGAGGTGACCCATGCCAGTACTTGACCGTGTGAAGAAAGCCTGGAATGCGTTCCGGTACGATGACCGCCAAGAGGCGAGCACGTCATGGGACGTTGGCCCGAGCTACGGCTCGCAGCCCAGCCGTCAGCGGCTCATGTACACGAATGAGCGGTCGATCATCGCCTCCGTGTACACCAGAATCGGCATCGACGTGGCCGGCGTGCAGATCAAGCACGTCAAGGTGGATGAGGAAGGGCGATATTCCGACGACATGGAGTCTCGCTTCCAGGATTGCCTCGTTCTCGAGCCGAACCTGGACCAGGGTCCCCGTGCGTTCCGTCAGGACATCGCAACGACGCTCTTCGACAGGGGTGTGGCGGCCATCGTCCCCGTGGACACCGTCAACAGCCCGGTGTCCGACCTCTCGTTCGACATCAAGACCATGCGAGTTGGCGAGATCACCGAGTGGTACGCCCGACACGTCCGCGTGAACGTCTACAACGTCGAGACAGGCAAGCGGGAGGAGGTCACCCTCGAGAAGAGGTACGTGGCCATCGTCGAGAACCCGCTATATTCTGTGATGAACGAGCCGAACTCGACTCTCCAGCGTCTGCTGCGCAAGTTGCAGCTGTTGGACGTGGTCGACGAGCAGTCGAGCTCCGGCAAGCTGGACCTGATCATCCAGTTGCCGTACGTCATCAAGTCTGAGGCCCGAAGGCAGCAGGCGGAGAAGCGGCGCGAGGACATCGAGTTCCAGTTGAAGGGCAGCCAGTACGGCATCGCCTACACCGACGGGACCGAGAAGATCACGCAGCTCAACCGCCCAGCGGAGAACAACCTTCTCAAGCAGGTCGAGTACCTGACCAACCTCCTGTACAACCAGCTCGGTATCACCGAGGAGGTCATGAACGGGACGGCAGACGAGAAGACGATGCTGAACTACTTCAACCGTACGATCGAGCCGATCCTCGATGCGGTGGTCGAAGCAATGACGCGTTCGTTCCTCAAGAAGCGCGGTGTGAACCGCGGAGAGCGTGTCCAGTACTTCAGGGACCCGTTCAAGCTCGTGCCTGTGACCGACTTGGCGGAGATCGCCGACAAGTTCACCCGGAACGAGATCCTCACGGCGAACGAGATTCGATCGTTCATGGGCCTCGCGCCTGCGGACGACCCGAAGGCAGACAAGCTCATCAACAGCAACATGCCACAGCAGGAAGACGCTGCTGCCGGCAAGGAAGCTGGTGGCGACGACTCTGTCATGCAAGATGCGTTCGACGAGGTAGAGGCGATGGTTGACTCCGTCTTCTCGGAACTGGGGGTCGACGCCAGTGGGTTGGAATGATGCTGAAGAGTTCATCCTCGCTCACGCAACGAAGCCCTACGACCCGGCCAAGCGCCGGGAGTACTACCTCAAGAACCGTGAGCTGAAGGGGCGGGGCCCGACCAAGTTCGAGCCCTCCTCCAAACGCAGACCTTCCAAACGAACTGGCGCTTCTACGAAGACCAGGCCGGGGAAGGCACTCAACAACCTCAAAGGGGACGTCGAGTCCCTCGAAGAGAAACGCGCCAAGTCGAAGACCAGGCGTGATGAAGCCAAAGCCCGTGTAGAGCGGCTGGAAAAGAAGCTGGAAAGGCTGAAGGAGGTTCTTCGAGAACTCACCGAGCAAGCGCAGAGACGAAGCGGCAAGGAACCCGAGGAAGACAAGAAGTCCTCGGACAAAGACGCCAAGAGCAAAGAGAAGCTGACGGCCAAGGAGAAGAAAGAGGCTGCGGAACGGGCTGAAGAAGCCCGTGAGAAGGAGAAGACCTCTCCCGACAAGCAGACCGAAGAACTCCAACGGAAGATTCGCGAGATCCGTCAGAAGATCGAAGAAGCTATTGCAGAAGCTCGGCGAAAGAAGAAGTCCTCAACAGACTCCAAGGAAGACAAGGAGAAAGAATCCAATGGAAGCTGATTTCAGCGGCTGGGCAACCAAGGCCGGCCTGAAGTGCAGCGACGGGCGAACCATCATGACCGGTGCTTTCAAGCATCAGGATCAGATGAAGGTTCCGCTCGTGTGGCAGCACCAGCACAAGGACCCCGAGAACGTTCTCGGGCACGTGATGCTGACGAACAAGGATGAGGGTGTCTGGGCCGACGCCTTCTTCAACAACTCCGCCCGGGCCCAACACATGCGGGACGCCGTCCAGCATGAGGACATCACCATGATGTCCATCTGGGCCAACGAACTCCTCGAGCGAAGCGGGAAGGTCCTCCACGGCGCAATCCGTGAGGTCAGCCTCGTTCTCTCTGGAGCCAACCCTGGCGCTCTCATCGAGAACGTCAGCATCCGCCACTCCGATGGCGGAGAAGAGATGCTTGACGACGAAGTCATCATCTACACCGGTGAGCAGATCGTGCACGCCGATGCAGAGGAAGACTCCGACGAGATCGAGCATGCCGACGAAGATGAAGGGGGCGGCGAGACCGTCAAGGACGTCTACGACGACATGAGCGACAAGCAGAAGGAAGTCGTCCACTACTTCGTCTCCGAGGCCCTCCAGGCTTCCGGGGACCTCGAAGAGGGCGGCGAAGCAGAGCAAGACAACGTCGGAGATGCCGGCGAAGAAGACACACTCAACCACGATTCCGATCAGGAAGGCACCGAAACCATGACCGGCACCAGCAACGTGTTCGAGAAGGACGAGACGGCAAACGCCGGACCCGTCCTCTCCCACTCCGACATCGACCAGATCTTCGCCGACGCGGCGAAGGGTGGCTCCCTCCGGGATGCCGTCCAGGCCGCCGCACTCCAGCACGGCATCGAGAACCTCGACGTCCTGTTCCCCGAGGCCCGTGCGCTCACCCGCACGCCCGAGTGGGACAAGCGCGACACCGGCTGGGTCTCGTCCGTCCTCGGAGGCGCTCGCAAGAGCCCCTTCAGCCGGGTCAAGACCTGGACCGCCGACCTGACCTTCGAGCAGGCCCGCGCCAAGGGGTACATCAAGGGCGACATGAAGAAGGAGGAGTTCTTCTCCGTCGCCAAGCGGGAGACGACCCCGCAGACCATCTACAAGAAGCAGAAGCTCGATCGCGACGACATCCTCGACATCACCGACTTCGACGTCGTGTCCTGGATGAAGGGCGAGATGCGCATGATGCTCGACGAGGAGATCGCTCGTGCGATCCTCGTGGGTGATGGTCGCGAAGTCAGCGACGAGGACAAGATCAAGGAGACCAACATCCGGCCCATCGCCGGGGACGATCCCTTCTACACCCTGTCGATCGGCGTCAACCTCGCCGACGCGGATTCCTCGGTCCAGGAGGTCATCGACGCGCTCATCCTCAACCGGGAGTTCTACAAGGGCACCGGCACCCCGACGTTCTACACGACGGAGAACTTCATCGCGCAGTGCCGTCTGCTCAAGGATGCCGACGGCAGGAAGCTCTACCGGAGCATCGATGAGATCGCCGCGGACCTCCGCGTCACCGGTCTGGTCCCGGTCGAGATCCTCGACGAGTACCCCGAGATCGTCGGCGTCATGGTCAACATGAGCGACTACGTCGTGGGCTCCGACAAGGGCGGCAACGTCACGATGTTCGACGACTTCGACATCGACTACAACCAGTACAAGTACCTGATCGAGACGCGCCTCTCCGGTGCGCTCGCAAAGCCGCGGTCCGCCGTGGTCGTGTACTCGACTGCTGTCGGTGACACCGCCGTCGTGCCCGAGGCTCCGACCCAGGATCCGGACACCTTCGCGGTGACCATCCCGGTCGTGACCGGCGTGACCTACACGGATGGCGACGGCAACACCGTCTCCGGCACCGTGGCCATGGCGGCCGGCGATGTCCTCAACGTTCAGGCGTGGGCGGACTCGAACTACTACTTCGCCGGGGGCTTCAAGACCCGCTGGAGCTTCATGCGCCAGACCGGCAGCTGATCAAGGGAGTGCAACATGACAAGGTTCTACGGACAAGTTGGCTACGGCGAACCAGCCGAAGAGCCTGTCGGTTCCGGCGTGTGGGTGGACCAGATCACGGAGTATCCCTATCAGGGAGACGTGGTCCGGAACACCCGCAAGCTGGAGAGTGGCGAAAGTCTCAACGACGATCTGAGTGTGGGCAACTCCATCAGCATCGTTGCGGACGACCAAGCCATGCAGCACTTCTTCAAGATCAAGTACGTGATGTGGGCGGGGGTGCGATGGACTGTGACTCAGGTCGAAGTCAAGCACCCTCGCCTCATCCTCAGTCTCGGAAAGGTTTATAATGGGCCGACGCCTTGAGCTTCAGCAACTGCTGAAGGACCTTCTCGGTTCCGACAACGTGTACTTCCAACCACCCGCAACGGTGGAGATGAAGTACCCAGCAATCGTGTACCACCGAGACGACGTACAAACGAATCATGCGAATGACAAGCCGTATCACATTCGCAAGCGCTATCAGGTGATGGTCATCGACCCGAATCCTGACAGCCCGATTCCAGACCTCGTGGCCGCTCTACCTCTGTGTGAGTTCGACCGCTTCTATACGGCTGACAACCTCAACCACGACACCTTCAAGCTGTTCTTCTAAGGAGGACAAAGACATGGCACGACTCACATGGGATGAGATCGGCGAACGGTTCTACGAGACCGGCATCGATCACGGCGTCCTGTACATCCCGGACGTGGGTGGCATCTACGCCACCGGCGTGTCCTGGAACGGACTGATCAGCGTCACGGAGTCGCCCTCGGGCGCCGAGCCGAGCGCGCAGTACGCGGACAACATCAAGTACCTCAACCTGTACTCGGCGGAGGAATTCGCCGCGACACTCGAGGCGTTCACCTACCCGCCCGAGTTCCAGGCCTTCGACGGGCTGGGAGAGCCCGCAGGAGCGGCCGGCATGGCCGTCGGACAGCAGAGCCGTGGCGTCTTCGGGCTGTCCTACCGGACCATCGTCGGCAACGACCTCGAGGCCAACGACCACGCCTACAAGCTGCACCTCGTGTACGGCTGCCAGGCGTCCCCCTCGGAGAAGGCCTTCACCACGGTGAACGACTCCCCCGAACCGGTCCCCCTCTCCTGGGAGATCGCCACCACCCCGGCACCGATGACCGGGTTCAAGCCCACCAGCCTCATCACGGTGGACTCCCGGGCCGCAGACCCGACAGCCCTGTCTGCCTTGGAGGACACCCTCTACGGCGAGCTCGGCGACCCGTCGCTGCCCACTCCGGACGAAGTGGTGGCACTGCTCACTCCGTGAGCCAGACGACAGAGGAGGCCAAAGAGTGTTGACAATCACAGTTCCTGGTAAAGAGTTCTACGACGAAGAGAAGAACAAGTTCTTCACCGTTGATGACGCTGTCTTGGAGCTGGAACACTCTTTGGCCTCACTGTCAAAATGGGAGTCAATTCACCAAAAGCCGTTTCTCGGGGATGATGCCCGAACGGCCGAAGAGGTGTTCTCCTACATCGAATGCATGCTGCTGAGTCCGGAAATTCCCCCGGGGGTTCTTTCCAACCTAACTCAGCAAAACTTCGACGACATCAATGCGTATGTTCAGTCGATGCAAACCGCGACTACCTTCGGCAAGACGCCGAAGGCTACAGGTCCTGGGGAAACGATCACGTCAGAACTGATCTACTACTGGATGGTTGCCTTCAAGATCCCGTGGGAAGCCCAGTACTGGCACCTGAACCGTTTGTTCGCGCTCATTCGGGTGTGCAACATCAAGAACCAGCCCCCAAAGAAGATGTCTCGGCAAGAACAAGCTCGCCAATACCGAGAACTCAACGAGAAGCGCCGCGCACAGCTAGGCACGAGAGGCTAAGGAGGTCGAATGACAACCCTCGAATGGGATGCTCCAAGCGAGAGAGTCATCGAACAAGGCGTGGACCGCGGCGTGCTCTACACAAAGGGCAACCACGGAGTCGTCTGGAACGGACTCGTCAGCGTCACCGAGAACCCGGTCCACAAAGTCGAACCGGTTTGGATGGATGGCGTTCGAGTCAACGACATCGTGATCCAGAACGGATTCAAGGGCGCGATTCGCGCATACACCTATCCGGAAGAGCTGGAAAAGTGTGTTGGTGTTCGGGAGGATGACTCAGGTCTTAACTTCTTGCATCAGTCCTTCGAAATGTTCGACATGTCGTATCGCACCGGCGTCGCAACAGATACCGATGGCGGAAGCGAGCACTACAAGATCCACCTGCTTTACGGCCTGACAGCAGTGCCAGCGCCGATCCAGAACCGGACGCTTACAGACGGATGGAACCCTCTGCTGCTTCAGTGGTCGGTCACGTCAGTTCCACAACGAGTCGACAACTACCTCCCGACGGGCCATATTGTCCTTGACAGTAGGAAGGTGGACCCGCTCCTCCTTTCCGACCTCGAAGACATCCTCTACGGAGATGGCACGTCACCCCCATATTTGCCTCCGGCGCAGATTCTCCAGAGCATCATTCGCAACTGGGAGCGCATGGTCATCACCGACAATCTCGATGGGACCTGGACGGCAACCGAGAAGAACGACGGGCAGTACATCACCTGGCTGTCCGCCGATGAATTCGAGATCACGTCCGACAGCATCTTCGGTGAGGATGCAGACTCGTACTACATCCGCAGCACCGACAAGAACTTGGAAGAGTGACACATGGCAACCGTACAGAGTTACACCTCTGCTCGCATGAAGCAGATCGAAGACGAAAGCGTCGTGGATGGCGAGATTCAGGGCGACAACCTGATCCTCACAACCCGAGCAGGCACCCCGATCGACGCTGGCAATGTCCGGGGCGCAACCGGTTTGACCGGCCCACAGGGCGATGTGGAGGAAGCACCCATCGATGGTGCCCGGTATCTGCGGGGCGACGGCACGTGGGACAAGTTCGAGGGCTGGACGATGGTGCTCGACAACAACCAGGACCCTGCGACAGAGTGGCCCGAAGGCTTTACCGTCGAGAGCGGGCTCGAGTACCCCAGCTGGAGAATCGAATTCGGTGGTCTGGGGCCCATGACCTCTTGTGACATCCTCATCTACGAGTACGGCACAGGAATCAACAACAACGCGAAGTTCATCTTCCCAGAGAACCTGCGCCCGTTCTACGAAGTCAACGTCCCCTCGCTGGTCCATGACTCGCGGCAAGGGTACAAGGCGACGGGTTCCGGACAGCTGGTTCTTGCGGCTAACGGAGCCATCACAGCGCCTCGAGGTGAGCCGGTCGTCATGGCTCGATACCGGGCGAACAACGTCAAGGTGTCCGAGGTCCTGCAGTACGACTCCGGCCAGCTCGTCGTGATCCGCTCCCAGTTCACCTATATTCGGCAGTCCTGGGACACGCCGGACAAGGCAGTCACCAACAGCTAGGAGGTGACCTAATGGCCATTGGGGTCTCGACCAAAGGGTCCTTCCGCAAGACAACGAAGTACCTCGAGGGTCTCGCTGAGGGCGATATTTACTCGGGGGTAGCCGCTGCTGCTCGACGGGGCGTGGATGCACTCGCTGCTGCCACCCCCATCGAGAGTGGTGAGACCGCTCAGTCATGGGCGGTTGAGATCGAACAGACCAAGGAATCCGTCAAGATTCGATGGGTGAACAACCACATCAATCAGGGCGCCTGCATTGCCATGCTGATCCAGTATGGACACGGAACCGGGACGGGTGGCTTCGTCCAGGGTTACGACTACATCAACCCTGCGATCCGGCCGATATTTGACCAGATCGCAAAAGACGTTTGGAAAGAGGTGACCCGTGGGTAGCGTTGAAAACAGAGTTGTCCAGATGACTTTTGACAACTCGGCGTTCCAAAAGAACATCGCCGATACGATCAAGAGTCTCGGCAAACTGGACACTGCCCTGGCAAACACCGGGTCCTCGAGCGGACTTGGCGATCTGGCAAAGGCCACGAAGGGGTTCAACCTCAATCCGCTGGCAACCTCCATCTCGGGGATCAGCACAAAGTTCCTGGCGCTGTCCACCATCGGGATCACGGCGCTCTCGAACATCGTCAACAAGGCGGTTGACGCAGGCCTCAAGCTTGCGAAGTCGCTGAGCCTGGATCAGATCACCTCTGGTTTCCAGGAGTACGAGACCAACATGAAGTCGATCCAGACGATCTTGGCGAACACCAAGGCCGACGGAACGAATCTTCAGCAGGTCAACGGAGCTCTCGACGAGCTGAACTCGTACGCTGACCAGACGATCTACAACTTCGCTGAGATGGCGAGGAACATCGGTACGTTCACCGCGGCCGGCGTTGACCTGGACACCTCAGTCGCCTCGATCAAGGGCATCGCCAACGCTGCAGCCATCTCCGGCTCGACCTCCCAGCAGGCCTCAACGGCCATGTATCAGCTCAGCCAGGCAATCGCGTCTGGCTCCTTGAAGCTGATGGACTGGAACTCGGTCGTGAACGCCGGCATGGGCGGCGAGGTCATGCAGAAGGCCCTGTTCGACACGGGTAAGGCCATGGGTACGCTCGTGGATGTCCCGATCGATCAGTCGTTCGACGACTGGAAGGACTCCGGCAACAGCTTCCGTGAGTCGCTCCAGGAGGGCTGGATCACAACCGACGTCCTGACCACGACGCTCAAGGCGTTCGGTAACGAGATCTCCGCAACGGAACTCAAGGCGCTCGGCTTCACGGACCAGATGATCAGTGAGTTCGCAGAGCTCGGTGAGACTGGCGTCGAGGCAGCGACCAAGGTTCGTACGTTCACTCAGTTGATGGACACGGCACAGGAGGCTGTGGGTTCGGGCTGGTCGCAGACCTTCCGGATTGTCCTGGGTGACTTCGAGGAAGCAACCAAGCTGTTCACCGGGATCTCAGAGGCCTTCGGGTCATTCGCTGAGAACTCGGCCAAGAACCGGAACGATCTGCTTCAGGGCTGGAAGGACCTGGGCGGACGGACCAAGCTCATCCGTGGGCTCAAGATCGCGTTCGAGAACCTCGGCAAGATCATGGAGCCGATTCGTAAGGCGTTCAGGTCCATATTCCCGCCCAAGACGGCGGAGGATCTGCTCGGGATGACCGAGAGCTTCTTGCGCTTCGCCAAGGCTCTCGAGCCGGGCAAGAACACGGTCAAGACGCTCAAGATCGTGTTCAAGGGCTTCTTCAGCGCTCTCGCCATCGGGTGGGAGATCATCAAGCAGGGTGTCAAGTTCATCGGCAACCTCATCGGTCTGTTCACGCAGGCCGGCGGTGGGGCGATCGGCAAGCTCGCACGAGAGGTTGGACGGTTCTTCATCAGGCTGAAGAAGGGTCTGGTGGACGGTGAGGGTATCGCTGACTTCTTCGACAACATGCTCGAGAAGGCCGCGGAGCTCGGACCGAAGATCATCGAGCTCAAGGACAGCATCGTCGACTTCTTCAAGAACCTGGA
>Ga0055584_100008201_pt1 | contig 10240 bp, 7 predicted proteins | sample OSDHelmetaG_FD_58716 | JGI IMG/M metagenome (GOLD analysis project Ga0055584, IMG submission 58716) | Pelagic marine sediment microbial communities from the LTER site Helgoland, North Sea, for post-phytoplankton bloom and carbon turnover... | ecosystem: Environmental > Aquatic > Marine >...
AGTAGTAGTAGTAATAGTAGTATCAAAAATGCACAAGGTGTCGCTTTGATGTTTCAAATATAGATAAATAATTCTCTATATGGGAATTATTGTAAATACTTATTTAAAATAGAATGATTCCAAATAGTAAAATAATAGAAATAGAGGTAAACTGCTATGCGACTCACAAATAAGAAAAATGATATTGGTTTTAAATAACGTCGGAGAATATCAAGTCGGAGGCTTCTACTTCTACGTCATCACTCATCAATACACAACGTTCCATAAAGGCTATGACTTCTCTTACATTCCCAGGGAATGGATGATTGAGTAGTGCTTGTTTTGCGCCTTCACTGATCTTTTTCGGTGGAATTCCATGCTTTTCACAATGGATGGTTAGGAACTTTTCTGCCAACAAGATAACGTCACCTCCTCGATCTTTTAGTTTAGGCAAGTGAATCAAGAAGCCTTGAATACGGTAATATAAATCTTCTCGGAAGTCACCTTTCTTGACTAAATCACCTAAGTTTTTATTGGTAGCACACACAATTCGAATGTCAAGTTTGATGCTTTTATTACTTCCCAATCGGGTTACTACCTTTTCTTGTAAAACACGCATAAGCTTGGTTTGAAGTTGGATATCCATTTCTCCGATTTCATCTAAAAAGATGGTTCCTCCGTTGGCTTCTTCGAATCGACCCTTCCTTCTTCCCGAAGCACCAGTAAAATCTCCTCGCTCATGACCAAATAATTCATCTTCCAATAAATTGGCTGGAATGGCGGCAATGTTAATCGCCACATAGGGTTTCTTTTTTCTAAGACTATTCATGTGAATTGCCTCAGCAATCAATTCTTTCCCAGTTCCACTATCACCAGTAATCATAACCAGTGTATCCGTTTTTTCAACTCTTTGAATCAATTTAAGTACCCGCATCATGGCATTACTCTCTCCCACAATTTTTGCATACTTACCTCTATCAACAATTTCTTCGTTCAGCAGTGCAACTTCTTTCTTTAAAGAAACGGTACTTAAACAATTTTTTACGGCCTGTTTTAATTCTACTATGGCATTGTCGTTTTTAACGATATAACTTTTAACCCCATTTTTATATGCCTCAACAACTTTGTTTACATCTTCTTGTCCCGACAAGAAAATACAATTTAGATCACTATTGTATTCTTGAATCTTTTTCAAAACATCCATTCCACTCACATCTGGAAGCATGTAATCGATTGTTACCACATCAGGGTCTCTGTGCAGGTTATCAAGAAATTCCTACCCACTGTGGAAGACTTCAATGTCATATGGTTCGTTTGCCAAAGCCTGCTGCATAGCGGCGGCATACATGATGTTGTCTTCGATGATAAATACTTTGTTAACCATAGTTGTTCTTATGGATACAATTATAAGTGGTAGGAATAGGATAGCCCTCAGATGGCAACATTTGTTACCCACGCTGAACATCTTTGTATACACTGATATGGATTCATCTCAGTTTGAACATGAACAATAAAAGTTGTTTCTTTGCACCAAGTAAAAAACGATAGTTTTTTAGGAAAATCGACAGCACAATACATGGCACAATTTGAATTAGTAATGCCCAAAATGGGCGAAAGTATCAACGAAGCAACTGTAATTCGATGGCTTAAGAATGAGGGAGATAAGGTTGAGGCCGATGAAGCAATCTTAGAAGTTGCTACAGACAAAGTTGATTCTGAAGTTCCAACTCCTGAAGGAGGGATCATTGCCAAGCTGCTATTTGGTGAAGGCGATGTGGTGCCAGTAGGTCAAGCTGTTGCTATTATCTCAACGGATGGATCGGCGGTGGTTGAACCAACACCAACTGTTGCTGCTGCACCTGTCGAAAAACCTGTTGAAGTTATTCAAGAAACCATTGTAGAAGCCAAAGTTCAGGCAAGTCCTGTAAACAACGGTGGAGATAGATTTTATTCACCTTTGGTGTTAAACATTGCCCGTAAAGAAGGTATCTCTATGTCGCAACTGGAGTCATTACCAGGTAGCGGAAAAGAAGGTAGAGTAACCAAAAAAGACATATTGGCGTACGTGAAAAACGGCGCACCAGCTGCACAAACAGCTGCACCTGTTTCGACAAGTGCTCCTGTAAAACCGGCGGCATCATTAAATGCAGGGGACGAGGTGATTGCTATGGACCGCATGAGAAAACTCATTGCGGATCACATGGTGAAATCAAAACACGTTTCGCCTCACGTATCGTCTTTTGTTGAAGCCGATGTAACCAATTTGGTTAACTGGAGAAACAAACACAAGGATGCTTTCCAAAAACGAGAAGGTGAGCGATTGACGTTTACGCCATTATTTGTTGAGGCCGTTGTAAAAGCGATCAAGGATTATCCAATGATCAATATCGAGGTCGATGGTGATAATATTATTAAACGTAAGGCTATTAACGTAGGTATGGCTGCGGCTTTACCAAGTGGAAACCTAATCGTACCAGTCATTAAGAACGCGGATACCAAAAACTTAGTAGGTTTGGCTCGCGAAGTAAACGACTTGGCAGGGCGCGCTAGAAGCAATTCGTTGAAACCAGATGAAATCTCTGGAGGAACGTATACGATTACAAACGTGGGTACTTTCGGCAACCTTATGGGAACGCCAATTATCAATCAGCCTCAAGTGGCGATTTTAGCGACTGGTGCCATTGTGAAGAAACCAGCGGTCATCGAAACTGAATACGGTGATGTGATTGGCATACGACACTTTATGTACTTGTCGCATAGCTACGACCACCGTGTTGTTGACGGTGCTTTAGGTGGCATGTTTGTTAAACGTGTGGCCGAGTACCTAGAGAATTGGGACGTCGATCGCGAAGCGTAAGCGTTTTCTACTTAACCTTTTTTAATAACTCAAGTACAGTTTCTCGACTCGCGTGAATGTTTTCATGCAAATACACATCTTCAGAAATGTAAGGTACTTTTTCACGAATAGTGCTATACAGTGTTTCAATACCCGTAGACGATGTATTAGGCCTTCTAAAATCCAACGCCTGAGCAGCCACCATGGCTTCAATGCCTAAAACGGTTATGGTATTTTGCAACACTTTATAACATTTTGTCGCCGCATTAGCACCCATGCTCACATGGTCTTCTTGGCCGTTGCTACTGACAATACTATCTACGGATGCAGGTGTACACAACTGTTTGTTCTGACTGACAATACCAGCCGCTGTATACTGAGGAATCATAAATCCTGAATTTATACCAGGATTTTCTATGAGAAATGCCGGTAAACCGCGCTCTCCTGATATCAGTTTATAAATGCGTCTTTCAGATATACTCGCTATCTCTGCCAATGCTATCGCCAAATGATCAAGTTGAATGGCCAATGTTTGTCCGTGGAAATTGCCTGCCGACAAAATCAAATCTTCGTCAGGGAACACATTTGGATTATCTGTTACCGCGTTAATCTCGTTTGTGAATATCTCTTCCACAAACCGAATGGCATCTAAACAGGCTCCGTGGACTTGAGGAACGCATCTGAAACTATACGGATCTTGAACGTGCTTTTTTGCTGCTTGCTGCAGTGGACTGTCTTTTAATAAGGCGTAAATTTCAGCAGCACAATCTTGTTGACCTTTTTGTTTCCGTATTTCATGGCTACAGGCCAAATAAGGATCTATTCGCGCATCAAAGGCATCAGCACTCATTGCCGCGATTTGATTGGCAAGAGAGACCAACTTTAAGCCATTATACACACAATGAACTCCGAAAGCGGCCATAAACTGCGTACCATTGATTAACGCCAATCCCTCTTTGGCTTTCAATCCATAATTTGAATCTGCTAAAAACGAGGCACTAGATTTTTTACCATCCTTCCATATGTCACCCAATCCAATTAAAGGAAGTGCCATATGGGCTAAGGGTGCCAAATCTCCTGAAGCTCCCAAAGACCCTTGTTCATATACAACTGGAATGTGGTTGTTGTTGTACAACGCGATTAACCTGTCAACAGTTTCAGGTTGAACACCACTGTGTCCTTTGGTTAACGACAACACTTTTAATAACAACATGATACGAACGATGTCTTCAGACACCGTGTCGCCCGTGCCGCAGGCATGAGACTTTAACAAGTTGACCTGCAATAACTCAAGTTCTTCTGTTGGAATAATGGTATTACACAATGAACCAAAACCAGTGTTGATACCGTAAATAGGATCGACAGACCTTTTTATTTTATCCTGTAAATAGTCATAACACTTTTGTGTTCTTCCTCTCGCCTCAGTTGTGAGTTGTACACTTGCGTTTGAAGCAACAATTTCGGCAACTGTCTGAATCTGTATTGGTCCGCCAATGTTCATTATTTCCCTGTTTTTAATTGTAACATAAGCCGCGTAATCACTCGTTTTGTGTTCTCAGGAAAGTCTCCGTTCATCATCCATTCAAAATAGGATGCTTCTTGTTTAAAGACTTGTGCGACTGTTTTTCCTTTATGTTTCCCAAAAGCAAAAGTAGGTTCACCGTTTTTATTTCGGCGAATGCGACCTGCTAAATCTACCAAGTCATTCTGACCACTGAAACTATGAAGCGACTCAACAGTATTGGGCAAATCCTCGTAGCGATCTACCTGAGCTTTGATAATTTCCCAAGTGGCGCGTGTATCTGCTTCGGCTGAATGGGCATTTTCTAATGTTTGATCACAATAGAATCGATAGGCTGCTGCCAAGTTCCTAGGTTCTTTAACGTGAAATATCCGCTGGGCATCTACAAATTTTCTTTTTTCAGTTTCAAAATCAATTCCTGCACGATAAAATTCCTCTACCAAAAGTGGAAAATCAAACCTATTGGAGTTGAAACCCGCAAAATCACCGTTTCCAATAAAGTCACTCAATTCGTTGGCAATTTCTTTAAAGGTCGGACAGCCCACGACATCCTTGTCGTAAATTCCATGAATCTCCGATGTTTCCTTTGGAATGGGTACTCCTGGATTTAAGCGTTTATAATAAGTTTCTTCTGTGCCATCAACTTTGGCTTTGATTAAGTAAATGTCAATAATACGGTCTCTCGAAACATTGATGCCTGTCGTTTCTAAATCGAAAATCACCAATGGCTTTTTTAATTGTAATGGCATAGGCTGCAATATTAGAATTTAGTTGCTTAAAAAATTTATTATAACGTGTTTTGATGCATATGATTGACGCATTCCACAATGTTTCTATAATTCTTGGGTCGAAATCACCTCGAAGACGGGAATTACTTTCTAAGTTAGACATTGATTTTGAATCAATCAGTATTGATGCGGACGAGTCCTTTGAGACACATATGCCGATTCATGAAGTCGCAGAATATTTAGCGGTAAAGAAATCACAGGCGTATCAAGCTGAGTTAAACAAAACGATACTTATCACTTCGGATACCACCGTTTTGTGTGGAAATCAAATACTCAACAAGCCTAGTGACAAACAAGAAGCCACAGCCATGTTACACTTGCTTTCGGGTAAAACACATAGAGTCAACACAGGTGTGTGCTTGAGAAATGCTCTACAAAAAGTTAGTTTTAATGAGACTACGGAAGTGGAATTTGAGGTACTAACCGATGATGAAATCTCGTATTACATCGATCAGTATAAACCTTATGACAAAGCAGGAGGGTATGGAATACAAGAATGGATTGGGATGATTGGCATCTCTGGAATAAATGGCTGTTATTATAACGTGATGGGCTTGCCCATCAGCAAACTTTACAATGAATTATGCAATTTTATAAGAAAATAGGAAGCCTCTTTTTACTCATTGGTTTAATCGGAGTTGGTGACACATTTGCTCAGGTGGATACAAGCTACTTTTCTAATTTAAAGTATCGAAGCCTAGGGCCAAGTCGTGGAGGAAGATCTACCGCGGTTGTTGGAGATTTAAACGATAAGAATCTATTTTACATGGGCACCAGTGGTGGCGGCGTGTGGAAGACAACGAATGGTGGAAACTCATGGGACAATATAAGTGATAAGTTTTTTGGCGGTAGTGTTGGAAGTATTGCCATAGCGCCAAGTGATGACAATGTGATTTATGTCGGAATGGGGGAGGAAAGCCTAAGAGGTAACGTGTCGTTTGGTTACGGGATATGGAAGAGTGAAGATGCGGGAGTAACTTGGAAACTGAAAGGTTTAGAAAAAGGCCGCCATATTACTAGAATTGCGGTACATCCAAGCAATCCCGACATTGCTTTTGCAGCGGTGTTGGGAGACTTGTACAAAGAATCTACAACCCGAGGCTTGTATCAAACAACCAATGGAGGAGATAGCTGGAGTCAGATTGTTTTTCAATCAGATAGTGCGGGTTTTAACGAAGTGATAATCGATCCTTTAAACCATAGAAATGTATATGCCTGTTCTTGGCAAGTGCGACGAACGCCATATAGTTTTTCAAGTGGAGGTATTGGGTCAGCTTTATGGAGAAGTAAGGATGGCGGTAAAACGTGGACCAACTTAATGGACAAACCAGGTATGCCAAAAGGCATCATTGGTAAATTAACCATCAGTGCGTCAAGCGTTCAGAAAAACCTGTTGTTTGCAAGCATAGAACATGCTACGAACGGTGGATTGTTTAGAAGCGATGATGGAGGCGAAACCTGGAAAAACGTCAATAAGGAAGGAAAAATCAGACAGCGTGCTTGGTACTTTTCTCGTGTGTATTGCGATACTAAAGATGCCAATACAGTCTATGCGATGAACGTCCATTTTCAAAAGTCTATTGATGGTGGCAAGTCATTTTCTGTCATTCATACACCTCATGTGGATCATCATGATTTGTGGATTGATCCAAGCGACCACAACCGTATGATTACGGCCAACGACGGCGGCGGACAAGTATCGTATAACGGCGGACTAAACTGGTCGACGTATATGAACCAACCAACCGAACAGTTCTATCGTGTGTCGGTGGACAACCACGTGCCGTATCGTATTTACGGTGCGCAACAAGATAACTCAACCATGCGAGTAGATCACGTAACAGGCGCTTGGGAAAACACGGCAGGTGGAGAAAGTGCACATATCGCAATCGATCCAACCGATGACGACATTGTCTATGCGGGTAGTTACGGCGGTTATTTGACCATGTTTAATCACAGGACCCACGATTCGAGAGCCATCAATGTCTGGCCTGACAATCCTATGGGATATGGAGCCGAAGGTATGAAATATAGGTTCCAATGGAATTTTCCAGTGTTCTTTAGTCCGCATGATTCAACGAAATTGTATGCAGCATCCAATCACTTACATGTAAGCCATGATGGAGGAAATAGTTGGGAAATTGCAAGTCCGGATTTGACTAGAAACGACGCTGCTAAACTTACGGCCAGTGGCGGACCTATTACCAAAGACAATACAGGAGTTGAATACTATTGTACCATCTTTTCTGCAATAGAGTCTGACATAGAACCAGGCGTATTATGGGTGGGTTCAGATGATGGTTTGATCCACGTTAGTAAAAATGATGGTAAAACATGGGAGAACATCACGCCTAATTGGCTTCCTGAATGGACGATGATTAACTCTATCGAAATAGACCCGTTTACCAAAGGGGTAGCCTATATCGTGGCAACGAGTTATAAGCTTGGAGACAACAGGCCATTCATTATTAAAATGACGGACTATGGAGTACGTGCAAAGCCCATCATTGCTGGTATTTCATTTGAACATTTTGTGAGAACTGTTCGCGCAGACAAAAAACGGAAGGATTTATTGTATGCAGGTACCGAACGCGGTATGTACATTTCCTACAATGGCGGTACCCTATGGCAACCTTTTCAGCTAAACTTACCTGAAGTGCCTATTACCGACCTTGTTCAGAAAGACAATGATTTGATTGTTGCGACTCAAGGCCGTGGATTTTGGATCATAGACCATTTGGATGCTGTACGTATGGCGGATAAAAAGCCATTGTCCCAAACACTCCAGATTGTTGGCGTTGAAGGAGCTCCATTGACTCACGGGAATAAGGTGTCGACTGTTTTTTTTATTAGAGATAGCATCACGAATAAAGACACATTTCTAATGGATATCATGGACGCTGAGGGTAATGTAATCAGGACGTTTGGTAATAAGAAATACGATGAGGACACGCTGAGTTATACCCCAAATAAAGGTATGAATTATCGGAATTGGAACATGCAATACCCTGGAGCTAAAAGGCCCCAAGGTATGATACTGTGGTGGGCGACTACGGCAGGACCGAAGGCCAAGCCAGGAACGTATTGGGTAAAAGTACAACTCAACGGCACGGTTGATTCAGCTCAATTTGTGATTACAACAGATCCAAATTCATTGGCTACAGAACAAGACTATATAGCTCAGTTTGATTTCTTACAAGAAGTCATTGCCAAACTGGATATGACACATGAATCATTAGAAGAAATGGCGGCACTGAAAAAGAGCTTAAACGAGTTTAAGTCAAAACACGAACTAGATACAAGTGATCAAGTGCACAAAACCATTTCCGAGATAACCAAAGAACTAGATAAGATTCAGAATGCCTTGTACCAAACCCAAAACAGAAGCAATCAAGACCCGATTAACTTTCCAATAAAGCTTAACAATAAATTGGCACATTTAAATTCACTTGTCCGCATGGGGCACTATGCACCTACCGAACAAGCAGGTGCAGTTAAAAATGAGTTGGTTGTTGAAATTGATAAGTATTTAGCTCAATATCAAGAGATTAAGATAAATAAACTAAGCGAGTTAAATGCGATGATGTTGGAACGACGGTTCAACTACATCAAAGCGGAATAACAAAATGTGTACATTTGGTTGGTTAATTTATAAAGGAATATGGGGGTAAAAGCGGTAACACAATTTTCAGATTCAAATCAAAAAAGAGCGTTTACAAAGCAGCTGTTAAATGAAATTCGTGCGTTGGATTATATGTTGGAGCACAACATGATTGAACGCAATACAAGTAGGGTAGGAGCCGAGCAAGAATTGGTTCTTCTCGATACGGACTTCAAACCAGCGCTAAATAACATGGAGTTGTTGTCGATGGTTAACGACAGTCATTATACCACAGAAATTGCACGCTTTAATCTGGAAATTAATCTTGACCCATTTGACTTTAATACAGACTGTTTTGCCAAAATGGAAAACCAGCTGACCACGTTGTTGGCAAAGGGCGAGAAAGCAGCCGAGAAATTAAAAACGAATATTCTATTAACCGGTATTGCACCGACGCTTGGTCAGGAACATTTGCACTTTGAGCAAATGACTCCGAATGCCCGTTATAAGGCACTAAACGATATGATTAGGGCTGAGCGCAAGACTGATTTTGAAGTCAATTTGGCCGGAAGAGATGAATTAGTCACTCAACATCCCAATATTCTCTTTGAAGCATGTAATACCAGCTTTCAAGTGCACTTGCAGATTGACCCTGATGAATTTGTAGATCAATACAATTGGTCACAACTCATTTCAGGACCTGTACTTGCCTTAGCGGCAAATTCACCGTTACTCATGGGTAAGCGGTTATGGAGTGAAACGCGAATAGCCTTGTTCCAACAAAGTGTGAACACGCGAAACACCATTAACAATGTACGTAACAAAGAGCCACGGGTATCTTTTGGCCGACAATGGGTGAAAGAATCCGTTACCGATTTGTATAAAGACAATGTCTCACGTTTTAGTGCTTTATTCCATAGCGATATTGAAGAAGACGCATTGGCCATGGTTAAAGAAGGAAAAGTACCTTCATTAAGTGCGTTGAATTTACACAACGGAACGGTGTACAAGTGGAACAGACCGTGTTACGGCGTTGGAGGAGGAAAACCACACCTCCGTATTGAAAATCGGTACATACCGAGCGGCTCGACCGTGTTAGACGAAATGGCAACCTCTGTGTTCTGGCTTGGTTTAATGGTTGGATTGCCCGAAAAGTATAAAAACCTTCAAAACAAAATGGACTTTGATGATGTCCGTTTTAACTTCTACAACGCTGCGCAAAGAGGCATGGATTCCAACTTAAACTGGTTTGGTAAAATCGTTCCAGCACGTCGGTTATTAGAAAAGGAATTACTTGACTTAGCCTATGCTGGTTTGGACAAAATGAAAGTGAATGGTCCAGATATTACTCGGTATATGACGGTAATTGAAGGCAGGTTGCGAAAGAAAGTGACCGGAGCTAAATGGATGTTACACAACTACAGTGAATTGTTGAAAGGAAGCACTCCGAATGAAGCTTGCCTCAACTTAACGAAGAAGATGTTGGAGAACCAAAGAACAGGCGAGCCTGTACA
>Ga0055584_100008202_pt1 | contig 10240 bp, 8 predicted proteins | sample OSDHelmetaG_FD_58716 | JGI IMG/M metagenome (GOLD analysis project Ga0055584, IMG submission 58716) | Pelagic marine sediment microbial communities from the LTER site Helgoland, North Sea, for post-phytoplankton bloom and carbon turnover... | ecosystem: Environmental > Aquatic > Marine >...
CGAAAGTTGCGTATTGAACAGTACCCGCGATGAACCCGTAAATACCCAGCCGTCACCGGCCCCCTGATTGATCTGCCGGCGTTGTTCAGCCCACTGGCTGTCTGAGTTACGGTAGGCAGGTTTTACACCTTGGCTGCGCACCCATGACTCCCAGGCAATCATCAACACCACTGCTACCAGTATGGCCAGCAAGGCACCGCGGCCCAGTACCGGAACCGGACGCTCGAAAACGGCTTCTGCTTTTGAGCCGCTCATATCAGAACTGGAAGTAGATGAAGGCACTGCTTTGCCCCTGTGTAATGATGATAAGCCACAACATGACACCCCAGGCACCGGCCAGCAGCCAGCGTGGTAGTGCAGCAGCGACATCGTGTAAATAACGGTTGCGCATAAACCAGTGTATGGCCAGCATGGCAACGGTCACACCGATGACCTGTAATACGTCGATCGTTGGTAATACTTTCTTGCCGTCCATGTTCAGTGTCAGCATGGTGTCGATCATCCGCCAGGCGGTGGCGAAATCCTGTGCACGGAAAAACACCCAGGTAATATTGACCAGGAAATAGGTAATCAACGCCAATAACAAACGCGGTCCCCAGCGTTTCCAGAACCCTCCGCCGCCAAAACGTACGATCAGCCAGCGTTCTGCTGCCAGGAACGCACCATGCAAAGCACCCCAGACCACGAAAGTCCACGAAGCACCATGCCACAAACCACCCAGCATCATGGTGGTCATCAGGTTGGCATAGGTGCGCAGGTTACCCTTGCGGTTGCCGCCCAGAGGGATATAGAGGTAGTCGCGTAACCAGGAAGACAGAGAGATATGCCAGCGACGCCAGAAATCAGAAAACCCGACGGCCGCATAAGGGAAACGGAAGTTGTCGGGTAATGAAAAACCAAGACACAGGGCGACACCGATGGCGGTGGTTGAATAACCCGCAAAATCGCTGAATATCTGACCTGAAAACGCCAGAGTACCCAGCCATGCATCAACAGGGTGCAGCATTTCACTGGCTCCAAATACCTGGTCAGCCGCATTCGACAACAGGCCGTCGGCGATAACGATCTTGTTGAACAGACCCAGGGTAATCAGCGCAAAACCCCAGGTCAGTTGCTGACGCGTTGCAATCTTTGGCAGTCTGAATTGCGGGATGAGCTGTGTAGGCCGGACGATCGGACCCGCGACCAGTTGCGGGAAGAAGGTAACAAACAAGGCAAAATCAAGAAACGATTTTGCCGGTGCGGCACGTTTCAGGTAAACATCCAGCGAATAGGCCATGGTCTGGAAGGTGTAAAAGGAGATACCCACCGGCAGTATGATGTTCCAATCGGGTGCCTGGTAGTCAACTCCCATTGTGGCCAACATGGCCTGGAAATTTTCCAGTATAAATCCGCCATATTTGAAGTAGCTAAGCATACCGAGATTAACCAGAATGCTGACGAACAACAGCATACGCCGGCGTGCCTGGCGTGTCTCGAGATAGAGTTTATTGGCCACCACCCAGTCCACGACGGTGGAGAGCCAGAGCAAAATGACAAATGGCGGATTCCACGCCGCATAAAATATATAGCTACCAACCAGCAGGTTGGTTTTCTTGACCCGCCATGAAAATGGCGCGTTGTGGAGCATCAATATGATGATGAAAAAAACGACAAACGTCAGTGAATTGAAAAGCACAGCTAAACCGCTCCCGCGACACTACCGGCTAAATACCGGCTTATTGTTGTTTCTGACTGGCGTTCAGTCGATCAAGCATTAATTACAAATGAGAATCATTCGACTCCATAAGAGCATAGTTGACATACTGATTGATGTCGACCTTGGATGATTGATGCAGGAATTTGTTACTATGGCGCAATGAAAAATCTCCTACCGTTAATCGCCCTGATTTGGGCATTCAGTGCACCTCTCGCGGCCCAGAACACACCGCCCAACATCACGCTTGAGGCGGCCTTCAATGAAATGGCTTTTAATGGAAATCTTGATGCGGTTAAAAAATTCGTTTCGGCCGGTACACCCGTAAACGGGCGCACTGAAGATCAGAGCACGGCACTGATGTGGGCTGCTTTCAACGGCCACACTTCCGTTGTTGCCTTCCTATTGGATGAGGGTGCCGATGTCAATGCCAAAGACATCAATGGCCGCACTGCCTTGTTGTACTCGGCCAGCGGTCCTTACGCTGAAACAGTAGGCCTGCTCTTACGCAAGGGCGCAGAGGTCAATGTACAGGGTAAAACCGAGGGATTCACGGCGCTGATGATGGCTTCAGCTGAAGGTCATGTTGATGTGGTTCGTGTTCTGCTGCTAAATGGTGCATCGGTGAATACCATTGACAGGGATGGCGATACCGCAACCAAGTTCGCCCGGGAGAAAGGACATTCCCAGGTACTTGAGTTATTGGAGAATCCACCGGTAAAAGACGCCAACCCCGGGGACCACTAAGGCCAGTTCTGTCACGCAACAATCATACTGATTTCTTTTAATCAAACCGGTGATGATTCTGTCATTTAACTATAACGCTCATTGAGCCAACGGCTAGCCGCCTCGGCCACACCACCGTTATTGTTTGAAGTTACCTGCTGAAATTCGCTTTTAAGATCATCCGGTGCATTTTCTACGACATAACCCTGAGCAGCCCACTCAAGCAGGTCGAGGTCGTTGTAGTCATTGCCAACTGCCATCGTATCCATGGGATCTATATTCAAAGATGAAGTCAGCCAGGCTGCTGTCTTGCTTTTTGAAACATCGGGATGGAAAAACTCAACCCAGGTGGATTCATGATCCAGCGGTGAAGTGGAACGGACGATGCTCAAGCCGGGCAACTCCCTTTTCACTTCGCGCAGCACCTCGTGCGTCCTGTCAGGAGGAACGACGGCCAGAAACTGGGCGGCCGGACCGAAACCACTTCCTTGCATAGAATTCAAAGGCTTTCCAAATTCTCTGTATCGTTCAATACGTCTGTCAAAATCCGGATTTTCCGAGCTTAGCCGTCGATAGACATATTTGTGATTTTCACCTACGGGGTGGTGCAACATAAAGTCGAGTGCAGATGCTTTCAGATACTTCAGTGTCCGGGCAACCACCCCGGATGGAATGTTGACCTGGTATAACAACTTGTGATCGATTTGTGTGACCACACCGGCTCCAGTCGTGAAGATCAGGTAATCGACAGGAAGATCGACCCCCGGGGAGTTGATAAAGGAATAAAGAGAACGCCCGGTGGCCACCGCCGTCCTGACACCGCACCGGGCCAGGTCTTCAAGGGCATCGAGGTCGCACTTTGCCAGTGAACCGTCCGAGCGCAAGAGCGTGCCGTCGAAATCGGTAATGAACAAACCCTTAGACGAATTACCCTGACCTTTGCTCAATGGTACTTATCCCGGTTTTTTAGGCTCAGCACAAAACGATAGTTAAGTCACTGGTTGAAGGTTAACAGAGAACGTCCATGTGGCATAAGTAACCAACCGGAACCTGCAGGTTCCGGTTGGTCAAAAATCCTTCGCAGTGTCTATTTGCCTGAAATAAACCTCTGAATGGTTTCCAATTGTGCCTCTGCATGCATACCGGCCTGCTCAAGACAGACATCACCCTGACCGCTTCCAAGGAAATTGCCTGACTTCCAAGGATACATGGTGAACTCCCTGCCACGCTCCGACATGATCCATCGGTAGGTCGTGGCAACCGTGAAGCCCGTGAACATCATGGCTGATTGAGCCGATGAGCTGGGATATATCTCTTTTCTTTCCTGCTCATCCAGACGACCAAAGAGCTCTGCACTTGAGACGTAATAAACATCGAGATTGATACCCTTTTCCTTCAGACGCGGCAGCACGTGGGCCGCAAATGCGTAGGCCACTTCACTGCCCTGGTAAACGATGGTGGCATCGGGTTTACCATTAGCGGCGAGGAGTTTGTAGACACCTTTCACAGAATCTTCCGCAGGCGCCAGACCCAGCGCAGACCTGTCCAGCATCACTTCCGATGGACGGGTCACATAGGCCGCCAACACGGCCGGACGCTGTAACAAAGCTTCGGCAGTCAATGGCCAAAGATCATTTGGATCCCAGGGTGTGAGACTGACCATGACATCGCCGGGGAAATTCTCCTGCAACACCTGCAGGGCCTGTGGCTCTGCATGGGTTGGTCCGTCTTCACCGGTCTTGACACCCGCGTGACCACAGACGATCACAAAAGTCTTGTTGGGCTCTCCGGGAACACGGTGCCTGAGTGTCTGCTGTCCAATGCCGTGAGTCTTGGCACAGATGGTATTAAGTGGCGCGATGAACGCACCATATGAGGAACCCACACCCATCTGGTAACCCATCGAGGAGATACCCGAGCAGATCCCGCCCATGGCGTCTTCTGTGATGCCGCCGGCTGAGAACAAGCGGGATTCCGGATTGTTGCTTGGGTGCCAGAACCCGGTACCAAAACCCTTACCAATACTCGAAATATTGGTTGAGCCATACAGATCAGCTGCGGCCGCAAATACCGCGCCATTGGTCAACTGGTTGACATGGCCCAGACCATCGGACAATGCGCCCCGCAGGGTTTGTGCCGAACCGGTCTCGTAGCTGCATGAACCGGGCCTCACGTATGGAGAAATGGCATTTGCTTCGTACAGTTTATTAATATCCGGTGCATTGCTGCGCAACTTTTTAGGTGCTGCGGCATGCCGCTGTTTGCTTCCGGCTATCCAGTCACCCAGGTGCGACGTCAACTCTTCATTCGATTCGAACACTTCACGAATGGTCATGAGTGAGTCATAAAAGGCCTGTTCGACAGTTTCCGCCGTTTTTTCACCTTCAAAACGCGGGAATGTCACACCGAATACGTCTTCGAAAGGCTTCAATGCCAGCAGGTATTCATCGCTATAAAACTTGTGACCGCCACCGTGGGATTTCTTACCTTCGATACCGTATTTCCAGCCCTTGACCGTACGATAGACGATACCGGTAGGCCTGCCATTTTTCAGAGCAAGCGCCTCTTGTTGGGCCTCGTGAATCTGGGCGAAGTTGAAACCGTCCGGTACATAGATAACGTTAAAGCCATGAACGAGCAGGAACTCACAGGGATCCCACTGAACGTAATCACCGGCCTTATCACCTTCACGCGTCACCAGGTCTGAATCAATGGCAGACTGGTTCCAGTCAACATGGAAATAGAGGTTATCCAACCCTGAACTTGCGGCGGCGGCCAGGGCTTCAGCCACGCGACCCGGCGTCATACCGCCTTCACCTTCGATTATGTGCACACTGGGTGCGTCAGCACCGTGCATGTCCTTAAGGGTCAGTGCCAGACCGGTTGAGCTTGCGACGCCAACACCGCTCGGGCCGGTTGATAACCACACAAACGGGGTTTCAGGTGTTGGGTGGCCATCCAGGGGCTTAACACCAAACTCAAGAAACAACGGCGTTTTGGTGATCGGGTTTTTTCTGAAACCCAGCAGATCCTCAAGCCTCATCTGTTGACGGACTTCAGGCAGCAATTGTGGGTGCGTCTGCCGGACGACCTCATTTCGCAAGGCCCACATTGCGTAAAGGCCGAGGGCCTTGTGACCGGCCGCATAGGAAATAATATCGGCCGTACGATCCATGGGGTTGGAAATGTCATAATTCATCTGGTTAAAAATGAGTTCCTCGACAATTCGTCCACTGGAGATACTTCCACCAGGGTGGCCTGAAGATGCATGATTAAACATCACAGCACACAGGGTTCTGTATATCAGGTCATAAAACTCCAGGCTGTCAGTATCTTTTGCAGGCAATGCCAGGCTGGCCTCGGGGTCCAGCGAAATGAATTCGGTACCCCGTTCTTTCAAATTGAGTGAAAATGACATGTATTTGTCCTCTCAGGAAAAATGTTCTCGTTTTTCAATAAACTGTGCGAGACCGGCTTCGTCGGCTACGGCCTTCGCCATACGCTCCATACCGATCTTCAAATCCTCCAGACCCGTTGCGATTGAAAGCCGCAGATAGTGCATGTTTTCGGTCCCTAGCTGACCGAAAGACTTCCGGTCCATCATTGCCACGTGATACTCCCAGAGCAGGAACATCTGGAAAAGGGTGGAAGGACTGGTTGTCTTCTGGATGTCTTTCGGCAACGCCGCATAGGCTTCGTCAATCTTCAGATTCTTAACCACACCGGCAATATTCGGGAACACATAAAATGCACCCTTGGGCAATTGGCACTCAACACCGGGCATATGATTTAAAGCGTCAACGACAAAGTCCCTGCGCTCCTCGAACGCGGCGTTCATTTCAGCAATGGAGCCCTTGCTCAGAGGTGACTCGATGGCCACACGTGCACCTTCCTGGTTATAAGGCGGTATACAGGAGAAGTAGTTGATATTAAGGTTCTTGAACAACTGGGCTTCTTCAACCGAGGGGAAGACCACCCAGCCAATACGACCACCCGTCCAGGAATAGGACTTGGATGCACCGGTTGCGATGATTGTTTTTTCCTGCATGCCTTCCACGGAAGCAATACTGTAGTTTTCCGCACCGTCAAAGAGGATGTTTTCATAGATTTCATCGGAGTAAATGCGAATATTGGGATCGCATTTACGCTTGATGACTTCGGCAATTTCTTCCAGCTGTTCCTTTGAGGCGACACCGCCTGTTGGATTCGAAGGGAAGTTCATGAAAATGAGCTTGGTTCTTGGTGTGATCAGTTTTTCCAGATCAGCACCGGTAAAACTGAAGCCCAGTTCTTCACGCAAATGAACTGGTACAGGTACCGCGCCCACGTAATTGATGAAGGACTCATAAATCGGGAAACCAGGACTCGGGTAGATGATTTCATCACCAGGGTTACAGTACGTTTGCTGGCAAAGTCCGATTGGCGGTTTGCCTCCAGGGAAAACCACAACCTGTTCAGCCGCAATTTCTAATCCACGTGCTTCACCGATATATTTGGCAACCGCTTTTCTGAGCGGAAGAATACCCTGCGGATCGCAGTAGTGAACATTGTCCTTGTCCAGTTGGGCTTTGACCTCATCCCGCACATGGGCAGGCAAGGGAAAGTCGGGTTCACCGAGGTTGCATTTGATGACCTTGTGTCCTGCATTTTCCAGAGCTACGATGTAGGGTCCGACTTTAAATGCATTTTCTGTGGCGATAAGAGATGTCCGGTCTGATATAAGATTCATGAGGTTATCCTGATTCTCACTGGCGAAATTTCCAGTATTTGTTGACACTGAACGTGGGCCGGTTGATGCCTGTTCAGACCACGGGAACACGATATACCTAGTTGATTCTGAACCATATGACGTAGATCATTCCGATGCTCGACTAATTGTCTTTTAATGGTGCTGGCAAAGAAAAACAACAGCGAAAAAGGTATCTGGTGAATACGATGCGCAGAGGAAGAAGGTCCCGCAGAGAAAACGCCACAGTTGTATCCGCCGTTAAACCGGGCATGCAGGGCGGCCGATACCGGCCACTCACTGAATCCGACGAAAAACAGATTCATCACACCATCCTGGACGTACTTGAAAACATAGGAATGGGCGACCCGATTCCTATCGTAAAAGAGTGCGCACTGAACCGTGGCGGCTTTATTAATGAACATGGGCGGCTGTGCTTTCCCAGGGCGTTGGTGGAGGATGTCATCGCCAGTACGCCCAAAAATGTTCAGCTTATGGGGCGAAGTCCAGAACATGATCTTGAAATTGGCGGAACCCGTGTTCATGCCTACGGCGGCGGCGAAGCCGTCAATATGCTGGACGTGGGGGCCTCCACTTACCGCCCTTCTACCCTGCTTGATATTTATGATGCGGCCCGCTTAACGGATCAAATGGCCCATATCCATGCATTTTCCCGCCTGGTGGTCGCAACTGAAATTGAAGACCAGCTTAGCTGTGATATCAACTCCGCCTATGTCAGCGCGGCGGGTACCAACAAACACCTGCAACTGACTTTTGCCGAAGCGTCCCATGTGCGGCCGACACTTGAGATGCTCTACCTGATTGCCGGTGGTGAAAAAAAATACCATGAACGTCCATTCGCCAACGGCGGTGGCTGCCCGGTGATCTCACCCTTGCGTTATGGCCGGGACAACAGTGAAGTCTGCGTGGAGTCGATCAAACTCGGCGCACCCATCTGGGTGATCGTCGCCCCACAGGCAGGTGCGACAGCACCAGCGGCGCTGGCAGGCGCTGTGGTTCAGTCGGTTGCCGAAGCGCTAGCCGGCCTGCTTATGATCGACGTGGTGCGACCCGGCTTCCCGGTCGTCCTGGGCCCATGGCCATTCGTTTCAGACCTTAGAACGGGTTCATTCACCGGTGGTAGTGGTGAGGAGGCAGTGGTTTCTGCGGCAGCAGCCCAAATGGTTAACTTCTACGGACTGCCCAGTTCCGTTGGAGCGGGTATGACGGATTCCAAACTACCCGACTACCAGGCCGGTTATGAAAAAGCACTGGCCATCGCACTGGCGGCACAAAGCGGCTGCAATAATGTATCCGAATCCAGCGGTATGCTGGGAAGCCTGATGGCCTTATCGCTGGAATCCCTGGTGATTGACAATGATCTGCTGGGTGCCGTTTTACGTACTGTGCGCGGTATCGAAGTGAATGAAGAGACACTTTCATACAAGGTGATTGAGCAAGCTGTGCAGGGCGAAGGGCATTACCTGCGTCACCCGCAAACCCTGGATCTGATGCGCGGCGGATACGAGTACCCTGCGCTTGCAGACCGCAGCACGCCGGAAGAGTGGCAGGCGGCGGGCTCACCGGATATACGCCAACTGGCGGGCAATCGGGTGAAGTCGATTTTATCCAGTCACTATCCTGAGTATATCGACCCGCATACCGACGCAAAAATAAGGGAAGTGTTTCCGATTCGCCTGGCTCCGGAAGATATGCGTGCCGGTTGTGGCCGTTGGTAAGACCATATTGAAAAACTATTAAAAAGGCTGAAAACCAGATGACTGACCAATACGAAGACAACGAAGAAATCGTTCTCTCTGAATTGCCGGATGATGAGCTTGTCGAACAGATGCACGATGACATCTATGACGGTTTGGCGGAGGAAATTGCCGAAGGAACCCGGATATTGCTGGAGCGTGGCTGGAGCGCGCACAAGGTGTTGGAAAAAGCACTGATCGGCGGTATGGCCGTCGTTGGTGTAGATTTTCGCGCCGGCATCCTTTTTGTACCCGAGGTTCTTATGTCGGCCAGTGCCATGAAGACCGGTATGACACTTCTGAAGCCCATATTGTCGGCAAGCGGTCGCGAACCAATAGGCAAGGTAGTGGTTGGCACCGTTAAGGGCGACATCCACGATATTGGTAAAAACCTTGTCTGCATGATGCTGGAAGGTGCCGGTTTTGAGGTCACCGATCTTGGGGTCAACATTGATGCAGATACCTACATTGATGCCATGCAGGAGAAAGGTGCAACCATTCTCGGTATGTCGGCCCTACTGACTACAACCATGCCCTACATGAAGGTTGTGATCGACAGGATGATAGAACGGGGTATCAGGGATGACTATTTCGTGCTGGTAGGAGGTGCCCCGTTGAACGGTGAATTCAGTGACTCGATCGGCGCGGACGCCTATTGCCGGGATGCCGCTGTTGCAGTGGATGTCGCCAAAGAACTGGTTGCCGCAGCCTGAGTCCGGCTGCAGTTCCGACATGCTGGATAAAGTGCTTGTTATTGCCTGCGGTGCAATTTCCAGGGAACTGGTACACATCAGGAAACTGAACCGGTGGGATCATATCGAGTTTCAGTGCCTGCCTCCCCAATTGCACAACCAACCTGATCGGATTCCCCTGGCGGTAAAAGCCAAAATAGAATCCCAGGCCAGCCTTTACAGGAAAATATTTGTCGCCTATGCCGACTGTGGTACCGGCGGTGCACTGGACAGGGTCTTGAGTGAATATGAAATAGAACGCATCCCCGGTGCCCATTGCTATGAGTTTTTTAGTGGTGCCGATTTATTTCAGGAACTGACTGGGAATGAACCGGGTAGTTTCTACCTGACCGACTTTCTGACCCGGCATTTTGAGCGACTGGTTATCAAGGGGCTCGGGATAGACCGCCTGCCGGAATTGAAATCCACGTATTTCAACAACTATAAGCGTCTCGTATACCTCGCGCAAAGTGACTCCCGGGAACTTCAAACCATGGCCCGGCAGCACGCCCACACCCTCGGGTTACGCTATCAATATAAGTACTGTGGTCACACGCCGCTGAACCGTGCTCTAAAGCCCGCATTACAGCTTTGAAACATACCC
>Ga0055584_100008203_pt1 | contig 10239 bp, 10 predicted proteins | sample OSDHelmetaG_FD_58716 | JGI IMG/M metagenome (GOLD analysis project Ga0055584, IMG submission 58716) | Pelagic marine sediment microbial communities from the LTER site Helgoland, North Sea, for post-phytoplankton bloom and carbon turnover... | ecosystem: Environmental > Aquatic > Marine >...
GTTTTCCGATGGAATTGTCAGCCCGGCTGCCATTTCATGGCCACCACCATTCACCAACAAGCCAGCCTGATTGGCTGCTGTTACAGCCGTGCCTAAATCTAGCCCCGCAATAGACCGGCCGGAGCCTTTGCCCAGACCGTCATTGGTCGCGATAACGAAAACCGGTTTGCGATATTTATCCTTCAGACGGCTGGCAACAATGCCAATGACGCCAGGGTGCCAGCCCTCCCCCGACACCACCAGAATAGGCCCCGTACGGTCCATAGAGGCCATTTGGGCCATGGCCTGGTCCTGCACGTCGCGTTCTATGTCTTTGCGCTGCTCGTTGAAAATATCCAGCTCGGTGGCCAATTGCTGTGCCTGGCCCGCATCTTCTGTTGTGAGCAGTTGCGCGCCCATATTGGCCCGGCCCACGCGGCCACCGGCATTAACCCGTGGCCCCAGCACAAAACCGGCGTGATAGGTCGTGGGGGCCTCTGTAACGCCACCAACGTCGGATAATGCGCGCAGGCCCACATTGCCGCGCTGCGCCATTACCTTCAGCCCCTGCGTCACCAGCGCCCTGTTGAGACCATTCAGGGGTACCACGTCGCAAATGGTGCCCAGAGCCACCAGGTCCAGCCACGCAAGCGGGTTCGGGGCCTTGCGGCCATCCTTGAACCAGCCGCGCTCTCGCAATGTACGGTTCAGGCCCACAATTAACATGAAGGTCACGCCAACAGCGGCCAAATTACCAAAACTATTACGGGTTTCATCGGCTTCATCTTGCCGGTTTGGATTCACTAGCGCATAAGCTGGTGGCAGGTCCACATCAGCCTGGTGATGATCGACCACAATAACATCCAACCCCACTTCTTGCGCCTCGCCCAAAGGGGCAATGGCTGTGGTGCCGCAATCAACCGTGACCACAACAGATGCCCCATTCTGGGCGATCTGTTTCAGAGCAGGCCCGTTGGGGCCATAGCCTTCTGTAATGCGGTCGGGAATATAGATGCCGCTTTTTGCGCCCACGGCATTGAAAAAGCGCGTCAGCAGGGCCGACGACGTAGCGCCATCGACATCATAATCGCCAAATATTTCGATATGGTCACCTGCCATGATGGCATCTGCCAAACGAGCACAAGCTGTATCCATGTCTTTGAACACGCTGGGGTTGGGTAGGCTGTCGCGCAGGGTGGGGTTGAGGAAAGTTTCTGCATCTTCAAGGGTTACCCCCCGGCCCACCAACACCCGGCCAATAATTTCTGGCACAGAAAGACGCTGGGCTATGGCCAAGACGTCACGGTCATTAGCCCCATTCAGGGACCACCGCTGGCCAGTAAATGAATTTGTAACACCCAGCAGTGCCGGGCCTTGTTGCGGCGCAGTCTCGTTATCGTCTGCCTGCGCCGCCATCGGCGACTTAGCGACCGTTGCGGTGTTCGGTGCGCACGGTACGGATGGTTTTGGAACCAGCCCGCATGACCAACGTTTCGGTGCTGTAACCATCAGCCGTCAGGCGCACACCTTCCAGCATTGAGCCATCGGTGACACCGGTTGCGGCAAAGATAACATCGCCGGAAACCATGTCGATGGTGTCATATTTGCGGTTGAGGTCTTCAATACCCCATTTACGAGCGCGGGCGCGTTCGTCGTCATTGCGGAACAACAACCGACCCTGGATTTGCCCACCTATACAGCGGAGTGCAGCTGCAGCCAACACGCCTTCTGGCGCACCACCGCTACCAAAGTAAATATCAACGCCGGTTACATCTGGGTCTGTTGCGGCCATCACACCTGCAATGTCGCCATCGCCGATCAGCTGGATGCTGGCACCGGCATCGCGGATGGCAGCAATCAATTCAGCATGGCGCGGGCGGTCCAGCACACAGGCGCACAGTTCAGACACGGGCACGCCTTTGGCATCAGCCACGGCCTGCAGGTTTTCCGCCGGTGTTTTGTCGAGATCAACAATGCCGTCTTGATAGCCACCGCCAACGGCGATTTTATCCATATAGACATCCGGCGCACGCAACATGGTACCGCCTTCACCGAAGGCCACCACTGCCAAGGCATTTGGCATGGCTTTGGCCGTAATGGTTGTGCCTTCAAGTGGGTCGAGCGCGATATCAATGTGCGTACCACCCTTGCCGACTTTTTCGCCAATATACAGCATTGGCGCTTCGTCGCGTTCGCCTTCACCAATCACGATGAGGCCATCAATATCCAGCCCATTAAGCTGCGTGCGAATAGCATCTACAGCAGCTTGGTCAGCAGCTTTTTCATCGCCACGCCCGGTCAAGCTGGAAGCAGCAATGGCCCCAGCTTCTGTGACGCGAACCAGTTCCAGTACGAGGACGCGATCCAGTGTTGATGTCTCGGACATTGATGTCTCCTTTTGGGCTTGTTCAGCCATGATTCTGTTGTCTTAGCCTAGCGATACAAGCCGGGGCTGATCCTGTCTACAGGTTTTCGATACGAATATAAGAAGGGGCGGCTGCAATGAAGTCCAACCCGGCAATTCTCTCAATAGAGCGCAAGATTTTTGTTTCATTTGTTTCGTGTGTCACCAGTACAACGGAGGCGGGCTCCCCGGCCGCGTGAGAGCGTTGCACCAGCGATTCGATGGAAAGGTCTTCATCGCGCAAGGCAGCGGTAATGTCAGCCATCACGCCGGGTTCATCTGCAACCGTCAGGCGCACATAGTAACGAGCCTGGTGGCCATCCATATCAATATAAGTCGTGGGCGGCTTTTGCGGCGCCGGCAGCAGCGCATTGGTTGCACCCCTTGCCACGTCGCACAAATCGGCAACCACGGCAGAGGCTGTTGGCCCCTCACCTGCGCCAGGCCCTTGATAAACAGTTTGGCCAATGGGTTCGCCTTCAACCACGACGGCATTGTTCACATCGTTCACATGGGCAATGGCTGTCTGGAGGCTAACAAGGCACGGATGCACCCGTTGCTTTACGCCTTCATCGCCAATGGTGGTGATACCCATAAGCTTAATTTTATAGCCCAGCTCAGCTGAAAAACTAATGTCGAGGGGCGTGATATTACGAATGCCCTGGGTGTACATGGCATCCATATTCAGGCTTGCGCCAAAGGCCACCGAACTGAGGATTGCCAATTTATGCGCCGCATCGATGCCATCGACATCAAAGGTCGGGTCGGCCTCGGCGTAGCCAAGCTTTTGCGCGTCCGCCAGAATGTCTTCAAACGGCGCGCCGGTTTCTTCCATCACTGATAGAATGTAATTGCAGGTGCCGTTGAGAATGCCATAAACACGGCTGATCGCGTTTGCCGACAGGCCTTCAGACAGCGCCTTAATGATAGGGATGCCACCGGCAACCGCTGCTTCAAAGCGCAAGGGCGCGTCATTGGCTGCGGCTAGGGCTGCCAGGCCTTCGCCATGCTGCGCGATGAGCGCTTTATTGGCCGTAACAAATGGCTTGCCCTCGTTCAGGGCGGCCTGTGCCAAAGCAAAGGCAGGGCCATCGCTACCGCCAATCAGTTCAACAACCACATCAACATTTGGGTCGCTAGCCAAATCAACAGGGTTGTCGTACCAAGCCATACCGTCGACCGAAAAGCCCCGGTCGACATTACGGTTGCGGGCGCATACGGCTGTTACCTGCATGGGTCGGCCACAGCGGGCGGCCAGCAGGTCTTCATGGTTGTTCAAAATCTTGATGACGCCGCCACCGACGGTCCCCAGACCGGCGATGCCAACTTTTAGTACTGCTTTATTGCCGTCACTCACGCTTCAGACGCCTTTTTATCAAAGTCAAAATCTGTCGCGAGGAATTTACGAACAGAGCGCGCTGCCTGGCGGATGCGCTGTTCATTTTCCACCAGAGCAATCCGCACGAAGCCTTCGCCATATTCACCAAAGCCAATCCCGGGTGCCACAGCCACATCGGCTTCTTGCAACAACAATTTGGCAAATTCGTTGGAGCCCATATGGGCAAACCGGTCTGGCACGGGTGTCCAGGCAAACATGGTCGCTTCGGGGCTGGCAATATCCCAGCCAGATTTAGAGAAGCTATCGATCAACACATCGCGGCGCTTCTTGTAAATTTGGCGGGCTTCCTCGATACAGTCCTGTGGGCCGTTCAGGGCAGCAGCCGCAGCCACTTGAATGGGCGTAAACGCGCCATAATCCAGGTAGGATTTTATCCGCGACAGCGCGTTGATGAGATGCCGGTTACCTGCGGCAAAACCAATGCGCCAGCCGGGCATGGAATAGGTTTTGGACATGGAGGTAAATTCAACGGCCACATCCATAGCACCGGGTACCTGCAAAATAGAAGGTGGCGGTACGTCATTGTAATAGATCTCGGCATAAGCGAGGTCGGACATGATGTAGAGCTCGTGCTTCTTACAGAACTTGACGACTTCGGTGTAGAAATCGAGATCAACAACATGAGCCGTTGGGTTCGACGGGAAGTTCAACACCACAGCCAACGGCTTGGGCACAGAATGCCGCACCGCCTGGTCCAGCGCCTTGATGAACTGGTCGGTATAATGCTCGGCACCTTCCGTCAGGTCTGGTGTTGGCAGATGGCGAATGGTCGCATCGGCAATAATGAACCCAAAGTGATGGATCGGATAGCTGGGGTTAGGCACCAGAATCACATCGCCGGGCGCGCTCATGGCTTGGGCCAAATTGGCTAGCCCTTCTTTAGAGCCCAACGTCACCACAACATCTTGTTCAGGGTCCAAATCAACGCCAAAGCGGCGGTCATAATAACCGCACAAGGCCTTGCGCAAGCCAGGAATGCCCTTGGACATCGAATAGCGATGCGTCGACGGGTCGCGTGTGGCTTCGATCATTTTTTCTACAATATGGGGAGGCGTTGGCAGGTCTGGGTTGCCCATGCCGAAGTCAATAACATCCTTGCCCGCCGCACGTGCCGCCGCCTTCATCGCGTTCACTTCTGCAAACACGTAAGGGGGGAGCCGTTTGATACGATGGAACTCGGAATACATGACGTTTTATCCTGTGTTAAAGCATTGCCCTCATGGCAATAGCGATGATTTATAGCAAGAGGGCCGATACCTCAACAAATAGTAGGCCACTCGCCCTGATATTTAGCCGGCGACACGTATAAAATTTGATTGGGAAGATCGTCGGCCCATTCACCGCCTGTATTGGGGGGATGAGGGAGACCGGTGAACGAAGCCGACATGAAGACATTGGCCCCACAATGTGGCAAGAATAGGGCCAGATAGGGAAAAAGGGGACACGAAGTGACCGAAAATACAAAACCAGGCGGCCGGCTAGATGTTTATTTACTCGTCAACGCGCATTATCACGGGACCGATTTCGCCCGCTTCGAGCTGCTGAAACTGTTGCGCGAACATAAAGATGTGAAGGTCCATGTCGGCAGTGATTACAGCGATACAGAAACAATCAACAATTGCGAATTGCTGATCACCTATACATGCAACGTCTACCCCAATGAGGCAGAAACCGCCGGGTTGAAAAAATTCCTGGCCGGGGGTGGCAATTGGTTTGCCCTGCACGGCACCAATGCTGTCGTTGAATTTATTGATGGCAAAGCCGCCACGCCAGATCGCGCGCCAGGCCTGATGGAAATGCTGGGCAGCCGCTTCATTTCGCACCCTGCAAATTCAGACATGGACATCCGCAATGTTTGCCCTGACCATCCGGTAGTCAAAGGCATTGAAGATTTCGACACATTTGATGAGCCTTATTATTGTGAGTTCGCCGATGGCGTGCAGACCTTGTTGGAATCTGACTACGACCAACCGTCCGTCGGTTATGAAATAGAAACCTTTGATGAAGGCAAGCCGCGACCGCAGATGTATGAGCACCAATATGAGGACGGCAAAGTGCTGTATCTGTTGCTGGGCCACTGCCGCGAACAATTTGACATGCAACCCGTCGCTGACGTCGTGCCCCCCGAATATTGCTCGTGGGAACTGCCTGTTTATTACGAGCTTCTACGGCGCGGCATTAATTGGGGCTTGGGGAAACTATAGCTTTCCTAAACTTACGCCATCCGAAAATACGGTCTCCGAAAGGTTCTGAACTTTATGCTCAAGATTATCGGCCCTAGCATCTCGCCTTTCGTCGTCAAGGTGCTTGCCGCTGCTGACTACAAACAGCTGGCCTACACACATCAAGACTTCGTAAGCACAGGGGAGCTTTCTCAGCTAAACCCTGGCACAGGCAAAATCCCTATTGTTATTTCGGAGGGCGAGGTTGTTTACGACTCAACCTTGATTCTGCGGCACTTCGACCAGCTGCAACCCTCGCCAGCCTTATTGTCGGATGATCCCGCAATTGCTGCGCAACAACGCATGCTGGAAGATTGGAGTGACGAATCTTTCTACTGGTACAACCAAGCACTGCGCTGGTGCCCTAAAAACGAGGCTCGCACAATTGCGCAGAACACCCATTTTGTGCCCAAGCTGGCCCGTTCGCCAAACCGCTCCTGCGGCAATTGGTCGGCAAGCAACCCAAGGCACAGGGGCTGGGGCGCCTGCCCTACGACGTCTTAATTGAAGAAATGGGGGAACGGCTCGACGACCTGGTCGTCATGCTTGGGCAAAAGCCCTTTTTCTTCGCTGATCGCCCCAGTGTCGCAGATTTCGCCATCTATGGCGTTTTCAGCACGGGCTATTCAGAAGACATAACCCCCGATTTTGTTGAATTGGTTTCCCAACGCCCGGCCTTAATAGATTGGCGCGCGCGGGTGGATGTCGCCATTCGCCGCTAAAACCACCCAACAACCAACCTATACGCGCTGAACCTTGAAAACCGGGATGGGCCGTGGCGCAGCCGATTTGATGTATTCGCCGAATTGATCAAATTTGGCGGCCATTTTATTGGCTTCTATTTCTGCCTCTTCCAGCGATAGCTCCTCAATCCGGGCTGCAAAGGTTTCAGCCGCGATCTCGACATTGATCTCGGGGTTCGCGCGCAGATTATGTGCCCAAATAGGGTCGGTCTTGGAACCTACGAAGGTGCCATACAGCATGATTTCGTCATGTTCGTTATAGATTAGCCCCAGCGGCACAAGGTGGGTGTCGCCTGTTTTTCGGCCAATGGTATGTAGAATCACCAAAGGATAATCGAACATCGAAACTTTGCCGCCATTTGCGCGGAATTCTTCGACAACCTTTTCGTTCACAGACTTCATTTCCATTATGCACCCTTTCAAAGAAGCGCCACGGACACCATTAAAGACAACGCGTTATACAAATAAAAAACGGCGACAGAAACCCCTGCCGCCGTCTTATTTCAATATTTTTCGGGGTTTACCCCGGACCCAAATTATTCAGGGTCTGCAAGCTTCAGTATTGCTTTGCCGGTGTTGGCACCCGTGAACAGCCCTTGCAATGTTGCAGGCGCGTTTTCCAGGCCTTCGGTCACAGTTTCATGCACGGCCAATTTGCCCTCAGTAGCCCACTTGCCAATATCAGCAAATGCTTCGGGGAACTTTGCCGCATAGGTAAACAGCAAGAAGCCTTCCATACGTGCGCTGTTCAAAATCAGGAACAGGTAGTTCTTGGGGCCTTCAGGCATTTGCCAACCGGAATAACCCGAGGCAATACCACCACAAACCGCAATACGGGCACCCTGGGCCAAATTAGCCAATACGGCATCCAGAATGGGGCCGCCTGTGTTGTCATAAAACAGGTCAACACCATTGGGGGCCAGTTCGGCCACTTTGGCTTCAAGGTCATCATTTTTATAGTCGATGGCCGCATCGCAGGAGCCATTATCGACGATGAACTTGCACTTTTCAGCACCACCGGCAACGCCGATAACCTTGCTGGCACCCATGATCTTGGCCATCTGTGCAGCGGCGGAGCCCGTGGCCCCTGCGGCGCCGGAAATCAGCACAACATCGCCTTCTTTAATGGCACCCACTTCTTTGAGGCCAAAATAGGCTGTCATCGTCGTGATACCAAAGAGCGTCATGTTCCAGGTCAGTGGAAAGTCTGGAACGGCTTTACTAAGCGGTGTCATGCCTTCATTCCGCAGAATGGCATAGTCCTGCCAAGGCACGGTAGCGTTGACGATATCGCCAGCGGCGAAGTCTGGGTTGTTCGACTCGATCACCTGCGCCATGCCGCTGCCGAACATGGGCGCGCCAATTGGCATGGGGTTGTCGTAGCCGGGGCCTTCGTTGAACCAGCCACGCTGGGTGGGGTCGAAGGAGATAAACAGGTTCTTCACCAGAACTTCACCCTCGGCAGGCGCGTCAACGGTGACGTTGCCCATCTCGAAGTGTTCTGGCCCAACAATTCCTTCAGGGCGGGACGCAAGCGTCCATTGGCGGCTTTCATAGGTCATATTTTCTCTCGCGAGTATGTGTTGATGTGATGGTCAATTTAGATTCAACCATCTGAGTAACTACATAGTCGCAAGAGCGCAAGCCCATGCGCGGAGGGCCTACTCTGGTGAAGCCTGCGAATGTATTTTTTCGGACACAATCCGCGTGCGTTCAGCAGGCACACAAAGTTGTTCGAACAGATACTTCTTAAAGCTGTCAGCATAAGGCTGCTTGCCAATGGCCTTTTGCATGCAAAACAGCCACGCGTCGCGTTCTTCTATGCCAATGCGCAAGTGCTGATGCGCCATGGGAATGGCAATGGAGCCATATTTCTCAGAGAACAATTTCGGGCCGCCCAGCCAGCCGCACAGAAAGCGGGTTAGCTTATCGCGTGAAACCGTCAGGTCCTTGGGGTGCATACGGACAATGTGCGCGCCCTCTGGCACGGTTTCCATGATGTCGTAAAAGTCATCTACCAATTGTTTGACGCCGTCAAATTCGCCAGCAGATCGGAACGAGGTATCTTCTTGCCCATAAGGCGGTGTTTCTTCGGTCATTTTATTATTCTTTAGGTTGGATTAGTTAGTCGTTTTTAGGCAAGTCTGCGACGTCGCGCATGCCGACAAATTCGCCGTCTTGCAAGGCGTAATATTGCTCAGCAGCGGGGGCGAACACGCCTGCCTTTTCAACGCCCGGCAAATTGTGAATGCGCGAGCCCGCATTGGGGGACATCTCCAACAGCTCGATAATATTGCCAAACGGATCGCGGCAATAATGGATTTTGGCCCCGCCTGGACGGCCACTGCCAAGAGGTTTAATCAGCGAACCACCAGCGGCCAGGAATTTTTCCAACATGGCATCGAAGTCTGTCACCAAAAAGCACACATGGCGGTAGCCACGGTCGCTGGCGACATACTGCTCGGGCGTGGTCGTTGATGGCGGTGTCAGATATTGCCAGATTTCCAGATAGGTATTGGCCCCCTGCATCATGTAGCTGATGGCTGAAGACTCATCCATGCCAACATATTTGTTGACCTCTGTATTGCCTTCGTCCCAGTCATCCACCCCAAGGACCGTGAAGTCGAAGACGTCTTCATAGAATGTACGGCCTGCCTCCAGGTCGGACACGACAACGCCAATGTGATGAATACCGCAAACCATGGACATGATTAGTTCTCCAGAATGATGTTTCAAGCTTTGCGCCCAGACTAGGCGCTTTCCCCTGTCATGAGAACTCGCTACGGTTCAGCGAAACAATACAATAGGGGATGATAATGAACGCAGCAGAATGGATTGACCTGACAGGCAAGGTAGCGCACGTCACCGGCGGCGGCAACGGCATTGGCACAGGCATTGTACGTGCCCTGGCGGCCGCAGGCGCCAAGGTTGCCGTTAGTGATGTAGACTTTGAAGGCGCACAGGCCATGGCCGATGAAGTGGGCGGCCATGCTATCAAGCTGGATGTATCAGACCGCGATGCCGTCGATGCCGCGCTTGAAGAAACCGTCGATGTGCTGGGTTCACTCGATATCATCGTTAACAATGCCGGGGTTTATCTGGAATATGGCGGCCCGGTAGACACCATCACCGACGAGATGTGGCGCACGTTATGGTCTATCAACGTCGATGGCGTGTTCTATTGTTGCCGCAAAGCCGCTGAAATTATGAAGGACGCGGGCAATGGCGGGCGCATTATTAACGTGGCCTCTACCCAGGCCATGACGCCGGGTGTGGGCGTAACCTATGACGGCTCTAAAGCGGCCGTGAATATGATCACCAAAACCCTGGCGCTGGAACTGGCCCCCCACGGCATTAACGTGAACGCCTTGGCCCCTGGGCCAACCTGGGTGCGCGGCGGTGAAGCCCCGCCCCTAACCGGCGAAGTCCCCCCGGCAACAGGCAACCCTTTGGCCGACACGGTGGCTGCGCGCATTTCCCGTCTACCCAAAG
>Ga0055584_100008204_pt1 | contig 10238 bp, 6 predicted proteins | sample OSDHelmetaG_FD_58716 | JGI IMG/M metagenome (GOLD analysis project Ga0055584, IMG submission 58716) | Pelagic marine sediment microbial communities from the LTER site Helgoland, North Sea, for post-phytoplankton bloom and carbon turnover... | ecosystem: Environmental > Aquatic > Marine >...
CGTCTTGCCCAGCTTCGTCACCTTCCTTGGAGAAGTCCGTTTGCATTGCCCTGTTAAGCAAGTCCTGCTCCATAGGTTGGTAAGAGCCCATCCAGTGTTGCCACTGAGAGCGAGTGAAGTTGGAGATCTTCCGGTCAAGATTCTGACGTCGTCCACCCGCACTCGTGTTTGAGTAGTTGTCACCAACTGGCTGGTTTTGTATATCCGTCATAGGTTCGCGCATCGCTGCTGCAGTAGTCGCTGTCGATACAATAGTCATGGCTTAGAATCCTATCGTCGGTAACTTCGGCATCTTCCAGGCAAGTGCGCTTTCTACTCCTCGTGGAGTTGCTCCGCCGATAGATATCTCGGGTAGCTCTACACCTTCCCAGTCCAGCGCAGATTTCAGCCCTGCTTGTTCTTCAGCAGCGAGCGCCTTGGCTTCTTTAACATGCATATACTTCGCAGCAGCGCTACCTGCGATTGCACCTGCTGCTTCCATCCTCTGGTTCTGCTCCTGCGCTTTCAAAAAAGCCTTCTGCATCGACACTTGGTTCTGACGTTGACCAACCATGGCGAGATTTGTCTGGAGTTGCGCAGACATATTCTGCCCGAGCTGCGAAGCAACAAATTGTTCATTCTCTGACTGCAATCGACCACCGAGGTCAGCCGCTGCCCTACCGACGCCAGTAGCCGCACCTTGTGCCGACACGTTGCCAGCTTGGCTCATCAACATACTGCCCGAGCCTATCTTTGCTCCAGATTGCCCTCCCGCCGAGACAGTTTGGCGGCTAAGGTTTTTGAATGCGGCGGCAGTGTCTGCTGCTACGTTGCCACGTACGCGGTTACGCTCGCCCGCAGTATACTCCGTGCGTTTTATCATAGCCTCTTCGATCGGCTTGAAGCTCTTATCGTAATAGCTTGCTTTCCAGTCAGATATCCGAACGTTCTCTCGGTCAGCTGCCGACATACCCGGATCACTTGGTGATTTAGCGCCCATCTACATCCACTCGATATTTGGTATACACCCTGTGTTCCTCATCGAACAACGCACTTAGTGCGGGGTGGTTGGATCGAGTACTGACCCCCCTGCACCCTAAGTCTTTTGCTACTGCAATAAAACTCGGTAAGTATTTGTTCAACGTCCCGCTGTGTTTGTTGTACGCATAGGCTATCCATATGCAGAGGTCGGTCTCGCCTGTGTACTGGTCGGTGTCCAGCGTGCATACAGCAAACCCATCGTCAACGGCGTACAGTACCGCCTGTTCCATAATAACTTCTGCGTAGACATCTTCTACGCGCCACGTACAATACTTCGGCCAGGTGGCTTTGATCTCCTCCAGGCCGGGCCTTATACGGTCCCAGACTTCTCGTATATTACAAGGCTCTAGCTTAATATTTTGTTCCATGGGGCTTCAATTATGAAAACCTGGGGAATTCTGGCATAGAGTACACACTAGCTCCGCTTGCTGTTACGTCGCCCACGGTTCGAGTGGAAACCCCGAAGTTCGGCGTAGTCGCGGTGAGAGAAATATTCTCAAGAGTAGGGGTAGCAGGGCCGCTTTCTCCAGTAGTAAGGTTATTCTCGAACCGGAGTCTGAATTTCAAGGTTGAAAAACTTGTTCCCCGAGTTACGAAATGCTGAGATAGTAATGAACTAGCGCTACCGTATCGGTTAGCGCTTCCTCCCGCCCCCGACCACGCAGTGAAATTTATCGGAAGCGTCCATGACCATGCGCTTTTCCAGCCTTCGTTGTCGTATTGATATTGAAGGAAGCCGTCCACTTCAACATACCCGGTAATGTCAAACTCGTCTAAACGAGCGAAGCCGGATAAATCCGTAAAGATCTGTAGCAAAATAGTCTCTGAAGAAGACCCCAGCCGAGCAAATTCTACTATTGACGAAGAGTATGTAGGGCTGTAAAAAGTTGCCGCATTAGAATTAAAACTCTCGTTATACCGAAGCTGCTGGTCGGGTTGCTGTTGCATTATGCGTGTAGGCGATAAGTGCGCTGATTTACCTGTGTAGATCCCCGCTGAGTAATTCGATGGGTAGTCACAGGCAATGCGGAACGAATTATTTGCTCCTGCGGGCGTGAAGTAGCTCTGCTTGATCATGCCCGCGTCGAGCAGGCCCTTGACCACGACATTACCATCAGTAGTGACATAGAACAGCCCGGTGGGCTCCGACTTACCACCTTGGCCATACCAGATAGGCCAGGCGCTGTCCGCTTCGATCTCGACGCGCCACGCGCCGTCCCTCGTATCTGGACCGTATATCGGTGAACCGTTCGGGTTGGTTCCTGTGATTGTACCTTTAGTCGTTAGAAGCCCTGCAGCCAGCGTACCCATGTTAGCTGTCAAGGCCGATAAGCTATTAACCCCGATGTAGTCTGCGCCAATACTCCCAGCAATAAGACTCTCAGCTCGTATGGTGCCGTCGACGATCAGGGTGCCGTTTATACCAATCTCAGACCCTTCGCCATCAACGGTGTCTATTATGAAGGGAAACTCTGCGTCTGTAGAAGCATTCGGGTGTTGCACAAAGAACTGATCGGCACGAATACCAAAGGCTGAGGACGCTGTACCGTTGACTACATCCGCCATGAGGCCAAAGCCTACTACGTACGGATCACCGCCTGCATTCAACTCAGCACGGACTGCGTAGGTGGCGTTGATATCGCCTACGCTGTTAGTCAGCACCGAGGTTTCTTCCTGCACCACCGCCTGGAACTCAGCCGCTGCATCGATGCGCTGCACCGTGAAGTTGGTGAAGTACACCGTGGTGTTCGTGCCGTCACCGTACGTTGGCGACGAGTTATAGTTCAGGACGCGAAACTCGACGTACTGCCCGGTAGTCTTAGTCCTGTGGCCATCGTTGAAGATGGAAGCACCCGTGAAATACGTCGCACCGTTGACCAGCATGTCAGAACAACGACTGGGGTCAACGGAGTCACCCAGTAAGTAACATGTTACGTCCAGCCATTCGTCATCGCCACGCTCGGCGCGCACAGAGAACCAGTACGGATTATTGCTGGTCGAGACAGCTGCGCCGTCTCTTATAACGTCGACACTTTGTTTTGTGTCATCAGTCAAACTGTTGTAAGCATTCAGTCCGAAGTAAAAACTTCCCTGATCATTCTGTCTGCCATGATAGACGCGGAACTTAATCTCGTAGATACCGTAAGGCTCAACGAATAAACGATTACCGTCACTGCGATATATGTACTTTTGTACATTTCCGGTTGTTGCTATAAGTGCTGCTACGCCATCCAGGCCGCCCAGGCCGTTGTATGCCTGCACATCGCTGTCGGCGACAGTAGAGCCGAAGCCCTCCCCTGCTGTAGTAAATGGGTTGACGACAGAGGAGAAACCCCCGGTCAACTGGGCGGAGAGCTGCGTAATGCTTGAGGCTTGCGCTACAACAAGCCCTGTTCCTTCCTCGTCGTTATAAATTGCCCTTACATCTGTTTCTAAATCAGATATTGCGCCCGCAGAAGCCAGCACGCCCAGTTCTTCGTTATCAACTGTCGCTTCTAGCGCCGTGATTGCGTTGGCATTCGCTATAACAATACCCTCACCTGTCTCAGGGTTATAGAGTTCAAGTACGTCGGCAGTTAGAGAATCTGTTATAGATGCATCTGCTTTGCCTGTTATAGACGACTCCAGAGTGGTCAATCGCGTTGACTGTGCGCCAACCATCTGCAGTCCGCCATCACCTTCTACATAGATAACCCGAGTTGTCAGGGCATCAAGCGCTTCGGCTTGAGCTGTGACGCTGAACTTGGCAATGATGACCCAGTCAACTTCGTACTTACCGCCAGTGCCTGAGCCCAACTCAAGACGGATCTGGGTGATGGTGCTGTTCTGCCAGTCATCGCCACCTGCTGTCAGATCTGTCATGTCCCAGGTCAGTGTCTGCCACTGAGTGGTTAGTACGAAGCTAGGGTCAGGAATAGCCTTGTAATAGGAGTTGCTGAAGCCGTGTGCGGCTGTAGTGTAGTGGACTCGACCGTCCCAGCCACCGCCCGATTCAAGCAGCCTTATTCGTGCCACCACCTGGGTGAAGATTCCGCCCGTGAGTGAAATTGTAGGGCTAATAAACTGCGGGTCGGTGCCGTCTTGTTCTAATTTTAGTGCGGTACCCTGCGGCGTTAGTGTTATATTGCTGCTTGTCCAACTAAGGGTAGTGTCTGCAAAGTCCCACTCTTCGCCGCCCTCAGAGTCCAGTGCGCCGATGCTGGACTCTAACGCTTGTATGTTTGAACTACTCGTTTGAATAGCGTCAACGACAGTACTTCCCCAGCCTGCCGGTAACCCGGTAGTGTCGCCTACAAAACCTACAAGATCACCAAGCTCGCCTGACACTTCGCCCACCGTAGCAGTCGTATCTTCGTTGTACGAACTCTGCGCTGAAATAAAATTTGCCAGGTCCAACTCTCCAGGATCTGATCCTGTGATGTAGGTGTAACCAGCTTCCAGTTGTGTTGTACGGCCCTCGACATCAGCAATGTCATCGTAGGCTACATTTACTCGATCCACTAAGCCCGTCGTCGGGTTATCAATCAGGTCGATGCGCGAGTTCAGCAGCGCATCCAGTGCGTCGGCGCTGAAGTTAGCGTTGGCTTCCCACTGGCTGGGGTCGACGCCGGTCGTGCCCAGTACGCCCTCGATGATCGCAGTACCAGGATCAGGATCGTAATAGGCTGAATACGAACCATCGGTGCCGACTGCCCGTATCCAGTAATAGTACGAAGCCTCTGCGCCGACGTAGTCGACGTACAACGGTACTCGGCTAGTGGCGATACGTTGACATGTTCCACCGTTTTTTACGGAAGTTATGTCATCTATATCGTTGCGCCAAATCTCGATGAACTGCAGGTTCAGTGGGGGGTTATCCCAGGTCAGCAGGATGGCTAACCAGGTCTCTGCTGCAGTTAGTCCTGTCGGCGCAGCGGCAGGGCCCGTCGTATCCGGTGCCGGAGTGCCGTCACCCGGACCGGGTGTATTAGTAACCAGGGGAGCGCCACCTGCTCCGGTACCAAGGGTAAAGCCAGAGTCACCTAGAGCACGCCAGGTGACCGCCTGGTCCAGGCTATCACCGCGTAATCCGTCGAGAACTTCCAGTCGTTCAATAATGGCATCGAATGCTTGCCGTAGTTGAGCGTCTTCAATCCTCGGCTTGACCAGGCCCGCTTTGCGGGTTTGCCGTAGTGCCATTCTCTGCCTCTATTTGCAGTGCGCGAACGATCTCTACCAGTGGTAGCGTATCAGGACCTTTGTAAGTCATGCGGTCACTGAGCAGGAAATTCAGCGCGTTTTGTGCGATGCGTTGGTCCATCAGATCACCTGCACAGGGAACGCTACGTCCCAGTTAATACCGGCTGAGTTCAGCGTGTCGTACACAATAATGTTCATCATGTAGTCATCCCCGACTGACGGTGCTACGTTCGCATCTTGCAGCTTGATCACCAGGATGCCGGTCTCGGTGTCCGAGACCTGTGCCGTCTCCGAGGTCCAGTCGAACGCGTTACCGTCTGCACCTGCACTGTCAAAGGTCGTGACGTTGCCATCACCGTCAGTGAGTTCGACGACGACTCGTGTCAAAGACCCAGCGTTAATCGGTACGCCGTCTGCCGTCAAACCCAGCTTGATGGCGTTGTCCCGGTTCAGGTAGATTTTTTCTCGTAAAGCCATGGCTACTCCTAAAGTACGTAATCCGAGGCGAATCCTATGTGCTCGATACGGTAGTCTACCGTAAGACTGATGAACCTTGAATCACTACCCTTATCCAGTTGTGACGAAACAGTGAGGCTTGGGGCACTGCCAGCCAGGCTCAGCGAGCCAAGCTGGGTTTGGATAGGTACATCGTTGATGTCTGCGAGCGGGACTATGCCAGTCAGACTCAAAGCATCTGCGCCTGGCTCGACTACGTACGCTACGATAGGCGCGTGCATCGTGAGGGTGAGTTCGCCCTCGCCCACGTTCTGGTTCGGGATATAGCTTGTATAGCTCAGCGTTTCTACCGTTGGCAGCGTGATGTGGTTGTACACAGACGCGGGTATATTGCCCGTCAGGACTGCACCGTATGCAGTTGGTGTTTGTGGTATGTCTCGGCCAAGAAACGGTGTCTCCCCAGACAATGCCAGTGACTTTTCAGTAACGTCGATCCACCGGTTCTCGGAGCGGTCTGCTACCGGTATTTCACCAGCCAACGTATAGGTTGTTTTGGCTGGACTGCGTGTCTGAGCTTCGGTGCGATCTGCAGCGGGTTTCTCTGGAACTAACTGCAGCGAGCCTGTATCAACAACCATCGAATGATTGTCAGTCCGGTCTATGTCGGGTGTTTTACCGGCCAAGTCCAGACCTGGATCGACAACATCAGGATATGAGCCGCTGTCCAACGTCGGTGCCTTACCTGTTAGGTTCAGCTGGTCCGTGTCGGGTCTGGGTATGTGGTCTTGCAGGTCTCTGGGTATCTTCCCAACCAGGTTCAAAACATCAGGGTCAGGGAAGGCAGTAAACGTCTGCTTCCTGGTTACGTCTTTCCCACTAAATGCTATTGTTTCGACTGACGGCGCTACGAACCGTTCATGGAAAGCAGTGACGTCTTTCGGGTCCAGGTTCAGCGTAGCTGGTCCGTCTATGGGGATCTCACGAGGAGCCTGACCTGTGTACACAATCTCCAGGTTGAGCGTGTCGACGCTTAACCGAACAGGAAGTAGATTGAAGAATTGGTCCCGTGCATAGGCATCCACGAAACGTATTTCTACCTGCATCGAATTTAGCTGGGCGACAGTCCAGTCCTGGTCCCAAGCTGAGAGATTGAGTTCCCAGTTTCTATACAAGTTAGAGTGAGTAACATAGTTTGTATCTACATACCCCTGGCTGACGCCATCTACAAACAACGTCACTCGGAACGTTGCACGTGTCCAAAGCTGATAATTCTCTATAGGGAACGTACGAGCACGTATCAGGACATTAGTCCTGTGTATTTCAGATAGGTCTGTTATTCCCCCCGGGAAAGACGCGAAGTTAATAAGGGCGGGATCTCCCGTTTCTATTGTTACAAAGTCTGTTGACAGGAGATCGTAGTAAATAATTGAGCCGTCGCCATTACCAAGACTGCCATCTGGTTGCCTGAGAAGTTCGTCAACGTTGGATATAAAACCCTGCCAGCCAGTTGCTAATGACCCACCGTCTGGCAGTACTACCGAACTTGGTGGGTTGACGTACGGCGTCTGTCCTTGCAGAGTCGCTGTGTCCTTACCACCAATAGTAATAGGCCAGCTCAGTGTGGCGCTCTTACCTGCCAGTGTCTGAGAACCTGCGGAAGGATCAACAAGCCTGTTAATCGTCGGTACTTTGCCAGTAAGAGCCAACGTGTCTTCGTCGGGGTCTTTCTCGATCCCAGGAAGCTCAGTGTAGTCAACGTCAACGCTGACCGTGTCAATGAAGCAAGACCAGGAATTAAATCGATCTCCTCGTATAGATACGTTAACTTGCATAGAATCAAGTTGGGCTTGTGTCCAATCCTGATCCCAGGCACCTAACGTAAACGACATATTCTGGAAATTGGCGACGCCACTCAAAAGTTGAGTTGGTGCTACTCCGATCGAATTGCCGTCGATCCAAAGCGTTACACGTACTTCTTCGTCGTCAGCGGAGGCAAAATTAAGTGAATAAGCTCTTACTTTGATAGTAACTGAATTAACCGTATCGATATCGCGGATAGCAGTATCTTCCATACCTAATCGAACAGAAACTGCTGCTACAAGTCCAGATTCGAATGACTGGTACTGCATTCCAGAACCATCGAAGCTACCCCAAGGCTCATCGATAGTAGAAACAAAGCCGATCAACTCGGTAGACTTGCTGATAATGCTAGTAGGTTTTAGAGCTTCGGTAGCCATCAGCGGTACAATAACTCAATTGCGTAACGGGTAGTAATGCGAACAAACCGGGTACGTGCGCCATAGCGTCGACGACGTTTTTCCTTCGTTTTCACTGACTGCATTGTCAGTGCTAACTGGGCATTACCAGGAACAATGTACGTACCCACTGAGCGTACCGGAGCGTGACCCAGCAGACTAAGTTCTTGGCGTATCGGTATTGGTATTGAGTCTTGTGAGGCATCAGCAGCGGGTTGTTGGCCAGTAATAGCCAGCTCGTAACTACTGCTTTCTATGGTATAGCCAATGTAACCAACCGGCGAAATTCCTTTAGCCCGCAGGTTACGTGTACTTGGGTAAACCGTGGAATCCTGTTCGAGGCGACTAGGCTGCTTACCGTCAATAACCAGTGACCCACGAGGTACCCGGATGCTGTAACTAAACGATGGTATCTGTCCCTCCAGACTCAACGTCGTTACACCAGGTTTGATAGCCGGAGGATTCGTCGATACATCTTGCCCTGTGAGTGCAAGACTCTCTACTCCAGGCGTCTTTCTAACAATCTCCGATCTCTTCAGGGATACGTCTTGCCCGGCAACAGACAACGAACCTGTGTCCGGTTCTGCCAGCGGATTTATAAACGGTAGCTGTGGTGTCAGTATTAACGGCGCAGTATCCAGCAAGAATGTCGGGCTGGTATCGATCGTCGTCGGCTGCATCATGACGAGCGTCAACGACAGCGACGTTGTTTGTTCGATGCCTATCTCGATCGCTACGTTGCCATACTGCACCAAGTTAAGCGGACGGTGAGGTACTGGTATTATGTATGGCTGCGGCGTCGTGTCGGTGTAGTAGACGGGCTGGCCTGTTAGCGTCAGTTCGTACTCTGCCGGATCTCGTATCTGGTTTGTTAGGCTACTACGGTCAGCGTAAGGTTCGAATCCTGTCAGCAGCAGTCCGCGTCCTCGCTCGGGTATTTGACCTGTTAGCGAGAGACCACCTTCATCGACCGGGATAGTGTAGGAGAACCCACGACCCAACGCCGGAATTTTCCCGGTTAGTGCAAGCGGATTTTCTGCGGGCTGTGCAACGACATCGTCACGTATTACTTCTGGTGCTATGCCACGTAGTTGTAATCCCTGCACCGAGTACATGGTGAGGAATCCGGCAGATACCAGGATTGCCTGGCCGGAATAGTCAGCTACTACTGCCTGTTCCGTTATTGCCAGCTCTCCGGCTCCTGGCAGAACTGTATTTCCTACGTACGTTTGTGGCGTTATACCTCGCAGCTGCAGTCCCTGGACAGAGTACAGAGTCAGGAACCCATTTGCTGGAGCTACTACTTCGTTGCCATCATCTAAAGTCGGTATTTCGCCAGTAAGCGCTAACGTCTCTATCGAAACGTCTATTGACCAGGATAGCGTCGGCGCTTGGCCTGTCAGGGCTAACGTCTCTTCGTCGGGATGGACAGTCCGTACCAGAGTAGGCGCATAGCCTGTCAGGGCTAACGTTTCTACGTCAACATCGATGGACCAGGAAACAGTAGGCGCTTGGCCTGTCAGGGCTAACGTCTCTACGTCAACATCGATGGACCAGGACAGAGTAAGTGCCTGGCCTGTCAGGGCTAACGTTTCTACGTCAACATCGATGGACCAGGAAACAGTAGGCGCATAGCCTGTCAGGGCTAGCGTCTCTATGTCAGGATGAACCGTACGAGCCAGAGTAGGTGCGTAACCTGTCAGGGCTAACGTATCTTCGTCAGGCGTCTTACTAATTCCTCCATCGCCCGAGTTAATTGCTTCAAATGTATCCGAGGCAAAAGCTAACGTTTCTACGTCAACATCGATGGACCAAGATAAAGTAGGCGCATAACCTGTCAGGGCTAACGTATCTTCGTCAGACTCGATGGTCCAGGATAGAGCAGGTTCCTGGCCTGTCAGGTCTAATGTCTCTACGTCAGGATGGACAGTACGGGCCAGAGTAGGTGCGTAACCTGTCAGGGCTAACGTATCTTCGTCAGGATGGACAGTCCGTGCCAGAGTAGGCGCGTAACCTGTAAGATCTAACGTCTCTACGTCAGGATGGACAGTCCGTTTTACGAATACCGCTTTGCCAGCAAGGGATAGTTCTTCTTCCCCAGGTTCGATAGACCACTGGATAAATGGTGCCTGGCCCGCCAGATTCAGCGTATCTTCGTCGGGGAACTTAGTAAAATCCTGATCGCCACTATCTTGTGCGTCAGGTTGTTTACCAGTCAGGGTTAACGTCTCTACGTCAGGATGGACAGTACGCGCCAACGTTGGCGCATAACCTGTCAGATCCAACCCTGGGTCGACTACGTCAGGCTCGATGGTCCAGGATAAAGCA
>Ga0055584_100008205_pt1 | contig 10237 bp, 6 predicted proteins | sample OSDHelmetaG_FD_58716 | JGI IMG/M metagenome (GOLD analysis project Ga0055584, IMG submission 58716) | Pelagic marine sediment microbial communities from the LTER site Helgoland, North Sea, for post-phytoplankton bloom and carbon turnover... | ecosystem: Environmental > Aquatic > Marine >...
AGGGTTTTAATATTTCACCTAGCTTTGGTAGTACTGCGACTGTTTGCCGTGAAGGTATTGGTGGTATAAATGGCGGAAAACTATCAAAAGGAGATGTGTTAGTTTGTGAAAATATGTCGATAGATAGTTTCTCTGGCGTCAGCTCAAATGGTAATAGAAAACAAAATCGAGTATTAGCTGATAATTTATGCCCTGTGTATGAAAATGAAATAATATTACATACTATACCAAGTTATCAACAACAGCACTTTAGCCCGCATCAACAACGTTTGTTTTTTTCTAATGAATATACCGTTAGTAAACGTTTTGATCGGATGGGCTATAGATTAGAAGGTCAGGCTATTTCGTGTGATATTGACGGTATTTTGTCAGAAGGAATTTGTCATGGTGCAGTGCAAATTCCTGCAGATGGTCAACCTATTGTGTTACTAAATGATAGACAGACGATTGGTGGTTACCCTAAAATTGGCGCAGTTTCTTCTATAGATACAGCTAAACTAGGCCAGCTAAACCAAGGGGGAAAAGTACACTTCGAACCTATTAGTATGGAACAAGCTCATAACCTATTCCATTTAAATTTAAGTCGATTTAAACGAACAGAATTACTCACCTGTGATTAATACTCGTAAAATTATCACTGGCAGAGTTAGTACTAAAATAATTAGACTGAAATAAATAGAGATTAATGTTAATGAATAAACACGCATTAAATGAACAATTATTGAGCGAAAAAATTGAAGGTATGCTCGTTGAACGTAATCTTCGCGGCATGAAAGATTTACAACCTCAGTTAAGTGCCGGTTACTGTTTACGTGCAGCCAAGGTGCTGCGTGACATTAAAGGCACCGTACTTATTGGTACAGGGTTTCCTGTAATTGACACATTTGAAACAGATGGACCCGTTGGTGCCTTAATTCTGTATCGCGCATTAGAAATTTTAGGTGCAACTCCTGTACTTGTTTGTGGCACTCCAATGGCAAATGCATTTCAGCACGATTACCGTACTTGTGTTATCAGCATAGGTAAAAAAGACATTGGTTTACTCGAAGCGCAGCGTGCTTTAGCGCACTACAAACCTGAAGCTGTTATATCAATAGAGCGTCCTGGTTTAGCTGAAAATGGTTGTTATCACAATATGCGTGGTGAAGACATAAGTGCTAGAGCGGCCTGTTTTGATTTCTTTATGGATAAAGCAAGTTGTCCAACTATTGCTATTGGTGATGGCGGTAATGAAATTGGTATGGGTAATGTGAAATCATTTTTATCTGAACTCGATATTATTCCTGCTGTGACAGAGTGCGATGAGTTAATTATTAGTGATGTTTCAAATTGGGGCGTATATGGTATTTTAGCTTTTTTAAGTATTTGGTCTTCACACGATTTATTAAATGAAACTTGCCCAGAACAAATTTTAAAATACATTTCAAACTTAGGCAGTGTCGACGGTGTAACCCGAAAAAATGAATTAACAGAAGATAGTTTACCTGCATCGGAAGGTATCGCTTTGATTGGACGCATTAGAACATTAATTGGTTATTAATTAGGGTCTGTCGATTTTTCGCGGTTAAATTTTGTTCGAGATAAAAGCGTGTTACTCAACAATGAGTAACACGCTTTTAGCCGAATCATTCGGACATAACTTGTTGGTCATTTTTACGAGCTTATCGCCTTTTTATGTGGAACAAACACATGACAAAGGCTCTGCATTGTACAAATACCCAATAAACTGCTTAAGAAACAATCTCGAAAGATCAACAGCCCCTTATATATGTTATGAAGATAGAAAGTATAATTAAAGGAAATTAAAATGAGTACAGTATTTTTAAATGGTAGTTATATGCCAATTGAAGAAGCCAAAATTTCGCCGCTAGACCGTGGTTTTTTATTTGGTGACGGCATTTATGAAGTGATACCGTCATACTTTGGTAAAATGGTTGGCTTTCAAGGTCACATTAATCGTATGAACGATGGTCTTAAGGCGATCGGGATTAAACTAAATTGGAGCGATGCACAATGGCAAGCCTTGTGTGACAATTTAAGTGAGAAAAATGGTGCAGGTCCATTAGGTATCTATATGCATGTGAGTCGAGGTGCAGATACTAAACGTTTTCATGCATTTCCTGAAAATGTAGAGCCAACAGTATTTGCAATGACGTTTGAAATTCCTGTGCCTAAAACACCTGACTTAGCAACAGTAGGAAAGGGTTACGCATTAACAAGTACCGAAGATCTTCGCTGGCAACGTTGTCACATTAAATCAACTTCATTACTTGGTAATGTTTTACATTTTCAAGAAGGATATGAAGCGGGTAGCCAAGAAACGTTATTGTTTAATAATAAAAATGAGTTAACCGAAGCGAGCGCTTCTAATATTTTTATCGTTAAAAACGGTGTAATTGCGACACCTATTCAAGATACTCAAATTTTGCCTGGCATTACTCGTCGATTGATTATTGATATATTAAAAAAGGACGGTTCTTTAACGCTTGAAGAACGTGTTATCACGCTAGATGAAGTGAATGACGCTGATGAAATTTGGATATCGAGTTCTTCAAAAGAAATAGCCCCTGTGACTATGCTTGACGGTAAATTAGTTGGCGAAGGTAAGGTTGGTCCTGTCTGGTTAAAAGCCGCAACTTTATACTCTACAAATAAATTCTTATATTAATACTGTAAGTTATTATCCAAAATAGTTACCGACACAAGCCTATGATGATGCAATGTGAAATCATAGGTAATGATATCTGTTCTACTTGAGTATGCATGATTCAAGTGGAACGGATATGTTTTGAAATCAGTTATTAAACTTTGCTTATTGAAGGTACTTGGGTATATGGAATATACCTGATAAAATAAACGACTATTTTGTCATACTTTTTAGTAATAAGAGTCCAGTTTGCTTTGTGATAATCCCCCCTCTATAACACCGAATGTTCAAGCTTTATTTGATCTTTTAACACAAGTAAAAAAATCAGATTTTCCTCGTTTAAAAAAACAATTATTGCATCATAAAAGAGCCATTAGTCAACTGCAGTCGTCAGATGCGTCGGCGATAACTAAACTTGAGCAGCAAGCGAAGCAGCTAAGTAGAACAGCACAAGCTATTGAACAATCAATTAATGAAAGACAACAGAAGTTAAAAAATGTCCCTAAAGTAAGTTATCCAGATGGTTTACCCATTAGCGATAATGCCCAGTTAATTGCTCAAACTATTAGTGATAACCAAGTAGTGATTATTGCGGGTGAAACTGGCTCAGGTAAAACGACTCAAATTCCCAAAATTTGTTTAGCGTTAGGTCGGGGTGTTGATGGGCTTATTGGACATACGCAACCTCGAAGAATCGCCGCAAGAACAGTTGCTAATCGTATTGCTGATGAACTTAATACCAAACTAGGAGAACAAGTTGGTTATAAAGTTCGCTTTAATGACCAAGTATCAAGTCGAAGCTATATAAAGTTAATGACCGACGGTATTTTATTAGCTGAAATGCAAAAAGATAGATTATTACGTCAATACGATACAATTATTATTGATGAAGCTCATGAACGAAGCTTAAATATTGATTTTATTTTAGGTTATTTACGACAAATTTTACCAAAGCGTCCTGATTTAAAAGTGATTGTTACCTCTGCAACCATTGATCCTCAACGTTTTGCTAATCATTTTTCCGATAAATCGGGGAAACCCGCCCCTGTAATTGAAGTTTCAGGAAGAACTTATCCAGTTGAAATGCGTTATAGGCCGCTAAATGAAAGTTCTCAACAAACTGATAATGATGAAGATCAGTTTTCATCAACAGACGGTTCATACGAAGGTAAAGATATCATTAGCGGTATTCTTGACGCGGTTGACGAGCTATCACAAATCGGCAGCGGTAGTGAAGGACAAGGAGATATTCTTATCTTCCTTAATGGTGAACGAGAAATTCGTGATACTGCGCTTGCATTAACAAAAGCTAATTTACGTCATACACAAATTTTACCCCTATATGCTCGGTTAACTATTAGCGAGCAAAATAGAATTTTTAAACCGCACACCGGTCGTAATATTGTACTTGCGACAAACGTGGCAGAAACGTCGTTAACAGTGCCGGGAATCAAATATGTTATTGATCCAGGTACGGCTCGTATTTCACGTTACAGTTATCGAACTAAAGTACAACGTTTACCAATAGAGCCAGTTTCGCAAGCCAGTGCAAATCAAAGAGCAGGTCGATGTGGTCGTGTGTCGTCAGGTATTTGTATTCGTTTATACAGTGAAGATGATTACCTCAATAGACCTGAATTTACTGATCCAGAAATTTTACGAACTAATTTAGCAACGGTTATTTTACAAATGCTCGCCTTAGATTTGGGTGAAATTGGTAATTTTCCTTTTGTTGAGCCACCAGACAATAGAAATATTAATGATGGGGTTAAATTATTAGAAGAGCTAGCTGCAGTAGATAATACGGTTGATAGTAATAATAATCATACAAAACTAACTAAATCAGGCCGACTGTTGTCTAAGTTTGCTATTGATCCTCGCTTAGCCAAAATGGTGTTAACTGCAATTGATTTAGGTTGTATTGAACAAGCATTAATTATTGTTAGCGCGCTAAGTATTCAAGATCCCCGCGAAAGGCCGCATGAAAAACAACAAGCGGCTGATGAAAAACATAACCGTTTTAAAGACAAGCATTCAGACTTTATTAGTTTGCTTAATTTGTGGCAATACGTGAACGAACAACAAAAAAACTTATCGCAAAATCATTTTAGGAAGTTATGCCAGCGAGAGTTTTTATCCTATGTACGTTTACGTGAATGGCAAGATATTATTAGCCAACTTAAATTAACGTTGAAAGACCAGAAAATACCACTGACATCGGTTGATTATCAGTTTTCTTTAGCTGCAGCTTCAAATGATACTAATCAGATAAAACAAGAAGCGAATATTCCTGCTTGTTTAGTCACCGTTCATCAGGCACTACTCTCGGGCTTACTAAGTCATTTAGGGCAGCAAGACGAAAATAGAGAGTTTAAAGGGGCGCGTGGCAGTAAGTTTTTTGTTTTTCCAGGATCAGCACTCGCTAAAAAACCACCAAAATGGTTAATGTCGGCAGAGCTTGTTGAAACTAGCCGATTATTTGCACGAATGAATGCACGTATTGATCCCCTTTGGATCGAACCTTTAGCTGAGCATTTATTAAAACGAAGTTATAGCGAACCGCACTGGGAGAAAAAGCAAGGGGCAGTAATGGCCTTTGAACAAGTGAGTCTTTACGGTTTAAGCATAGTCACAAAACGTAAAGTAAACTTTAATAAAATTGAACCTCAGACTTGTAGAGACTTATTTATTCGTGAAGCACTTGTAACGGGTGATTGCTTTATTAAAGAAAAATTTCTATTACAAAACCAATCACTTGTTGCCAGTATTGAAGCACTAGAACAAAAAGCAAGACGTAAAGATTTTCTTATTGATGAGCAACAACTTGTTGATTTTTATTCTGAAAAATTACCAGATACCGTTATTTGTCAACGTAGTTTCTTAGCATGGTGGAAAACAACTAAACAACAAAACAGCCAGTTACTTAACTTCACTAAAGAGTTTTTACTTAACGAATCATCAAATGAATTATCAGCTAAAGAATATCCAGATACTTGGCAACAAAATAATTTAACACTCCCTTTAGCCTATCATTTTAATCCGGGTGATGTGGATGATGGTATAAGCGTTATTATTCCTATAAGCATGTTAAATCAGTGTCAAGATGATGGCTTTGATTGGTTAATTCCAGCACTGCGTTATGATTTAGTCATTGCATTAATTAAGGCGTTACCCAAAGCATTACGACGTAACTTTGTACCCGCACCTAATTATGCAGAAGCATGTTTAGCTAATATGACCATTGCTCAGGGCAGTTTAGTTGATGCGTTAGCAAAACAGTTATTGCGAATGACAGGGGTAAGACTACCTGAAGATGTCTGGGATAATGTTGAATTACCCTTACATTTAAGTATGAATTTTCAAATTATTAATGAAAAAGGGCAATTGTTAAAACAGGGGCGAGACCTTCATTTACTCAAATCTGAACTACAAGGTAAAGTCAAAGCGTCTATTAAACAAGTTGCAGAAAAGGGCATTGAAAAAAGTAATTTGAGTCAATGGAATTTTGGCAACTTAGCCCAAAGTTATGAGAAAAAAGTCGCTAATATTAGTATTAAAGCATTTCCTGCCTTAGTCGATCATAGCAACAGTGTCGCTATTGAATTATTTGAACAACAAGAACATGCTGAACAAGCAATGTTAACGGGTATTAGTCGTTTAATTTTGTTAAATATACCTTCACCACTAAAATACCTACAAGAAAAGTTGCCTAATAAAGCGAAATTAGGCTTATATTTTAATCCTTTTGGTTCTATCGCTGACTTATTACAAGACTGTATTCAAGCTGCCTGTGTTCATTTAGTTGAGCAATATTTACAGCTTAATAAGTTAACACACTTGCCACGAACTGAAGGTGATTTTGTCTTAGTGCGAGATTATGTCAGAGCAGAAATTTCAGATACTGTATTAACCGCAGCCATAAAAGTCGAGCAAGCCTTAAGTTTACGACACGATGTTGCTAAAAAATTGAAGGGCAGTGTGCCATTAACTGTTATTCAATCTCACGGTGATGTTAAACAGCAAAGTGAACAACTTGTATTTAAAGGATTTGTCAGTGCTTCAGGTATCGACAAGCTCGATAATATTATTCGTTATCTGAAAGGCATATTGCGACGATTAGAAAAGTTACCAATAGACCCTAATCAAGATAGGTTAAAACTAATTGAAGTAAATAAAGCGGTAGATAAATACAATAATGTATTGTCATCACAACGAAAAGATAAGCCGATTGCAACAGAAATTTTAGACACCAAGTGGATGATTGAAGAGCTACGGATTTCTTTATTTGCTCAAAATTTAGGAACCTCACAGCCTATATCATTAAAACGAATCTTTAATCACTTAAAAAGCTTTTCATAGATATTTGACACACAAGCATAAGCTACGTATAAATGATAAAGCTGTTTATGGCTTATACCATTGAAATAATGAATTACCTAAGTTAACGCTACAGTAGCGAGCTTAGAATAAACAAAACGAGTTAAATACAGTAATTGGTATCCTATATATTTATATTGAAAGTTACATCGGAGTATAAATGATAAATTTTGATGATAAGCGTTATTTTTACCGGATGACGTTAAACAGTGAAGTGACTATTACTATTATTGATGATGAAGCCAATAGTGAAATAACAGCGACATGTCGTGATTTAAGCGCGACAGGCTTAGCGATAGAAATGGAGCATCCATTGGCTATGTCTACACATGTTAAAGTTAGGATTGATTCTGCATCAGATCAGGTGCAAACGCTCGATATAAGAGGGAAGGTTGTACGGTTATATGAAGAATATGAAGGGTGCTATTTAGTTGGCATAGCCATAGAAGAGTTAGATTAGTTTACGCTTTGTTAATTAACAAATTACGGTTATCTATTGATAGATAACCGTAATTCGAAACACATTTTTTCTATTTAGCTTAAACGTTAGTTCAGCTTAAATTTATTAGCATAAATGCTTTTTAGTAATAATTAATGCTTTTAGCGTATTTGATGCGCCAACTGTTTCCATTAAATCACCGTGAGTAACGATAACTTTATCGCCCACTTTAAGATCTGCTATTTTACATACCGCTTTAAGTAAATCGTGGTCTAACACTTGCTCATTACTTTGTTTTGAGTCAAAAGCTACCGGGTAAACACCACGGTAAATCGCTGTTTTATTCAATGTTTTAACATGGCGAGATAAAGAGTAAATTGGTAAGCCAGAAGTAACACGAGACATCAATTTACTTGTTTGTCCAGACTCTGTTAACGCTATAATCGCTTTAACACCTTCTAAATGGTTAGCTGCGTACATGGCTGATAACGCAATTGTTTCAGACACTTCAGTAAACGTTGATGACATTCTGTGGTTAGATATATTCACTGAACGATGTTTTTCAGCGCCAACACAAACACTAGCCATAGCAGTTACTGTTTCTACAGGGTATTTACCCGCAGCTGTTTCAGCACTTAACATTACCGCATCAGTACCATCTAATACAGCGTTTGCTACATCCATAACCTCAGCACGTGTTGGCATAGGTTGTTCAATCATGGTTTCCATCATTTGTGTTGCGGTAATAACAACACGGTTTAGTTGGCGTGAACGTGCAATGATATGCTTTTGCTTACCTACCAATTCGGCATCACCAATTTCTACACCTAAATCACCACGAGCAACCATAACAACATCAGAGGCAAGAATAATACCGTCTAAAATATCGTCATCATTTACAGCTTCAGCACGTTCGATTTTAGACACTAAACGCGCATCACAACCCGCTTCTTGAGCTAATAATCTTGCTTCACGCATGTCTGCTGCATCACGTGGAAATGATACGGCAAGAAAATCAACTTCAATTTTAGCGGCTAATTTTATATCTTCTTTGTCTTTAGCTGTCAGTGCAGGAGCTGTTAAACCGCCACCTTGACGGTTAATACCTTTATTATTAGATAATGGACCGCCTACAGTTACTTCGGTAAATACAGAGCTGTCAGAAGTAGATAATACTTTTAATTGTACACGACCATCATCAAGTAATAATATATCGTCAGTATTAACATCTTGTACTAATTTTTTATAATCAATACCTACTTTTTCTTGACAACCTAGGCCTTTTTCTAAGTTTGCATCAAGTTCAAATTTGTCGCCAATAGCAAGTTTAATTGGACCTTCTTTGAAAGTTGAAATACGGATTTTTGGCCCTTGTAAATCGCCTAAAATACCAACATATATTCCTAATTCTTTTGCTGCTTCACGAACGTTAGTTGCTCTGTCGATATGGTCTTGTGGAATACCATGAGAAAAATTGAGTCTAACTACGTTTACACCCGCTGCAAGTACTGACTTTAATATTGCTTTATCATCGGTTGCCGGACCAAGTGTGGCAACAATCTTTGTTCTTCTAGGCATGTTAATCCTTAAGTTTCTTTTAAATGGTTTTACATTAATTTGTGTTGTATAAAATAACGGTTAATCTTTTCTTTCAAAGCGTGAGCTTCGTAAACTATCTTTCACTTTTTTTAAGTTATCCCTGAATTTACTTCCCCTACGTAAAGTAAATCCAGTGGCTAATACATCAATTAATGCTAATTGTGCAATTCTAGAAGCCATTGGCATATAGAGATCTGTATCTTCAATTACATCAACGGATAAAACGATACTACATTCTTTTGCTAAAGGAGTGTCTTTTGTTGTGATGCCAATCACGGTAGCATCATTTTCTTTAGCTAAGCTTGCTACTTCCACCAGTGATTTTGTTCTACCAGTATGAGATATAACAATAACAACATCCCCTTGGCGACTATTTATAGCACTCATACGTTGCATTAATATGTCATCAAAATACACAACAGGTACATTAAAGCGGAAAAATTTGTTTTGCGCATCATGAGCAACAACAGCGGAAGCGCCTAAACCAAAAAATGAAATTTTATTAGCTTGAGTTAATACGTCAACTGAGCGGTTAACTAAGTTTGTATCTAAGTTTTTACGTGCAACTTCAAGGTTAGCCATTGTTGATTCAAAAATTTTGGAGGTATATTCGTCGGCACTATCGGTTTCATCAACATGACGATTAACATAAGGAGTTCCATTGGCTAAGCTTTGCGCTAAATGAAGTTTAAAATCAGGATACCCTTTAGTGTCTAAGCGACGACAAAAGCGATTGACTGTTGGCTCACTGATGTTAGCTTGTTTTGCTAGTGCTGCTATACTTGAATGAATAACAGTATTAGGTGAAGACAGTATAACTTCGGCTACTTTGCGTTCAGATTTACTTAATGTGTCTAGTTCGTTTGCTAGCTTTTCTAATATATTCATTTTCTTGTGATCCTAGAACTACTTATTATTAGCCAGTAATTTTATTTGGTGGCAAGATAAAAGTAAGTTTATTAGCCAACAGTGAATAGTGCTTTACTGTAATTTATTTTCTGTTTCAACGACAGAGGAAATGAAATTTTATTTCATAATTGAGGCCATAATAAGGTAAAACATATAATATTTGCAAGTGTTTAATTAATGTTCAGCGGTTATCACAGGCTAATTTATAGAATAAATTACGTTTAAGTTTGCTTAATAGTACCGTTTTTCTGGTTTCTTAGCCAGTT
>Ga0055584_100008206_pt1 | contig 10236 bp, 10 predicted proteins | sample OSDHelmetaG_FD_58716 | JGI IMG/M metagenome (GOLD analysis project Ga0055584, IMG submission 58716) | Pelagic marine sediment microbial communities from the LTER site Helgoland, North Sea, for post-phytoplankton bloom and carbon turnover... | ecosystem: Environmental > Aquatic > Marine >...
AATATGACCACCATAAAAATGGCCACCATGTAGAATATGTTCGCCAATACCATCGATAATCGGATTATCGTTGGCGCTATTCAATTCGTTCTCTATCATACTTCTTAACCAAGGTAGGCTATCAGCTAGGACACCAATGACATGTGGCGCACAACGGATTGAATATCTGTCTTGTAAACGATGAGAGTTTCTCGGATGTTCGTGATGATTAAGATCACCTTGAATCCACTTAGCTATTCTGTTTTGCCCTGGATGTGGCTTAACACTGAATAATATATCATCAAAATGGTTGCTGTTCCCTTTTAAGGCTAAGCTTGATAATGCGGTAATTCTTGCCATTAATTTAGTCGCGTATTCCGAGCGCTTAAAAGCAGTACAAGCCAATGCTGTCATTACCGCAGTGCCATTCATAATGGCCAACCCTTCTTTTGGGCGCAACTTGATTGGGGATAAGCCTTCCTCTTCAAAGGCTTTAGCGGCAAGGACTACTTCACCTTTGTAATAGGTATCACGTTCGCCAATAAGTGTTCCAGCAATATAAGATAAAGGTGTTAAATCGCCACTGGCTCCTACAGATCCTTCTTGGGGGATCACAGGTAAAATATTACGATTGAGTAATTCAACTAATAAATCTAATAAATTCCAACTAACGCCTGAATAACCACGGGTTAAAGACGTTAGACGCGTAGCTAAAATAGCACGAGACTGTTCTGGTGTGAAAAAATCACCTAAACCACAACCGTGAAAGCGCGTTAGGTGCATAGGTAGTTCTTCAATTAATTCGGTCGGAACTTCGAACGTAACGGAGTCACCATAGCCAGTTGTTACACCGTAAATATGACCTTCTTCTTTTAATATTTTTTCTAAAAATTTTACGCCAGCATCTATTCGCTGCCTAAAATCTTTTGCTTCGGATAAAGCAATAGGGTCATTTGATTTGGAGATGTTTACAATATCTTCAATGGTTAAATTACCTTCACCAAACAAAACTTTTTTATTTTCAAGGGTGGTCACTTATTTTTCTCCAAAGCTATTTCAACTATATATTCTAATATGATGATTAATATTTTCTAGGTATTGTTTTAGGTATTACTTTTTGGTTTTATGCCAAAAATTAAAAAAGTTAAACCATTGGTATGGAGACTTCTGACAATAATATTCTAATCGTTGTGCGTACTTTATGGCAAGTCCCGTAAAGTATTCGGTTCGTTCTTTTCGTTTTACTTTTTTCGGTTGAGCAAATTCTTCAATACAGGCTTTAAATCTGCCTTGCTCTTTCACACAAAACATTAAGAAAACAGGACATTCCATAATGGCGGCAAGTGCGAAAGGCCCTTTGGCAAAAGGGGCATCTTCACCTAAAAAAGGGACTTGATACACACTGTCTGGATTGTTTACTGACGTTCGGTCTGCAAAAATGACAATTGCTTCACCATCTTCAATTTTTTGTTTTAATTGAATAGAATCAGCTGGGCCAAAGTTATTAATATGAATAAAATTTATTGCCGCATCTTTATTTACTTTCTTTAAAAAGTTGTTGAAAGAAGGCGTGTGTTCATTGTAAGTAATAACATTGAGTTTGCGTTTATGTTCGCCTGAGCTAAAAATGGCGCGACAAACTTCCATATTACCTAAATGAGCACTAAAAATAACAGCACCATTGGCATTGAGTAAAGCTTGATATGCTTCATTATTAACGATATCTATATCATCAATATTAACTTTACCTAACCAGGCATCGAATTTATCAACAATCGCTAAGCCAAAACTATAAAAAACTTTAAACCCTTCTCTAAAAAGTTGTCCTTTAGTGAGAGTTATATCAGATTGATGTTTGTAAAGGTTACGTAAGTAGTGATGAATACTTTGTCGGGCGACACTGCCCGTAAGGTAAAAATATATCATTACTGGGAATAAAATAACTTTAAACACCCAGTTACCTAAATATTTATGGATAAAAACCAATATTTCAATGCCCAACATTGAACCACGTTCTTTAAATTTAGACCAATGTAGATCTTCTTTAGTACTCATCTATAGTACTCATATTTAGTGTTCATAAAATTTATCTTGTGCTTCTTAATAATCGTTTTTTATATAAAATCTTGGGTAAACGCCGCAGCATGCCAAAAAATAAGCGGGTGTGCATTTTACTGATTAATACATTGTCTTTAAAGGCATGAAAATGAGATACGCCAAATTCAGGGTAATGCACTTTTGTATTAACAAAACGAACTTCAACACCTTGCCAGATAAGTTTAACCATGACTTCAATGTCAAAATCCATTCGCATACCTAAGCGTGCTGTACTGATAAGTTTTTTATATTCAGCGAGTGGGTAAACACGGTAACCACACATTGAATCGATAACTTTAAACGATAAGGTTTCAAGCGCAACCCAAAAATGGGTAATATAACGCCCATAAAAACGTCCTTTGGAAATTGTATTGTCGTAAACAGGTTGGCCACTTATTAATGCCGAAGGGTATTGCTCAGCTTCAAGAAGAAAAGCTTGTAAATCACCTAAGTCATGCTGTCCGTCAGCATCAATTTGCAAGGCGTGGGTCATGTTATTTTCTATTGCAGCAGCGAGGCCTGTCTGCATAGCGGCACCCTTACCACCATTTTCAAAGCGGTGAATTAATTGTACCTGTTCAAATTCTTGTGCTACTTGTTCTAACACTTTTTTTGTTGATGATTGACTACCATCATTAACAATAATAATAGGGAATGGATGTTGTGATAGGGCTAATACTGTTTCGCGAATAACCAAGTCATGGTTATAGCAAGGGATAATAAAGCAATATTTCATTATTGATAAACAACTCTGCCAGATGAATGGCTACCATGTTCTGAACTATAGCTAAAACTAAATTTGCTCTCATTTAGTTTTTTAAGGCAAAGTTTTATTTGATAATTTGGTGCAATAATTACTTGAAACTTAAGTGCATCAATTGCTTTGTAGTCACTAATTTTCATGTCAAAATATTTATTTAAATAGTATAAAGCCCAATGAACCTGTACTACACCAGCTAAAATAGGGGTGTTTGGAAAGTGGCCAGTAAAATAATAGACATCTTCAGAAATGGTTAACGATAAAGTTAGCGTGTCTTCATTTTTTTCAATTTGATTTACTTCAGGAAGTATAACGTTGTTATTCAAAAAGTTTCTCCATCGCTAATTTATTTAATTTACCTGCGGAATTATAGGGTAAAGAGGGCAAATAGCGAAATTTTTTTGGGATAGCAATCGCTTCTAAATCATGTATTAAGTAAGATTTTATCTTTCGGTTAAAAAGTAGGTTTCTACTATTGAGTAATTCGTTTTTAGCTTCTTCGGTTAAAACGATAGCGGCGACTATTTGTGAACCACGCTTATTCATCTTAACTAAACAAAAGGCATCGTCAATAAAATCGAGCGATTTTAAGCATTGTTGAACATGATCAAGCGATACTCTTTTTTCTTCTATTTTGATGATGCGATCAACGCGCCCTAATAATTCAAAGCGACCAGCAACATCAATTTTTATTTGATCGTCAGTAATATACCAACCCTCATGGTCGAAGTAGGGCGATTTCAACATTAAACATTGAGTTTCAGTTTGCGCAGAAAGCTCAATATCACTAAAGGGTTGCCAATGATTATTTTGCCCTTGAGATCTTTGTCGCCATGCAATACCGCCTGTTTCAGTACTGCCATAAATTTCAAAAGGGCTTTGCCCTAACTGAACTTCAAGCTGCTGACTGGCTTCTTCATTTAATGGGCCACCAGAAGAAAATAAAGCACACATGTTTTCACTAATATCACGATATACATTATCTTTTATTAATCGATGGTAATGTGCAGGACTACTGACTAATGTAATTTCTTTTAATTTATATTTATCAAAGTCGTAACATAAATGTTCTGGGTATTCATAAGGTTGCAAAAGTACGTCACGGCCAAACCAAATAGGCCAGATTAGCTTTACCAACAAGCCGTAAATATGCTGATGAGAAACCGTTGACACAACGGTTGAATTGCCTAGCGTTTTACCAAAGCAAGTTTCTAGCTGGGTTACTTCAGTGAGTAAATGTTGAAATGTTTTATTAATGGCTTTGGCTTCACCGGTAGAACCCGACGTAAAAAGCGTAATATCTGTGTTACTGTCAATACTTAAAGGTGACTCGAGTGACAAACTACCGACTGGGCAGTAAGAAACGATGTTTTTAGCATGCACATCTGCCGTGCCAGTAAAACCATCAGCCAACTCCATGCAAAATTGTAATTGATTCGTTGTTCCATTTTGAGGCAAAATTATTTTTTTATTGGCGGTTAATAAACTAAAAAATAACACTGAAAATTGATATGCGTCGTCGCAATATAATACCCAAGTAGTACCAGGATTATTGGCAAAGCAGCTTCGGTGATAATTTACCGAATCTAACCACTGGGAGAAGTTAATATTTTGCTCAACAAAAAAAGTATTGGAATTAGGTAATGTAATTTGATTGATCATTTTTTTTGAAATTTCGTCTAACTAACCATTCGCATGCAAATAATATCCCCATTAAAATATAAGAGATAACCCCGTTATACACTGCCCAATATTCATCGCTTTGAAAGACTGTCCATAAAGCAATAATTCCGTTTAATATAAAAAAACCGCACCAAAACAAGGTCACTTTTTTAGTATAAATAACTGCATTTTCAGTTATTTTTTCTTGTGCACTGGCAATTAGAGTTATGACAGTAGGTGGTTTGAAAATAGAATAAATAAAAACACTAAAGAAGCTTAAATTAATAATGACTGGGTATAACTTAAGTAAAATAGCTGAATTAACAAAAACATTAAAGCTAAGTAGCAAAATAGCATTAATACCTACTATTTTAACTAAAGGGATAGCTGTCTTGTTTTTAGAAGTATAAATTTTTAGTAACGTTAAAGTGACTAATATTAGCGCAAGTACCGATGGTTCTAACCATTTTAGCCCAAAAAAAATAATAAATGGATATAAAAGAAAAACAAGTCCTAACGCTATACTTTTTTTCACTATTAAGAATTCGTTATTTTTTCAACTGCGTCTACAACATCTTTTACTGTTCTTACGAGTTTAAAGTCTTCAGGATCTATTTTTTTACCTGTTATTTCTCGTAATTTTACGACCAAATCTACAGCATCGATACTATCAAGATCCATGTCTTCGTATAAGTGGGCATCCATTGAAATATCATCTTCATCAATTTCAAACATTGTTACCAAAATTTCACTTATCATTTGGTAAATATCGTTTCTATCTTTCATTTAAAGTTTAACCTTAGTTATCTATTTTCAGCTATAAACTGGCACAACGAAGTTACCGAGTAAAAATGTTTTTTACTGTCAGCTGAATCACCATCAATTTTCACATTGTACGCTTTTTTAATTGCCACACCTAGTTCTAAGGCATCAATTGAATCGAGTCCTAAACCATCAATAAAGAGCGCTTCATCGTCGGCAATATCTTCTGGTTCAATATCTTCTAATTCTAACGTTTCAATAATCAATTGTTTTACTTGGTTAATTAACTCTTTCATAATGGCTGAGTTCCTCATTATAATATGTAAGTAAATCTCTGGTAAGTTCTCTTACCGAATTTGACACAACATCATTGGTTAAGTATTTTGCGACCGAAATTTCTGGCTGCACTACTAATTTAAAAGTAAAACGGCTTTGGGGTACTTGATACCACGCCAATTCTTTACTTAATGTTGTGGGCGTAACAAATAATAAAATAGGTGTTACATCTGTTCTTGTTCGTAGCGCTATATTAGCAGCACCACGTTTAAATTGCATAGCTTTACCTGGTGTGGTTCTTGTCCCTTCTGGGAATACAATTAAATTATTGCCATCATTAAAGGATTTTGTGCAATCTAGCATAAATTTATCAGGATCAGCTTCATTGTTAATATAACCCGTATTACTGACCACACCTTTTAAAAAAGGGTTTTTCCATAAATCAGCTTTCACGACACAATCGGCATTCTCAATTATGGATATCAGTACGACGACATCGATTAATGAGGGATGATTTGCGATGACAATATTGCCTTTGCTGGCCTTTAGCAAAGCCCCATTTTCAATTTCTAACCGCATAATACCGAGTAATTGCATATAACCAATGAACATTTTAAAGGTTTTATGGACAATATGTCGTGCACATGAACGGCGCTTATTTTCATTACCGAGGTATAATAGCCTGACGATGGGAAAAACAAGTAGCGAAAGAATAATGCCACCAAGGCCAAACAATAAAAATGCAGATCCTGTGGCTATTATGCGCCAATAGCGGTTAATCATAACTTACTCAATTGCCATTTATACCGAGCAGAGTTGATATTAATATGCGTTTCTTTACCATAAAAAAACGATAAAAATGATAATGGTTGGAACATTGATGTGACATTTTTATTTTGTTGAGGTTTAAAATTTATGGTTAAGTCATTATTGTTTTTTTGTCGTGTTAAAATTAAGGCAATGGATATTGTTCTTTCAGCCTCTGATACATATTGGCTATATTTTTCTGGTACAACTTCGTCGGTATAAACGACTAAAACTTTATCTAGCTTTTGACTTTCTAATTTAGCGTAGCCATCAACAAGTGCCATTAAAAAAGAATCTTCCCCTGCAGATATCGCAGTCATGGGCTGTTTGTTTTTTGCAAAAATACTGTATAAGCCAGCAACCGCATTATGAACAGATAAACCAAAATGAGTGGGGGATAGATCACTTTTTTGGGCAACATCTTCTATTAGTTTAGCGGTTTTGTGTAAATCACCATGTCTAGACGAAAAAACACAGGGGAGATCATCACTTTCATCTGAAATTACATCAAGTACGCATTGCATGGTTAATTTAGCAAAATGACTTAAACGTCGGCGTTGCATAGCCGGTATTTCTTTTAATGCAGGCAAATCATCTGCTTCTTGGTAGAGTATTTCGCCTAATGCCCATTGCTGCCAATATTGACTTGTACGTAAATTTCCACACCAAGCGGAACATTTTTTAATATGGAATTCCATGGTAAAGTTCTATTGTTCCTGATGTGGATGTAAGGTGCGAATATATGGCGAATTTTACCTAAGCACCCAATGCAATTCAACTAAATAACTTCAATTAGCTTAATTAGGTGTTATAACTTGTCGATTACAAAGTGCATGCTATGGATGAGCGCGTGTTTTTATTTTTGATACCGATAGCATGATACCGACATAATTTTGTTCCCAGTAAGATTTTTGAGCTGTTTTCAGTGGTTGTCTATTTTGTCGTATTTGGGTTAATAAATTAAATCTAGTCCTTGTGAGTTAAAAATACCCCCTTCGCACACGAATGATATTGATTCTTATTTGAGCTTATGCTCTAATGTCGACAATTTTATAATTATACTAAAGACTTTAGGGGATATTCATTATGCAAATAAAAAAGAAATCGTTATCAATAGCCATTACGCTGGCTTTGGTTTCGCTAAGTACGACTGCTAAGCAGGACAATGATATTGCTGACAAAAAAGATAAAGCCATTATGCCAGCTATGGAAGTTGTTCAAGTAGTAGGTAATAGTAATTCGGTAATACTAGAACAAACGGGTTCTGTTGTGGTAGTAAATCGACAACAAATTGAGAAAATTCAACCGTTATCTACTGAAGATATTTTACGTCGTATTCCTGGTATTAATACTAAAAGTGAAGAAGAAACCGCGATTGTTGCAAACTTTGGTATTCGTGGTTTATCTGCGAGCGAATCTAAATCTCTTATGTTAGAAGATGGTGTTCCAGTAGCGCCAGGTTTATTTATTGGTAACGATCGTTATTTTAACCCACGTATTCAACGTATAGAGCAAGTTGAAGTATTAAAAGGATCATCGTCACTGCGCTATGGTCCATCAACTATCGGTGGTGTTGTTAATTATCAAACTAAAACGCCTGATGATGGCGTAATGCTTACTGGTAGAGTGGGATCATTTAATATGCAAGAAATCAGCTTGGAAGCTGGTGGTAAAAATACCACAGGTGATGCTTTTGCTGGTGTTATAGCGACTCATGCGACGAGTGATGGTTTTATGGATAAAGGCTATGAAATGACAGATGTCATGGCTAAAGCAGGGGTTATCCTTAGTAACAACCAAAAAGTTGGTATTAAAGTATCACGTTATGAAAATAATGCTGATATATCTTATCGTGGCTTATTAAAGGATGATTACTTGGCTGGAGCTGATTATAATCCAGGTGCTGATGATGTATATTTAACTGATCGTACTGCGTTTGATATTAATCATGAATTAACTATTTCAAGTAAAGCGACATTGAAAACTATCGCTTATTGGAGTGAAGTTAGCCGTGATTATTGGCGTTATAATGTTGATACTGATGCATCAAACGAAGCAGGTCGATGGGTTTATGAAGATACATTAACTGGCAATAACCGTTCTTTTGATCGTGTTGGTATAGAAACGCGTTTAACATTAGATCATAAATTATTTGACTTGGAAGCGAATAGTGAATTTGGTGTACGTTTTATGCAAGAAGAAGCAAACGATACCCGTATTCGCGCACAACGTAGTTCAGATCGTACAGGTGTGAATGATCGTCACAGAGTTGATTCTGCAGATAGTTATGCTGTTCATGGACAAACGCGTATAGAATTGACAGATGATTTTGCTATTACACCAGGCTTACGGATTGAATCATACGAACAAAAACGTGTAATACTGACGGATGATAATAGTACTGCTGAAACGAGTAATACGGAGTTCTTGCCAGGTATTGGCGCTACTTATAATCTCAATAAATCAGCTCAATTATATGGTGGTGTATATCGTGCATTCTCACCAGCATCTAATGGTGTAGCACTTGATGGTTTGACTGACCAAGAGCTAGATGGCGAACGTTCAAACAACTATGAACTTGGCCTTCGTGGTATTGAAGGTGATATTAGTTATGAAGTCGCGGCATTTGCTATGGATTTTAGTAATCAAGTTGTGACTGGTAATAGCGATCCAAACCTATCGCAATCTAATGGCGGTGAAACTGAACATTATGGTATGGAGTTTATGTTAGGTTATGAGCTTGGTGGTGGTTTCAGTATTGATAGTAATGCGACTTGGGTGCCAACGTCAGAGTTTAAAAGCGGTGAAAATAAAGGCAATCGACTACCTTATGCGCCAAAAATTGTTGCTAACGTAACGTTAAATTATCAACATGAAAACCTAACTACTGCGCTAACTGCTCACCATCGAGGAGAGCAGTATGGTGATGCTAGTAATACTACCGATATTCCAGACAATGCTGCTGGCGGAATTTGGGGTGGTTTAATGCCATCATATACGCTACTAGATTTAACCGTACAGTATAATTTGGCTGAGAATTTACGTTTATTTGGTGCAGTAAAAAATCTGACAGATGAGCGTTATATTACTGGTTTACGTCAGGGGATTTATGTTGGTCCAGAACGATCAATGGAAGTTGGTGTAAGTTATAAATTTTAAACAAGAAGGTATAGAATTTACTCGTATCTTCAACTAGAGCGGATATCTGCTCTAGTTAATATATAAGAATAAAACATAGCCTGAATAACAGGCTTTGTTTTATTCACTGCCAATTTAGGGTCAAATATAACTCTGAATATATTCAATACAATCGAATAACTACTCCATTATTATTAAAACCTAATTAGCTTTCTGCTAATGGTATGACTTCCACATAATCTATTGTATTTGTGATAATAGTGCCTTTATATGACGGGATGAAAATTTGATTAAAAGTGTACCTATTGTTTTGCCAGTGAATTGAATCTAGATTATTCATTAGTGCGGTAGAGCAATCACATTGATATAAACATGTTAATGAGCTTTGGCTAGCTTTCGCTAAGGACTCTTTCATTGTCCATAATTGATAAAAGTCTTCTTCAATATTGTCACGTTTGTTAAGTAATGATAATTCTTTCGTTGTGCATATTTCAGTCGCTAATTCGGTAAAATTTCTTTGCTTAATTTGTTCAATGTCAATCCCTAGTTTGATTGGTCTATCACTTAAAACAATTGCTGCCATTGTGCCGCTATGGCTAATAGATATTGAGAAGGTTTTGGTATTGTCTAACACTAAGCTCGCGTAATTTACAATGTTATAAGCACCATTGAGCGAACAATTAAATTTAGCCAAAGCTTTGGCAATTAATGCTCGACTTAAAAGCATTTGTTGCTGTTTTCGTTTACTTTTCATT
>Ga0055584_100008207_pt1 | contig 10236 bp, 10 predicted proteins | sample OSDHelmetaG_FD_58716 | JGI IMG/M metagenome (GOLD analysis project Ga0055584, IMG submission 58716) | Pelagic marine sediment microbial communities from the LTER site Helgoland, North Sea, for post-phytoplankton bloom and carbon turnover... | ecosystem: Environmental > Aquatic > Marine >...
AGGCCAAACGCAGGGTCTTTAGTAGCGACCCCATCAAGCTTACCAAATACTTGACCAGGATTAATCGCTAACTCATGATCATGGCGAATCTCAGCTTCCCCGATTGTGACACCCATTAACGATATTTGATAACTGTTAGGGTCTAAATCCAAATTATCACGAATATGTACTGCAGGGACTAAAAAACCAAACTCTTGTGAAAGTTTTTTTCTCACCCCTTTAATGCGATTAAGTAGTTCTCCACCTTGAGCTTTATCAACTAATGGAATTAAGCGATAACCAATTTCAAGGCCAATAATATCAACATGATTAACATCGTCCCAGCCTAAGTCTTTTACTTCAGCTTCCTGTTGTTGATTTTGCACTTCTGCGGCTTCACCTTGTGCCACTAATTGTGCTGCTTTTGCCACTTTATATTTACTGCTAAAAAACGCAACACCAGCAATAAGTACAGCAAAGATCAAGAAGGCAATGTGCGGCATACCCGGCACAATCCCCATCACAAACATGACACCGGCGGCAATATAAAGCGATTTCGTTTGACCAAGCTGGCTACTAACCTGCTCGCCCATATCTTGTGAAGTATTTTGACGCGTAACCACAATGGCGGTGCCAACGGATAATAATAATCCTGGGATTTGTGCAACTAAACCATCACCTATAGTCAATAAAGTATAAATCTCTACAGCAGTGTCAAAGCTCAAGTCGTGCTGAACCATACCAATAACTAAACCACCAATGATATTGATAAATAAAATTAATATCCCAGCTACAGCATCACCTTTAACAAATTTACTGGCACCATCCATTGAACCATAAAAATCAGCTTCACTGGTGACCTCAATACGGCGTTCACGTGCTTGATCTGCTGTAATAAAGCCGGCATTCAAATCCGCATCAATCGCCATTTGCTTACCTGGCATAGCATCAAGGGTAAAACGAGCTGTTACTTCTGAAATGCGGCCTGCACCTTTAGTGATCACCACAAAGTTGATAATAATAAGAATAAGGAATACCACTAGACCAACAGCATAGTTACCACCAATAACCACCGAGCCAAAGGCCTCAATCACCTTACCCGCGGCAGCTGGTCCTTCATGACCTTCGAGCAAGACCACTCGAGTACTAGCAACATTAAGTGCTAAGCGTAAAATCGTCGCAATGAGTAAAACAGCTGGAAATGAACCAAATTCAAGTGGTTTTAAGGTGTATACGGTGATCAATAGCACCACAAGTGACAGTGCTATATTAAATGAGAACAGAATATCCAACAAAAATGCCGGCATAGGCAAGATCACCATACCCAGCGCGGCCATCACCAAAAATGGTGTACCTAAGCCAGAAAGTGCGTTGAATTTTTGTTTCTTTAAATGATTGAAAGTTGCCGTTAACTGCATGAGCTCTTAGTGATAATCTTTTGACATATCATGAAAAATGCAATAATTAGACCAAACAAAGCTAAATACTAAAATTAAATTTTTATCTTTTTATATTACACCTTTGCAGTAGCACTAAGTTTAGCTGTCTGATGCATTAGATAAACCTGTGAATAGTTTACCTAGTAATAAGTAAACATTAAGCGGTTATTCGCGTTTTAATGATCAATAACGGAAGTCGTCAGGAATAGGTAAGTTTTTCTCGACCGGTTTAGGCCGTTTTGCTTTACCTTTTTTATGGGCATTCAACTGAAAAATAAAAGCTAATATTTGTGCAACAGCAGCAAACAACTGCTCAGGAATTTCTTCATTAGGCTCTGCAGTGTAATATAATGATCTAGCAAGTGCTGGCGACGCTATAATTTCAACCTGATGCTCTTTCGCGATAGTGCGTATATGTATAGCCATTTCATCTATGCCCTTGGCAACCAAAACAGGCGCCCCACCTGCTTCAGCATCATATTTTAACGCCACAGCATAATGAGTTGGGTTTGTGATCACCACATCAGAATTAGGTACTTCTTGCATCATTCGTCGCTGAGACATTTCATATTGCGCACGTCGTATTCGACCTTTTGTTTCTGGGCTACCCTCAGAGTTTTTCATTTCGTCTTTAATTTCTTGCTTAGTCATTTTCAACTGACGATTGTGGTTCCATACTTGGTAAGGCGCATCTATGATTACAATAACTCCAAGCGATAAGGCTAATGCTAAAAACATCCAGAGTAATAAAGTCACAGCATGAGAAAAGTTGTGCGGAATATTTTCAGTACTTAAGTTAATGATTTGACCAAATAAACTGCTCAGTAGTAAATACGAGGCAATGAAAACCACAAAAAACTTAAGTATTGATTTAATAAGCTCAACATAGGCTTGCACGCCAAACATGCGCTTAAAGCCGGCTAACGGCGATAGTTTGCTCGCTTTCGGCGCCATGGCTTCCCATGAAAAACTCATACCTCCTAGCAAAGTATTCCCAATAAAAGCCGCTGCGACAATAATTATATGTATCCAAAGAAAAGGCACTAATATAGCGCTAACAGCATCACTTGCTACTTGGTATAAAGCATGTACATCCATGGTTTCGCGGCGGTTTAAACTAAAGAGACGCTTCATCATCACAGATAAGCCCTCAACTAAAGCATTGCCCATTAGTAGTAGTGCCGCTGCACTACCTACTAAAACAAACATAGTTCCCAAGTCTTTCGAACGGGCTATTTGTCCTTTTTTACGCGCTTCAGAAAGTTTCTTCGCCGTGGGCTCTTCGGTTTTTTCGCCGCTATCAGATTCAGCCATTACGGTGCCACACCGCAATCAATGAGATAACAGCTAAAATCGAGTGCCCGCTGCCATTGCATAACAAAGTGGCTATAAAAATTCCCCATGGTTAACCACATGATCAGCAAGCCTGCACACATAGTAATTGGAAAACCAATAGCAAATATATTTAATTGTGGCGCTGCTCGGGTCATGATACCGAACGAAAAATTAATCAATAACATCGCCGTTAAGGGTGCAATAGCCAATGATAAGGCAGTAGCAAACATCCAGCTTCCCCATTCGGAAATTTCTTTAAATTTAACACTAGCAAAATCACTGGCTGGTATAGGTATGGTGTCAAAACTCGCTACAACAAACTGTAAATAGGCTAAATGCCCATCCATAGCCCAAAATAATAGTGATGATAAAATTAAGAAAAATTGCCCAACGGCCGGCACGTTAGTACCACTGGCGGGATCAACTAATGAAGCAAAGCCTAAACCGGTTTGCATAGCAATAATCTGCCCTGCAAGCGTAAAAGTATTAACCACCATCACAGTGACAAAGCCTAGCATGATACCGATGATCACTTGCTCACCAAGCAACAGCGCTGTCGCCAATGAAAATAGGTCAGCGATTTTTGTCGGTGGTAATGCGGGCATAACTGCAACAGTTACAGCTAAACAAAAGAAGAGCTTTATTCGCCCTGGAATCGCCTTTGCTCCTAAGCCAATCATCGACATCACCATAGCTGAAATACGTGCAAACGGCAGTATAAAGTCAGCCATAGCTTGGTTAATAATTGAGTCAGCGAACTCCATGGTTAACTCACGACACTGGGAATACTACCAATGAGTCGAATGGTATAATCCATCAATTTCTGTACTAACCAATGCCCGCCCATGATCAGTGCGAGTAAAGTAACGATTAAACGCGGTAAAAAGCTCAAAGTTTGCTCGTTTATTGACGTTGCCGCCTGAAAAACAGCAACAACTAAACCGACAAGTAAACTAGGAACAATAACAGCACTGACCAAGACGATAACTAGAAATAACGCATCGCGTAATATATCAACAAATACCTCTGGACCCATTACGTGGCTCCCATACCATAACTTGTTGCCAAGGTGCCTATCACTAAATTCCAGCCATCAATTAAGACAAACAACATAAGTTTAAAAGGCAATGAAACAATCATTGGCGATAGCATCATCATCCCCATTGCCATCAAAATACTTGCAACAACTAAATCTATGATCAAAAACGGGATAAAAAGCATAAAACCAATTTGAAATGCAGTTTTTAACTCACTGATAACAAAAGCAGGGATAATAACTGTCATCGGTAAATCGGTCGGTTTATCAACTTGCTTTATACCTGCCATTTGCGCCAAAGTATCTAAGTCTTTAATACGCGTTTGCTCTAACATAAACGCTCGTAATGGCACTTTGGCTTTATTAACAGCTTCGACTGAGGTTAATTGATCTTGCAAGTAAGGCTGGATCGCTCGCTCATTAATCTGGTTATATACCGGCGTCATAATAAACAAAGTCATAAATAATGTAATACCAATGATGACCTGGTTTGATGGTGTTTGCTGTAAACCAAAAGCTTGACGTAAAATAGCCATTACCACCACAATACGGGTAAAGGATGTCATCATTATCACTGCCGCAGGTATAAAACTCAGCGCAGTCATAAAAATTAATATTTGTAAGGTAACCGAGTATTCTTGAGAGCCATCAGGATTAGTCGTTAAGGTCAGTGCCGACAATGAAAGATCATCCGCAGCATAGCTAGTATGACTTATTAGCAACAATGATAAAATCATCACTAGACAAGTAACGATTTTATTTAGCGATAATAATGATGCTTTATTTTTTTTTATCATAAGTTTTTATAGCTTTCTGTTTAAGTAACTTGGCAAACGATTGGCTAAAATCAGCACTACTTTCTTGATTAGGTACTAAGGGTTCATCAAGCGTTTCTATCAAAGTAATTTGATGAGCAGTGACACCAAGTAATAATTGCTGTTTGCCAGCTTGCACAACAACGAGCTTTTCTTTTGCACCTAAATGCATACTGGTGACTACTTTTAAACCATTAATCGAGTGGCGCACACCTTGAAAACGTTTGAGAACAATAGCACTAACAAAAATTACCGCTAACACCATGAATAATGAAAGGATCATACTCATAGCATCCATATTCGTTGCTACGTGCTTACCTACTTCAACAGGGGCAATATCTACAGCAGTCACATCTTTGACAAGCTCTTCAGCATTAGCCAAGGCTAAACAAGTACACCAAATGATAATTGCCGAAAGAAAATTTTTCATTGGCAATTATTTTAATTTCTTAATACGTTCAACTTGGCTAATAACGTCGGTTAAACGAATACCAAACTTATCGTTTACTACCACGACTTCGCCATGGGCAATTAAAGTACCATTAACCAAAACATCAAGTGCCTCACCAGCAACTCGATCTAGTTCAACAACTGAACCCTGGTTAAGCTGGAGTAAATTTCGAATACTGATATGGCTACGACCCACTTCCATAGAAATAGTGACGGGAATATCTAAAATAGCATCGAGCTTACGCTTTTCTTCGCCGGTAATTGGCTCGCTATCTTCTTGAAGATCTTCTAACTCGACGGTTTCAGCAGCTTCTGCGGCAGCTTGCTCATCCATCGCTTCGTCCCACATGCCTAAATCACCTTCGTTTTCTGTACTCATACTATCTCGCCTTAAATTTACGCAATAGCGTCAAAATGACTACGCTATTTATTTATTATTTACCTATTATCTACTTATGCGATTTTTACACCACATCTTATGTATTGGTACTTATAAGTCATCTTCTAACATATGCAATTCGGCATCACTGTCTAAGCGTTTGCCACCTTTAGTTAGAATAGTTAACTCTGATTTCACTGATTCTGGACGTCTAATTTTTGATTCAATTTTTAATGCCAAATTGTCACGACTGCGACCAAGCTTAGCTCTAAACGACGGTAAGTTTTCAATTAAGACAGTAATATGATCGGGCATTTCAATAGGAATAATATCACCGGCTTTAAAGTCCATAATTTTTTGTAAGGATAGCTCTACTTCTAAAAATTTAGTCGACAATTCAACAGGCACATCCATGATCTCATCACGTAACGCCTTAGACCAACGCATATCGGTGTCTTCTTTATCACTTTGCACACCGGCATCAAGCAGTTCACGGATCGGCTCTAGCATGGAATACGGTAAGGCGACATGGAAATCACCACCACCACCATCAAGTTCAATATGAAAAGAGCTAATAACCACCACTTCTGTCGGGCTAACAATATTAGCCATAGACGGGTTAACCTCTGAATCGAGGTATTCAAATGAAACGTCCATAACGGGCGACCAAGCTTCTTTATAATCTTCAAAGATTATTTTCAACAGCATTTGTACGATACGACGTTCGGTAGGTGTAAACTCTCGGCCTTCAATTTTCGCATGATAGCGACCATCACCACCAAAGAAGTTATCAACTAAAATAAAAACTAAACGAGCTTCCATGGTAATTAATGCTGTGCCTTTTAACGGGCGAAAGCGCACCATATTCAAACTTGTTGGGACAAATAAGGTGTGTACATATTCTCCAAACTTGATCATTTGGATACCGTTAATAGAAACTTCAGCAGTTCGACGCATCATGTTAAACAGACTAATACGCATATGCCGAGCGAAACGCTCATTAACCATTTCAAGCGTTGGCATTCGACCACGAACAATACGATCCTGCGAAGAGAAGTCATAGTCAGAAGTCCCTTCTGCATGAGAAACTTCCTCTTCTACATCTTCTTCTTCAACATCATCAACACCGTGTAAAAGTGCATCAATTTCGTCTTGAGATAATAAATCGCTCACTCGCTAGTCTCTTTATCTTATTAATTTAATTACACTTTAAAATTATTGCATTACAAAGCCGGTAAACAGCACTTTTTCTACAATTTTACTACCTTCCACTTCGGTCATGATGGCATGAACTTCCGCTAAGGATTTTTGTTTTAATGAGGTTTTTCCTGCACTGGTTGCAAGGTCATCAGCATTTGACTGAGAAAACACCGCCAATAACGTACTCTCTATTAACGGTACATGTTTTTTGGCCGCTTCTTCATTATCTGCGCCTCGTACTAATAATTGCACACGTATCTCAACAAAACGATCACGTAAAGCTCCCGGTACATTAAAGCGAAATGGTCTTGGCATAGGCACATATAGTGCTGAGCCAAGTTTTACATCTGCATCTGCAGTAGTTTCAGCGACTTGACCTGTTGAACCTGAATCTAAAGCGGCATCAAGCTCAGCTTGCGAAACCTCATCTTCACCACCAAGCAGAAAAAATGCCGCCGCACCACCTGCGATTAAAATCACAACAATAGCGATAATTATGATTAGCTTTTTTTTCTTACCCGAACTATCCATTTCAAGTTCTTTTTCATCAGCCATGATTCTTGCCTTTAAATAGTATGTATATCTATAGTTGAACTATATCCTTGAATAGCGGCTAATCCAACGAGTTTTGCCAATTATACCAATTCAATTCGCTTTGTCCCTAGCTCAGGACGATTAACTTCACTTTAAGCATAGTAATCAACACCCGTTGATGAAGCTTTTGTCAAATTGACAACCGTATGTTCAACTTCATTGCTCGTACCATCACTAACACCACCATTTGAACCATTTGCACGCTGACCATTAAAAGCATTACCACCTTGCTCTTGTGCTTGACGTTGCTCAATATTAGCATCACCAACATCAACGCCATTGTCTGCTAACATATCGCGTAACTTACCAATATTTTGTTCCAATGCATCTTTTGCTTGTTGGTTTTGAACAATGAATTGCACTGCTGCTTGTTCATTTTGCAAATTCACTCTGACGTGAATATTACCCATCTCAGGTGGATCAAGTTGTATATCTACTTGCTGAATTTTTTGGTTTATCATTACCATCACTTTATCTTTAACCGCATCAGCAAAGTCTTTACGGTAAATAGCAATAGTTTCTGTCTGCAATACTGTAGTTGATTTTTGTGTTTGTACTGTATTGGAGGTTAATTTATCAAGCGTATTCTGATAACTTTGCTCTTGTTGTGCGCTTAACTCGCCTGAACTTGGAGTTGACCTAGTTGCATGAGCATCTAGGGTTTGGTTAAAGCTTGATGCTACCTTATCAGCTGATAATACTTGCTTTTCACTTTCCGCTTTGCCCATTAACTCAACATCAGGTTCTGTACTTAATGTTGCCTCTTTAGCATCGCTCATCACTTTATTTTGCTCAGTATCAAGTTGGCTTTCTGCTGGTGATGTTGCAGCAACCGCTATCGTTTTTTGATTAATATTACGCTTTGGCTCCTTGTCGGTAGTTGAATTAAATTCAACGACATTAGTTTGCTTAACATTTTGCAGGCTAATAGCTTCACCTTCTACAACCTCGGCTTTCTCTTCAGCGCTTAATGCAGCTGACAGTGACTTTTGAGCTGCAGCTACTTCTTGCGCTTTATTTAATGACTCACTTTCTAGCTTATTATCTTTTGATTCAGGTAAGGCACTTTGTTTACTAGCCGATGCTGAGTCAGCCTCTTGCGCAAGTAATTGTGGGGTTAATTGCGTTGGTGTGGTTATTTCTGGCTCATTATCAGACTCATTGATATCACCTGATAACACGCCACCTACTTTGCTGTTTGCTGGCATCACATCATCAACCATGTTTTTTACTAATGAATCTTGATACTGCTGTGTTGTTAGGGGCTTACCGTGCATTTCACTTTTATTATTGACTAATTCATGCTGCGCTTGTTGCAGCGAACTGTTGCTCTCTTTCTCGATACTCGCTTGTGCTTCATTCGACTTCGCCAACAGTTTTTGCGCACCATTTAACATATTTAATAAATTGACCGTATCATCGTTTTCAGTGCTTGCAGTCGCTCCATTTCCCACTTGACCATCAATCGTTTGTTTTTGCTGATACACCGCGACACTAGCGCTATCAATAGCACCTTTATCAGTAACGGATTTGGCTTTACTTTCACCTGCTAATGGGGTTATTGGTACAGGCAAGGTATGTTGATCATCACTTACTCTCGCTTTGGCATTTACTGCTTCAGTTTCGGTTATAGCATTAACAGGCAAAGTGTGTTGATCATCAATGGCAGCAGTTTTAGCATATAAAGCTTCGGTTTCTGGCGTTACCGGAACAGGCAAGGTGTGCTGGTCATCAATGGTATCAGTTTTAATAATTAAAGCTTCGCTTTCAGGTGTTACCGGAACGGGTAAAGTATGTTGGTCATCAACGGCATCAACTTTAACATTTATAACTTCGCTTTTAGCGGCGACAGGAACAGGTAAAATGTGCTGGTCATCAGCAGTTTCTGCTTTAGTATTTAAGACTTCTGTTTCTGGCGTTACTGGAACAGGTAGAGTGTGTTGGTCATCAATAGTATCAGCTGTGACCTTTACTAACTTATCATCTCGCTCGATCGGTACCGGCAAAATATGAGCATCTTCAGCTTTAACCTTCTTGGCTTGTTCAATTGCCGTTTTAGACACAAGTTTGCCGTTACGGTTTATATCACCATCCGATTCAGCTTGGTTTTTTTTAGGGTAATGTTGTGCCATTTCATCAGAAAAAGCACTGCCTTTCGCTTGGTTTTTTATCGATGAATTACCTTTACTCCCTTTCATATCAGGGCTTTGGCCAACATCAACAGACAATAAATTTACTTGAGACATAACAAACCTTTTTTACTGGAGACTTAAAGTAGCAGCATTAACCTTGTAAACAACACTGGGATACAAGCAAATTTTATTCCAACTAAACAGTAAATTATTCGTTTTTTAATTATTAATTTAAGCGCAGTACTGATAACACTTATCGCTGACGCCGAACAAATTGTTGAGTCGCAATTTCATCAAACATTTTTTGCTCTTGCTTATCGGCTATTAGCCTAAGTTGTGCTAACTTTTTATCACGCAACAACTCAACTGCTTGTATTTTTCTTCTTTGCTCTAACCACTGTTTTTTTCTAGTTTCAACCAACGCTTTAGCTTGATGTGCAGCAATTTTGACCTGTTGAGCGGCATTATCAAGTTTGGCAATAAAGGCGTGAAAATGGCTATAAGTTGCACTATCTATACCTTCGATTGAGCGCTGATTAAGTCGTCTCATATATTCTAAGCGATAATCACTAACGCTTTTCAAACGTTCTTTATTTTGTTGATAATCGAGCTCAGCCGCTTGTAAGGCTTGTGAGGCCTTTTGCTCTTTATCAAGTTCAAATTTATATAAAGTATTTAACTGCTTCATTGGCTTACCGTTTATGCGTTAAGTGGCTTACTGGTTTTTCTGGGCATGAGCTTGCGCCGCAGCTAAAATTTCCTGCAGCTGTGATAAGCTTTGATCATAAGGAATAACTTCTAGCATTTTTTGCTGTAAGAAAAACTGTATAACGGGCTGCAAGTCAATCGCTTGGTCAATTCGAGGATCTGTCCCTCT
>Ga0055584_100008208_pt1 | contig 10236 bp, 12 predicted proteins | sample OSDHelmetaG_FD_58716 | JGI IMG/M metagenome (GOLD analysis project Ga0055584, IMG submission 58716) | Pelagic marine sediment microbial communities from the LTER site Helgoland, North Sea, for post-phytoplankton bloom and carbon turnover... | ecosystem: Environmental > Aquatic > Marine >...
CTGATGAACTTGCTTGATATATTTTAGATTTTGGTGAAACCATTCTAACTGCCTCTAATAAATTAAGTGTCCCTAACCCAGTTGCGTTTGCTGTGTAAATTGGTTGATCAAAACTAACTCTTACGTGTGATTGCGCAGCTAAATTATATATTTCATCTGGTTGAACCTCTTTTAAAACTCGCACTAAGGATGACATATCAGTTAAATCAGCGTATTCTAAATTAATTTTACCTGATGAACGTAAATGTTCTATCCTTGTTGATTGAGTTTCAGATACGGAATTACGTTTAACTGTTCCCCATACTTCATATCCTTTTTCTATTAAAAATTCTGCAAGGTAGGACCCATCTTGTCCGTTAATTCCTGTTATTAGTGTTGTTTTTCTCATTCGATAATATTATCAATAAATTCACTTAAAGTCAATAGTTCGTGATATAATCGCTACAAATACCAATACATTTAGTCACATCATCATTGTTGATCTCTGGCATTACCGCAATACTTCCCTTAGTTGGTTGTTTACCAGGGTATGCCCAAATGTAATTAAGAGATGTTAATGTTACATCATCCTCTTGATGCCAAAAGAAGTGTATTGGGTGTTCAGAGTTTTGAAAGTATACTAGCGATTCTATATTCTTACAATGAACCCATAATTTTTTTATTCTCTCTATAAAAAAATTAATAGTGACACCATATTGTGGTTTATCATGTCCTAAAAAAATAAGGTTTTTATGTTCAGGTAAAACCCACACATCAACCTCAACGTCATATCCATTTTTAATGGCTATGTCGATATAATTTGGTTCATTCTCATATGATTCAAATTTACCATTAAGGTTACCTCTATGTGATATTAATTTCATTTAATGTTATATTATTTTATAATTGAAGTAATTTAATAATTCATTATTATCATTAAAATATTCAGTCTTACTTTCACCATCCTTTATTGATGTTACCTTTTTTAACTTACCAAGTCTACCATTACCAGGGCTATTTATAATTATTTCTGGCCCCAAAGAACCTATAAATGGCATTTTATTTAATATTTTATTGGAGACTACGTGAATATCATCACACAATTCTTCATATGTTATTAGTATTGAATTATCTTTGTATTTTTCATAAGTATCTTTTTGCATCTGAGCAAATCTATCCCATAACTTATAAGAAATTTCTTTGGGGGTTACATTCAAAGTATTCTTACCACCAAAATGACCACTACCGTAGTTTGTAGTGTATGGGTCTCTTATTTGTATTATAAAATAAACCTCACCCCTTTTACTGAAATAGTCATATATCTTATCAGCTCTAATAATGTTTGGCGGTGATTTATCACATAAAACTGGTTTACTCATATCCCAATTCCTATTAAAATGTTTTTCGGTTAACTGGAAATTAATTTCATAATCTTTATTCCATCTATTTTCAGAATATAATTTATCAGTATTGGCGATAAAACATTGACCCTCACCCATATGTGGAGCCTTACCTAAAAATGTACTAACAGATGGTGACGTATCCATTAAGCGATAGATAAGTGTTGACCCTTGAAACGGTGGGCATAATATAAATAAATATTTTTTACTCAAAATCAATAGTATTTTTAAAAGCGTTTTTAATTAATACTAGTGAATTATCGTTTAAGTGAATACCTGTTTTATCTAAATAATTAGTATTAGTTTTACCATTAGGTAAAAGCATGTCATAATAAATTGTGAAGAATGGTATTGTTTCAGTTTCACATAAAGATTTAATGTATTCGTTAAATTCCTTTGTTATTTCATTTCGTTCTAAACATGTACCGAACGATGGACCTGGATATGGGTTGGTGACATCCCATGATGCAATAGGTCCCCAAACCATTACATTAATCCCAGATCCTCTATAATGTAAAATTGTTTTAAAGTACCTATCAACACATTCTTTAACAATATCTTTAACTGACCTTTTCTGCATGTCTATTTGTTTCTTAAGATGGGCCCTAATATCAACTTCACCAAAACAAAACATTAACGAATCTTTCTCCTTATTAAGCAATTTAACAATGTTATTTAATATTGGTAACTTATTATCTAATTGGTATGCGGTAGCTGGTCCTATTCTATAAGACCTAAAATTATTTAACATATCCTTAGACCTTGTTGGCCAAACTGGTTGCATCACCTCTGAACCACTAAATATCGATGCGTGGCTATCTCCTATACAATGTATCATATTAATCTACGTATTTATCATTACTAACCGATGGTGTCTTAACAACGACTGTTACAACGTCTGTTAAACATTTAAAATCAGTACTCTCATTCGGTTTTATTATTATTATATCATCCTTACCATATTTAATACCATTCATCTCAACATCACCACTAACTATTGCAGTGTATTCTATTGCTATCTTATGGTGATGTTTTTCTTCATAGTCACCCTCGTCATATCTTTTTATTGCCACTTCGAAATCATTGGTGTCATTTAATGTTGGTTGGAAGTTACCGATGAACCACCCTTTAAACATGACTTCTAAATTAAACTTATCCATTATAATATTTTTTGTTAATGTATATAACATCACACTCCCCGATAGAACCTTTTAGTTCATTTAAAGATGTGACTTCCCTACTACCCATATGGAATGTTTGTAATTCTATAAAACCTTTACTTAATAATAGATTATCTAACTCATCTTTTAGGATCGATCCACTATACATATGTGATATCTCAACTTCGCTACAAATACATTTAACGTTATTAAGTATATCACCACAACCTTCGAATACCATTTTTTCTGCTCCTTGAACATCTACCCATAATAGATCGACATTATCTACCTTATTAATCCTACACCAGTCATCAATCCGTACCACGTCAACCTCAACCTCTCTTTGTGGCCAGTTTCTACTTCTAGGGTGATCGTTAACCTGCAATAAAGACGATGCACCGACATTATTAGAAGCGATATAAAACTTTGTTTTACCATTAAAATCACCAGCCGCCTTAGGTACTAATGTAACATTTTGATTTTTTAATACATTTTCACATAGACTTATTTGATTAGGGTTAGCTTCAAAGGCAACAATTTTAGCATCTGGAAACCATGTTCTGAACTCAACACTCTGATACCCATCCCTACTACCAATGTCCAGTATGGTATTTACTTCGTTAAAGTCTATAAAATTTGAGATAGTCTCAATAAAATCAAATGTCCACCATTTATTAACTGGTTGACCTGTGGCATATATAGTAGCATCTACCCTATCAGTATAAACCTTATTAGAAGGTATCTTTGGATTTATTAATCTATATTTCATAGGTGTTAGTCTGTGTTTATTCATAATTATCTAAAAATTTATTTAAATCTTCTGGTGTACCTAGACCCCACATTTTATTTATATTATATATTTTAACCTTCTTCCCATCTAATACAGCTTCATTATAAACTGGTGCGACATAAAATTCACCATTCACTCTAATATTTTTTTCTATCATTTGTTCTGCATATTTCACATAGTCTGAACCCCTACTCCAGTGATAGATACCCACAGTTGCAATATTACTAATAGGTTTCTTTTCTGCTAACTCTGTTAGGTAACCATTAACGTCTAATTTAACAAAACTCCACTTAGGGTGTGTTGACTCAAAGGTTAAAATAGAACCATCTATTTTAACATCACTAGCCGAATAATAGAAATTATTACTATCCCATTCTATAAATTGATCAGAATTAGCGATTAGTAAATGTTTATCATTATCAATATAATCTTTTGCTAATAATGTAGTACATGCGGCACCTTCAGTAACACCATCGACTTGTATTATCTTACAGTTCGGTGTGATTAAATTTAATAAATATTTTAAGTTATATTTCTCATAATGTTCTTTCTGAACTAAATAAATAAAGTTAGCTTTAATGTTAAGATTCTCAACGATAACCTGTATCATTGGTTTATGATTAACCTCGATTAGTGGTTTTGGAAATGTATACCCTGCATTAACAAACCTTGAACCAGCACCAGCCATCGGTATTACTACATTGAATTCATCAGTCACCCATTTAGTTTTACCACCATCACTATCGTTGATGTCTCTTATTTGTTTATCTATTTTTTTATAAGTCACACCTTCAGGTGTATCAACGGCACAAAGATAACCACCAGAATCATTTGCTGACTGTCTACCATGATAACTATCCTCTATTATAATAGTTTCTGATGGTTTAACATCTGCATGTACCATAGCCCTCAAATAAATTTCAGGACTTGGTTTAGGTGATTTAACATCATCATTTGAGAGGTAATAATCAACAAACTCAATTAACCCAGTTTTATACAACATCAATTTAAGACTCTCCCTAATCGAATTACTACAAACGTATACTATATAACCATCATTCTTTAACCGTTGGAGTACTGACCTTAATCTCTCATCAAAAGGTAATTTATCTTTTATGACTGAGGCAGTTAATTCTTGTTTCCTTTCCCATATTTGGTTGTGTGTTGTTTTTGGTAGCCCTTTAGTTTCAGTAAGTATATCTAATTTTTTTATAGTAGGTAAACCATCAAACACATTCATGTGTTCTTCCCTATCAATTATAAATTTTTCATCTACTTCAGATAGTGATCTATTTAATGACTCATAATGTATTTCTTTAGCATCAACTAATACACCATCTAAATCGAATATTACTAATTTAATCATTTATTTCTTTTAATTTTTTTATTGTTATTTCATCGGACACCTCAAAAGCAATATTTTTATTCGGTTTGAGTATCTGAACTGTTGAGTGTGGGTTCATTGAGAAATCATACCTTAACCTAATTCTTTTAGACCACTCAACATCTTCACCTTGTCCCCAACATAAACCTTCATTTAATGGGAAGTCTTTCATTACACTTTTCTTTGCCACCCAGTAACTACCAGAAACATACATATATTTAGATAAATTCTTGATATCGTAAGGTATTAAACACTGACGACCAATTAATTTGTCCATGAAGTTCCCATTATTTGGCCAAATACACCAATCCCTAAACCGTTTACCTTCTTTTGTTAATATCTTATCAACCCTAACTTTATAATCATCTCCAGCAGTTAATTGACCATCGTACCACCCACTATTAAATGATATATAATCATGCATAAATACAATATTATCATACATTGCGTTAGAAGTTATTAAATTTTTCTTTTTAGTAATCCATCTTTGTTTTTGTGTCTCATCAAACGGTATAATATTAACGTGTTCTCTCTTAATATTAGATAAACCAATAACTATTACCTCATAATTAGGTATTTTCTCACGCTGAATTGAGTCTATGATGGTGTTAATCATAACATCATTCCCACCCCCAGTTATTATTCCAAATGTAAAATCCATATAAATAGTTTTGTTTAAATATAGTCTACGTTAGTAAAATTATCAATATTATCCCACCTAGTAAAGTTCATTAATTTATTAAAATATATTTGACCATCACTTAGGTAAGCAGCTAAGATTGAGAATGTACTTAGTCCTGTCACTAAAATATCAATAGATGACAACATCCTAAATGTTTCAATATCTGAACCATCTAAATGAAATACTACATCACTACCCTCTAACTCTTTAAATGTGTCAACCGCCCCTTCTGAGAATATATGAAATTTAACTGGGTTAGGGTATTTTTTATCCCTTAATGTATCCATCAGTTTAAGATAATCATTTAATTCTAACCACCTATTACTATTACCTTCTTTCGATATATCCCCACGTCTTATGTGTAATCCTATATTGGTGTTATCAGTTTCAAAAACATACTTTGTCTTATCTAACCAATAAGACTCTTTGAATCTATGGGCGTAGTTTATAATTTTCTCACTTAATATCCCTGGAAATGTATCGAATGGTATTACAAATAATGTTCCATCATCAGCATCTTTAATAATATCAACCCACACTTTAAGATTACCATTGGCGAGTCTTTCATCATAAGATGGGTTATGACCTAAATCTAAAATAGGTAAATTGACCGTATTTTTATAATCTGCGGTAGACTCAAAAATAGTATTAAAGTTAAATACTTTTTCCCACTTTTCAGATTTACCACTGAATGGTTTGTGAATGTATTCACAATTAGTTAATTCACTTAACACCATACCAGTTGACATATTATGAAATTGGTGACCTAATCTCCCATTGTGGTTGGGTTGTGTTGTTATATACTTCATATTTAAATCTCCTTAAACCAAACTCCGTCAGAACTTATTTTAAAATCCTCTATCAAATCATTAACTGCTTCTTTAACACCACATGGATTATCATAATCATGACCACTAATAATCCCACCCTTCTTCATTTTTGGTAACCACGATTTAATGTCTTTAACTACAGAGTCATACTCATGATCAGCATCAATAAAAACGAAATCGACAGTACCATCTTCAAAGTTATTTGACATATCCCAAGACATACCTTTTAAATCGGTGATCATATCATACACACCGTTTTGTTTTTTAATTTCATTATAAATGTCATATAAGTAAGGCACTTGACTTCTTAGTTGATCGTTACCCTCCCATTTATACGTCTCATCCCATAAATCAACACCATATATGTCACAGTCATAACCTAATTCTTTCATTTGATTGGCGAGGAATGAGATAGAGTGTCCTTTCCACACACCAACTTCAACTAAAACATCATAGTTTTTATTTGCAATCATTTTATAAAAATCCTGATAATTAAACCACCAATCAGTATTTAAGTTTTCTTTAATTATTTGTTCCATTTTGTATTACTTTAATTTTTTTATTTATCACCTCCCAAATATTATATTCATCTAATATTAGATCCCTGGATTCTTTAATCTTCACTATATCGTCATTGGATATTTCAGTATTAATAATATTATTAATTTCCTCCGTTGGATTATTACTGTCTATATTTAAAACCCTATAACTACCATCTGGAAAATATTTATTTAGATTAGGGCAACCCCAATATATTGGCATACACCAAGATAAATAAGCATCAGCTAATTTTTCAGTCCAATAATTTTTTTGGGTCGAGTTCTCCATAACTATGGAATACGAATAATCAATAAGACCGTTAAATTTACAATTACCATTATAATCTAATTCACCCTTATAACTTTCACCAAAGGTAGTAGTATTATGACCCCTACCGTATAAATCTATGTTGGGGTTTCCGTAGAATAATTTAGAGATATAGTTTCTTCTATGTGTGTGTTTAGATGAAACGACACAACTAGCATCTTTTGTTTTAATAGGGTACTCTAAACTTTTTAATTCATCATAAGTCTTACCTAACCAATATGTCACACCACCATTAGTCTCTCTAAAATCAATAATGTGTTTATATTTATTATTGGTTAATGGTTTAATAAAATCTGGTTCTCTTTTGATGTATATTGTTTTATCTATCGGTGTGTTAATATTAGACCCCTCTAGGACTATAAAGTAATCAGCATCGCTAATGTCTGCAACACCAATAAGATTGTCCCAAACACCTTTAGATTTTGGTGTTTGCTTTGAGTATCGTATTAGAATATCTTCTGTTGACTCACCCCAATTATTAATAAAATGAATTTTTATCACCGTTAAAAATTTTAATATTGAAATTTGAAAATTTCGATATCTTTTTCGTATATCTTATTAACAATTTCTTTAGTCTCATCATCATAATACTCTTTATAATTATTATGAATCTTATTACTTTTATTGATTGTTTTTAGATTAGGAATGAGAGTTTTAAATAGTTCACTACCTAATTCATCTATATTGAAAACATTATCCACCATTATACTATCATTCAAGTCGCATATGTATTTATATTGTGAACCCCACCCTTGATGTTTTAAAAAATTACTATCTTCTTTAAAGTTTAGTAACATATCTTTAAATGTAACATCTTTTAAAGTTTCGTAATCAGGGTGAACACCATATTTTCTATTAACATTTTTAGAATGCCAATAACTTTCTGACATTTTAGAGTATTCGTAATTAGAGACAACCCTATCCCATGGGTCTCTAATTATTGCAAATTTATTATATTCTTCCCATTGTTTTGGGTAGTTATCTTTATAAAATTTAGACGTATGGTGACCATGCAATTCAAAACCGATATTATCAGACTCAGTTATTGAAGTTCCAGCGTTTTTTGGGATGTGAACGAATATTAATTTATTTTTGTTTGATATTGGCATCTATTTATATTTTTTTTTAATCCCCATATTAACCTTATGGTTTTTTTTATTGATACTAAATGTAGTTAACTTTACCCATATATGAACCATATATTTAAAATAACCATCTATTATCTTGTTCTCTATTCTGTATGTCACTATAACTAGCTCTTTGTAAAGCAATACTAGGGTTAAACGAATAACACTCATACCCCTTTTGTATGTCTGAATAATATACGTCAACAGGTTTTTGTCTTTTTTCTAATAAATTAATTACTAAATCATAAATAGATTCATTAAAACCAATACAGTGTGTGGAGTAAGTTTGACTACACTTAATTATTTTATCATTTATTAAATTTATTTTATTCCCCATATGTTTATTATGGTTACCACCGAACCATAAAATGTCCCAATTTTCAGGTAGGGAACTAAAATAATTTCCCACCTTATTTATCTCTTCAGTAAATTCTATATCATCCTCTAATAATAAAATATTTTTATATCCATTTTTTTTAGAGTCTTTTATAATACTAAGGTGAGTCTCGATTAAACCTAATTCACCATTATTAACATTATAGGGGTTATTATTTATCTTATTACCATCAACCGCAGGGTATCTCTCAACCTGATCAAGTAAACCCCATTTTTTTAATTCTTTCTCAGTTTCTTCCCACCTATCTTTTCTCCGATCAAGATTTATACAATATATTTTATCAAAATATTTATCTAATCTCATGTTACAATTTTATTATCTTTAACCTCAAAGTTTTTATACATTATTTTCATATATAGTTCTTGAAGATTTTTATTGGCTTCAGTAGACACTGTACCATCTTTTTCGTGATGAAAATACACAAATAATGGTTTAGGTATTCTTTTACCCACATATCCCTCTTTCATCATTCTAATCCACATATCATAATCTTCCCAACCAGTTAGTTCTTCATCATATCCGTTAACCTTTTCAAAAGCTTCTCTATGGAACATCGAACAATTAACCATAAATGGTCCTTTTAATAATCTTTCTTTATCCCATTCTGGACGTTTTTCAATTCCTTGCATTTGTCCAACATGATGTGTATCACAATAAACTGGACTTATTTTTTTATCTCTTTTTAAAATCGCAACACATGTCTTAATGTACCCATCTAAAATCATATCATCAGAATCTAAAGGTAATATAAAGTTACCACTACAATGTTTAAACGCTTCATTTCTAGCTGAAGATGGTCCACCATTTTCTTTATATACAACTTTAATTTTTTCATTATTTTCCAGTTGTTTAAGTTTTAATTTCACAAATTCATCAGTTGACCCATCATCAACCAATATAATTTCATAGTTTGTATAATCTTGATTAAAAACAGAATTTAATGTTTGATTGATTCTATTACCATAGTTGTATATTGGCATTAAAATAGAAACCAAAGGTTCATTCTTCTTTATGTTTTTAGTTTTATATGTGTATGGTATTATTTGTGGTAACTTATCTTCATATTTTTCCACAAATTGTTTTTTATTATTTTCCCATTGTTCATTTGTTTGACCAATGGATAAATGTGTAATTGTAATATCAGATATTACACCTACCTTTACACCATTTAAAAAATTATTAAAACAAAAATCTATTTCATAAAAGTGGAATCCTTTGATAACTTCATCAAAATTAGATTTAATATTATTCTTATTTACAACAAAGAATAAACCATCTACCATAATTGCATCCTCTATTTTATTACCAAAAAATTCATTATATTTAGATAACCATTTTTTCCCTTCATTCTGGTGATATACTTGACCAACAACTTCTGTCATACCATTATCCCACCAACAACCAGATTTCGGTAGGTATTTCGAACCAGCTTTACCTAAAATACCATAATCAGGATTTCTTTTAAAGTGTTTTAATATTTTATTACCCCAATTTTTAGTGTCAAAAACTACGTCATCGTGGCAAAAAACCACAATATCATTTGTAGTTTCTTTTAAAGCTCTATTATATAATTCAGTTAACCCAAACTCACCATCGTTAATATATTGAATCACTTCTAAC
>Ga0055584_100008211_pt1 | contig 10234 bp, 8 predicted proteins | sample OSDHelmetaG_FD_58716 | JGI IMG/M metagenome (GOLD analysis project Ga0055584, IMG submission 58716) | Pelagic marine sediment microbial communities from the LTER site Helgoland, North Sea, for post-phytoplankton bloom and carbon turnover... | ecosystem: Environmental > Aquatic > Marine >...
GCCGAACGCCCGCCGAGAAGCCCGTCTGCATCGCATCGAGCATCGGCCGCTCGAAGCCACTTCCGTCGGGTCGCGCCACCGTGTACGAGGTGTTCAGCAGCTGCGCATTGACGATCGCCGTCTCGACGAACTGGCCTTTGCCCGTCTTCTCGCGTTCGTAGAGTGCCTGACACATCGCGATGGCCGCGAGAAACCCGTTGCCCGTATCGCCCATGTTGGTCAGTGCCCAGATCGGGCGGCCGCCGCGGTTACAGCCGCCGTCTTCCCACTCCACCCCCGCAAGGCACGCTCCGGTCTGATCGTTGCCCGGCAGCTGAAGGCGCGGCCCCCGTTCGAAGCCGCGCGTGTGGCAGTACACGAGGCGCGGGAACTCGTCTTTCAGGCTGTCGTAGTCGATCCCGAGCTTGATCGCCGCCGGGTAGCGCATGTTGTGCATCACGACGTCGGCCGACGCGATCAGGCGTCGCACGATCTCCTTCGACTCCGGGTGCTTGAGATCAATAGCCAGGCTTGTCTTGCCACGGTTGCAGCACATCGCGATCTGGTTCTGATGCCAGTACCAGTCGTGTTTCGCGTTGACCTTGATCACCGTGGCGCCAAGGTCACTCAAGAGCTGGGTGGCATAGGGCCCAGCCACAGCGAGACCAAAGTCCAGCACCCGGATTCCCTCGAGCGGCCCGCCCGGAAGCGCCTCACCTTCGGCGGCCGCGACCGCTGCATCGACCACGGCCTCCGCCTCGGCGCGCACGGCCTCGGTGTGCTGGCCTGCCGAGGGCGCCGGACCGGCGATCTTCCCCGGGCTCCGTTCCAGCTGGTAGGCAATGCCCACCGTGCGCAGCGTGCCGAGCTCGGGGTCTTCCACTTCCGCAACGCAGCCGTCGTCCAGCAGCAGCGGATCGGCGAGCCCCTCTTCGGGCGTACGGATCTTTTGGATGCAGACTCCGGCAATCGCGCCGGCCTCCGTCCACTCGTCCGCCGTGAACTTCTTGATGGTTTCCGCCATCGGCCCCCAGTAGTGGTGGAGCACGACCAGCTCCTCCGGACCGAGGCCGATCCGGTCGGGGTCCTCGCGCACACGAAGATCGGGGTTGGCGTTCAACTCGTCGCCTTCCCCGGCCGCAAGCACGAAGCGCGGATTCGGCGGCCAGCAGTGCACCCACCGCCCGTCGCTGCACTCGAACAGACCCTTCTGCGAGCGACTGTCACCAACCCACGTCATGAAGCCGGTGTCTTCGTAGGCCTCGGCTTTTCCGAACGCCATGACCCCGGCCGCCAACGCACCGCGAAGCAGCGACGTCTCGACCCACTGGCCGCGCCCGGTCACCTCGCGGGCTCGCAGCGCCGCACTGATTGCCGTCGTCGCAGCATAACAAGCACCCAGGCTCGGGAAACGCGACGCCGGGAAGAGCGGTCCCTCACGCGGAGCACCCTGCATCTCCTCCTGGGGCACCTCGAAGCCTTCCATCGGCGGCGGCTTGCCGGCCAGACGCGGCGCTGAGCCACCGACCCAGCCGCGCTGCTCCCACTGAAGACCGCTGCGGGCCGCAACCAGCGCGTCGTAGCCCGGCCGATCGGAGTGTCGGTTCCCACGGCCATAGCCCGTGATCGAGCAGTAGATCAGCCGCGAGTTCACTGCGGATAGTGTCGCGTAGTCGATCCCCAGCCGATCGGTCGTCCCGGGGCTGAACGATTCCACGAGCACGTCGGCTTGACCGGCGAGCTTGTGGAATGCGGCGAGGTCAGCCGCGTCCTTCAGATCGAGGATCGCGCTCCGCTTGCCGCGGTTCCACGCGTGGTAGCCAAGATCGCTGCGAAACGGGTCGCCACCGGGCGGCTCGATCTTGGTCACCTCGGCACCGTGGTCGCTGAGCATCATCGTGGCCATCGGCCCAGCAATCCCCCACGACAGGTCGAGAACCCGAATTCCGTCCAGTACACCAGCCATGCTTGCTCTCCTCGAACTCAAGGGGTTCGAATACTCTCGAACGATCTGGCACGACGCGGAGCGCCTAGGCGATCCCGTACATGCGAGCGCCGTTCTCCCACGTGATTGCGCGAACTTCGTCTTCGGGTACGCCCGCAAACTGCTTCTCGATCTTCTTGCCGGCGTCCGGCCAGTTGCAGACCGGGTGCGGGAAATCCGTCGACCAGAGTACGTTTTCGACGCCGATCTGATGGCGCAACTCGACGCCTTCTGGCTCGTGCACGAAGGTCACCGCCATCTGCTTCTTGAAGTAGGTAGACGGCAGTTCCTTCATCTCCGGGAACTCGTAGTGGTGACCCATCCGGCTATCGAGGAAGCGAATGAAGCCCGGCAACCAGAACAAGCCCGGCTCGACGAAGACGACCTTCAGCTTGGGATGGCGCTCGAGGATGCCAGTGAAGATGTACCAGCACAGCGTCTCCGCGATCGCGAAGCCGGGCAAGGCGGTGAAGATCCCCTTCTGCGGCGTGGGGTCGCGGCGAAACACTTCCCACAAGGAGTTCTTCAGGGTCAAGTGGTTGGCAACAACGACGCCGGTCTCTTCGAATGCGTTCCACAGCTTCGCGTACTGCGGGTCGTGGTAGTCGGGCATCCCGAGTTCGGTCGGAAAGTTCGGAACCTGAATCGATCGCGCACCGAGATCGGCCAGGCGGTAGACCTCGGAAGCGGCGTAGTCGATATCGATCAGCGGAAGCTGATAGGTGATCAGGATCCTCTTCGGGTCGATCGAGGCGAACTCGTTGAGCGAGTTGTTGTACGCGGTAGCGCACTCCTTCCACGCATCGCCGATGTGATAGACCTTGCTGGTGAAGTCGAACTCCGAGTACATCACTTCACATTCGACGCCGTCCGCGTCCATCGCGGCGAGCCGCGCCTTCGAGTCGAAATAGCCGGGGTGCTTGGCGGCGTCGAGATCGACGAAATCTTCGAGTTCGAGGGTCTCGCCCGCCTGGGCTTCGGCTTGCAGCTTCTCGTGCTTCGCCATCCCCTCGTCCCAGGCGGCGTGGTACTTGCTCGCGAGGTTGGCCTTCACCTGTTCGGTGGTGATGACGCAGTGCGAGTCGGCGGAGAAGAGGCGGCGTGTTTCGGGCATGATCGATCTCCTTGGCGATCCAGCGTGGCCTGGGCACGCGCTGGCAATGATGGGATCTCCGATGCGCCTACAGTAAAGAAGTTTTTGTAAATGGAAAAGGAATTTTTGTATATTGGCTTGCATGCCTGAGCAAGCAGTCGATACCGAGGCGGCCGAAGTCTCTCATATCAGCCGACACCTGGTCTCGGTGTCGACGGCGGTCCGCGTCCACATCAGCGCCGGCCTGGCAGAGCGGGGCCATGAGCCGAGTGTGGCGGTCACCCATGTGGTGCCGAACCTCCCGGCCGATGGACTGGGGATGTCTGCCCTGGCCGCACGCGCCGGGATGAGTCTGCAGCGCGCCGGACAGCTGGTGCAACAGCTCGAAGAGGAGGGCTACGTCGAACGCGTCGCCGACGAGAACGACGGCCGGGCACGGCGGGTCGTGTACACGCGGCGAGGCCACAAGCTGCTGCGCGATATTGATGCGTTGCTCGAGGAAACGACCGAACGGTTCGTCGAGGTCCTCGGTAGGGCGCGCTACGACCGGCTGCAGCGGGACCTCGCCAACCTCGACCGGGGGCTCAATGGACCCGACAGCGGCGTCCGCGTCGTCACGGGCTAGCCGCGGCGCACCACACCGTCCAGCCAGTCGGCCGTCCTGTCCCACAGCTCGGCCCGCGTATTGGCGACGTTGTGACAGTGCCGGCTGTCGCGGAGTGTGTACGCGAGCACCTCGCGGGCCTTCGGCAACATCGGGGGGACGAGGTTCGCGCGGCCCAGATCGCGATCGCCAGTGGCGATGAAGACCGGCGTCTCGATGGCCTCCGCGTACGGCGCATAGCCACCGGGAATCAGCGTCAGCAAGCCGGCCATTCCGAGCAGATTCGTCGCGGCGCGGTGGAGCAACTCCTCGGCGATCGGAGGTGCAGTGCCAACCGAAAAAGCGGCGCTGCTTCCCTCATCGTCGTCGTTGGTCGCACCCGGGTAGGGCGACCCGAACCTCTTGCGCACCAGCTCCGGCATCGCGGCCCGAATCCGCTCCGGATCGTTGGCGTAGCTCTCCTCGTCCTCCTGCAGGAACGCCCGCAAGCCCGCCGTCGAGAACGACTGCAGTACGAGCGCCATATGGGGCTCGTGTTTCGCTTGCTGACTGACAGTAAGCGCCGAACCCATCGAGTGTCCAAGGCCAATCGAGCGCAACGGACTTCCGGCGGGCAGCGCATAGTGATCGCGCAACCGCTCCTGAATGCCGGCCCAGGCACACTGATTCGCGCGAGAGATTGCGTCGACATCGAGCCGGTAACCGTCGTCCAGGTGAGCGGGCCGGGTGCTGTCGCCGCAGCCGAGATGATCGAGCATCGCTACTGCGTAGCCGCGCGCGACCAGGTGCTCCGCCATACTGTACGAGCGTTCCACTGGATCGACCCGATCCCCGAGATCGAAGTAGCTCCGCGACAAGAACCCGCCCGGGAGGCAGAACACCAGGGCCACCGGCTCCGAGGCCGGGAGCACCGCATCGACGGCGATCTCGAAGTTCCCCTCGAGCTCGACCTCCGTGCTCACATCGATTCGCCAGCTTGTTCGTTCCAGCGCCCCGCCCACCGTACCCTCCGATCTGCTGTGGATCGCGCGGCGAGACTAGTCCACGATGGGGCGACACTGGGGAGGAAACGCGCATGAAGATTCTCGGCATCCAACGAGCGGAGCTACTGGTGGCCGATCCCGACAAGGAGGCAGATGCCCTGAGCGCCCTGCTCGGCTTTCACTTCCACCGATCGGAAACGCCCGAGCACGGCGTGCTCTCGCGAACCGACATGTCGGGCGGACTCGAACTCGCGGGCCCGAGCCGCGCCGATTCCGCGATGACGCCCCTCCTCGAGCAACAGGGAGAGGGCCTGCTGACGATCGTGTTCCGCGTCGACTCGATCGAGAGCCTGCTCGAACATACGAAGCAAGAGGGCATCGAAGTCGTCGTGGACCTCGACCAGGGCGACACGATCCCGGGCTACAAGTCCTACCGCCAGGTATCCCTGCGGTCCGACCGCTTCCCGGCCCAGGCATCGTTCACCTTCGCCGAATACGAGGAGGCCTGAATCACCACGAGAGGATGCGGGGCGACACAGCCGTCATACACGAACCCCTCCGCCGGATGGCCTCCCGCCTGCTAACCCGGAATCGGCGGCGGAGCCTGGCCGAACAGGCCGGCGAGCTGCGGGACCTGCGAGGCCGGCATCCACTCAGCCATCCCGGCCATCCAGACAAGGGTCTGTGGCTGGATCCGGCCGGCCGACACCATCTCGACCATCTGCGGGGCAGCGAGCGGGCCCACGGAAGCGCCGCTCTCGGCGAAGTGCCAGCTCGGGGGCGGCGGTGCCTGCGGGAGCGGCGGTGCCGGAGTCGAGCTCATCGGGCCGCTGCCACCACCGACCATGCTAGGTACGCCGGAGGCGACCGCCATGCCCAGTCCCACGCCCATTCCGGCGCCCGCCATGCCGCCAGCCCCTTCGTTGGCCGCGAGCGTCGGCATTGCGTTACCGAGCTGGAAAGCCTGGTACCGCGCCATGTCGCCCACCATGTCCATGCTGGTCCGCGTATCGAGCGCCTTCTCGACCTCGGCGGGTAGGGAAATGTTGACGATCACCATCGCCGGGATGTCGAGCCCGTACTCGTCGTCGACGCGCTGAATCACCATCCGGCGAAGCTGCTCGGACAGCTCGCTGTAGTTGGTTGCGAGGTCGACCAGAGGAATCTCGGCGGAGGCCACCAGATCGGCGAAGGCCGAGCTCACCATGGCGCGCAGCAGTTCCGTGATCTCCTCGGCCTCGAAGTGCGAGTCCGTGCCGACGAGCTCCTCGAGCAGGGTCTTCGCGTTCGTCGCGCGCAGCGCGTAGGTGCCGAAGGCGCGCAGCCGCACGACCCCGAAGTCCACGTCGCGCACGATCACGGGATTGGGAGTCCCCCACTTCATGTCGGTGATCTGACGGGTACTGATGAAGTAGACCTCGGCCTTGAACGGCGAGTCGAAGCCGTACTTCCAACCCATGATCGTAGACAGCAGCGGGAGGTTCCGGGTCGTCAGCCGGTGTTGGCCGGGCTCGAACACATCGGCGATCTGGCCCTGGTGCACGAAAATGGCCTGCTGCCCTGGACGAACGATCAGCTGCGCCCCGTTCTTGATCTGGTTCTGGTAGCGCGGGAAGCGCCAGACGAGCGTGTGTCGCGAGTCGTCGACCCATTCGACGATGTCGACGAGCTCGTTGCGAAGCTTGTTCATGAGGCCCATGTGTTCTCCCGTTCGTTCTGTTCTGGGTGCGCGTTCTGGGGTCAGTCGTCGAACAGCGACGACAGCAGTCCGAGGAACCCGCCGGCGATGAGTCCACCGCCCAGGATCCCGCCGTTCGAGTCCCGCGAGCCCGCAAGCGGAGCGCGCGTGAGGAGTCCGCGGTCGGCGTTGGTGCTCGCCTGTCGTGCCGCTCGGTACTCGGCTCCGGCCTGCGCTTCGGTTTCGCGCATGAATCGCTCGGCCTTCGGACGGCCGCCGGAGAGCAGGTAGCCTGCGATCTGTTCGAGCTCGTCGGCATCGAGCCAGGTACCATGGGGGTTGCAGCGGTCGGTGATCACGCCGGACGTCTTGCGGAAATTGCGCCGGATCATGAATGCGCTGCACTCGGGGCACTTGCGGTACTGGACTCCCTGCTGGACGGGGTTCGCTCCTGTCTTGCGCGGCGCGAACTCGATCTCACCGGTAACCGAGCTCCGCTTGCTATCGAGCGCTTTCTCAACCAGGGATTCGAAGCTCTTCTCGGGGCACCAGATCCCGTTGCAGGATGGACATTCGTTGATTGCGAGCGCGCCAACGACGCGGCCGGGCATCAAGCAGTCGCACGCCGGGCACGGGTACTCGCGCTTCTCGACTTCGATCGGCTGTGGATCGAACGTCACGCCGCAGGCGCCGCAGAATCGGGCCTCGTCCGCATTGCGGGCACAGCATTCCGGACAGATCAGGGACAACAGTCGCGGGTCGCGCACGATCCCCGAGCCGCAATAGTCACAGTCGTGATCGCCGACAGCGACGTGGGCACCGCAGCTGCTGCAGCGGTGAATCTCGAGGTCTCGCGACTTGAGATCCGTGACTTCGATCTCGGCACCGCAGCGGCACACGATCTGTTCAGCGTGCAGATCGCTGACGTCGTACTGGGCGTGGCAGGCTTTGCAGGCAATCAGTCGCATGCGCGGAAGGCTCCTCCCACGCCTCCGTGGGCCAAGCCCCTCATCGACTGAACGGACGCATTGCTTGATCCGGAAAAGTCGTTAGGCGGCAGGCGCTGCGAAGTCCCTGCGCAGCAGAAGCGCAAGTTGGAGGCTTCTCAGTCGGCTTCGGGTCCATCCGGAATCTGGCGGGCTCCGAGGAGCGCCGAACGAAGGTTGGGGTCGCGCATGGTGACCGCCAGACCCAGGGCGATCAGCAGGACGGCCGCGGTAGTGAGCCGCCAGTCCGCTTCGATCAACCCGGCGCCTAGCAAGGTGAGTGTGCCGCCGCGAATGACTGCCCCCGGAGTCACCGCGGCCACGAAACGGGTCCAGGAGACCTTCGTCACGGCGGCGGCGCCGTAGAGAAGCGTCGCCGGGAAGCTCGGGATCGCGGTCCCCAGGAAGACCAGGAAGGGCGTGCCACGCTGTGCGACCGCGGCGAGGCCGCCCCGGCTTCGCTCCATCTGTTGCATCAGTGCCCGGGGCTTGAACACGCGGACGAGTCCGAACTCGATCATGGCGGCCAGCAGCAACCCACCTGCCGCCGCCAGCGTTCCCAGGCCAACGCCGAACAGCGCGCCGCCCAACGTCAGCAACAGCGTCGAGGGTAGGAACAGGAAGTGCCGCAGCCCGAGCAGCGAGACATAGAGCAGCGGACTCCACAAGCCGAAGCCGGCGATCGTCTCGCGCAGGGCGCTCGGCGAGGCATCGATGCCCGCCGCGCGCAACAGTGCGTGGCCTCCGAGGACGACAGTGCCCACGAACGCCAGCACCGCAAGCGCGGGGCGTAGCCTCGACAGCGAGTTGCCCTCGCCTACTCGATGAACGTCTTGAGCAGCTTGCTGCGGCTCGGGTGGCGCAGCTTGCGCAGCGCCTTGGCCTCGATCTGACGGATGCGCTCGCGCGTGACGTCGAAGTCCTGGCCGACCTCTTCCAGCGTGTGATTGCTGCGCTCGCCGATCCCGAAGCGCATCTTGAGCACCCTGGCCTCCCGCGGAGCGAGCGTGCCAAGCACCTCGAGCGTCTTCTCCGACAAGTTGCCCTCGATCACCGCGTCCTGCGGGTTCACCGCCGACTTGTCTTCGATGAAGTCGCCGAGCGCGCTGTCCTCTTCCTCGCCCACCGGGGCCTCGAGGCTGATCGGCTCCTTGGCGATCTTCTGGACCATCTTCACCTTTTCGAGCGGCAGCTCCATCTTCTCGGAGAGCTCTTCGGGCGTGGGCTCACGGCCTAGCACCTGCACCAGGTGGCGCGTCGCGCGCACCTGCTTGTTGATCGTCTCGATCATATGCACCGGGATGCGAATCGTGCGGGCCTGATCCGCGATCGCGCGGGTGATCGCCTGACGGATCCACCAGGTCGCGTACGTCGAGAACTTGTAGCCGCGACGCCACTCGAACTTGTCCACCGCCTTCATCAGGCCAATGTTCCCCTCCTGGATCAGGTCGAGGAACAGCAACCCGCGGTTCGTGTACTTCTTCGCGATCGATACGACGAGCCGCAGGTTCGCTTCGGTGAGCTCACTCTTGGCCTGCTGCATCCGCTCGGTGGCTTCGAGGTAGACGCCGAGCTGCGACTTGACGAACGCGCGGGTCAGCCCGGTCGACTGCTCGAGCTCCGCTCGTTCGGTCGTGATCGCCGCCAGCTCCTCTTCGGCCAGCTCGATGCGCGGGAGGCTGCCACCGAGCTTTTCGATCGCGGCTTTGCCCGGCTTGCTCTTGCGCTTCGACATCGCGATCAGATCCGGCAGATCGAACCGCTTCACGCCGAAGCGCCGCGCGACGCGACGCTCGCGGCTGTCGAGCTTCTCGAACTCGTCGGACACCTCTTCGAATCGTTGCGCCAGATCGGCGATGCGCGCCTTCGAGAAGCGTGTCTCCCGGATCGTCACCACGATCTTGTCGTAGATGCCTTCGATTTCTTCCTGCAGGCGGGCTCGCGTCGCTTCGGTCGTGCGCGAGTTCGCAATCGAGCTCTGCTTCTTGGTGATGTCGCCCTGGAGCCGGCGCACCTTCTGCAGGGCGCCGAACAGCGATCGACGGCGCTCCTCGGGCGTCGGCCCGTCTTCATCGTCGATCCCATCGAGCAGGAACTTGATGACGACATCGCCCGCCTTCAGCTGCTCGGCCAGCGCCTGGACAGCACGCACGCCGAGCGGTGTGCCGACGATCGAACGCTCACGGTCGTGAACCCCGGACTCGATGCGCTGCGCGATGGCGACTTCGCCCTCGCGCGTCAGCAGCGAGACCTGACCCATCTCTCGTAAGTACACGCGGACCGGATCGGTCGACGTCGTGTTGTCGTCGCTGCTGTCGGACCAGCGCGTATCGACGGTTCGGGTCGGAGCCACGACCTTGACGCCGTCCTGCTTGAGGATCGCGAGAACCTCCTCGACCTGATCCGCATTGAGCTTGGTGGAGGCGAGGCTCTTCTTCACCTCGTCCGGCGTCAGGTACCCCTTGCGCTTGCCGCGCTGTAGCAGGCGGCGTACCCCGGTGAGCTGGAGCAGCGGCGACGGCTCCGGAGCGATGGCCGCGTCGGCCTGCTTCCCCTTCTTTGCCGTCTTGCTCACGGTCTTGACCGCCGGCGCGGCCTTGGAAGCCTTGGCAGCCGCCCTGGAGACCGGCTTGGCCTTGGCGCCTGACTTACTCGCCTTGACGGTCTTGACCGCTCCTGCCGCTTTCACGGTTTTGACCGATTTGGTCGTGCTCTTACTCGAACTTTTAGCCGCCTTGGCGGACTTGGTCCCTGAGCGTCCGTTGCGGACCGAGGTGGGGGAGGGCGCATGCGAGGCCATGGGGGGGTCTCCTGTTCTTGCTGTTCTGACGGGGTGAAACGCCCGTTCGGATCATCCGAACGAGCGACGTCATCGGGCAACTCCTGCTGCCTTCGAGGCAGCGGCGCGCGCGCGCTTGGCTTCAAGC
>Ga0055584_100008215_pt1 | contig 10234 bp, 7 predicted proteins | sample OSDHelmetaG_FD_58716 | JGI IMG/M metagenome (GOLD analysis project Ga0055584, IMG submission 58716) | Pelagic marine sediment microbial communities from the LTER site Helgoland, North Sea, for post-phytoplankton bloom and carbon turnover... | ecosystem: Environmental > Aquatic > Marine >...
ACGCTAAAGAAGCTGGGCTGCAAATTCTCACTGGATGACTTTGGCAGTGGCCTGTCCTCTTTCACCTATCTCAAGAACCTGCCGGTCGATTACCTCAAGATCGACGGCCAGTTCATACAGAACGTGGCCGAGGATACCGTCGATGAGAGTATGGTCACGGCGATCAGTTCGGTCGGCCACGCTATGGGCATCGAGACTATTGCGGAGCGTGTCGAGACCAAACAGGTGCTCGACAAACTGGCTGCGTTGGGCATCGAGTTCGCTCAGGGCTACTACATAGCGAAACCGGCCTCAATACGGTCATTCCATCCCTGGGGCGAGAAAACCGGTCAGCTGTCAGCCTAGTCGCTATCCGCATTGTCCACGGGTGGCGTATTACTACTGATACGGTACACTGCTGCAATGCCGAACAAGACCGACCCCGAAAACCAGCAAGACGCTGCGTCACAGCTGCTCGCAGCGGACGAACCGGGCCCTTTTCAGGTACTAAATCCACTGGCAGTCACGCCAATATTGCTGGTCTGCGATCATGCCAGTTGCCGAATTCCGAAATCATTGGGCGACATGGGTCTGGACCCTTTCGCGCGTCGTTGCCACCTTGCTGTTGATATTGGCGCCGGGCCGCTAACGGAAAAACTCGCAGCCAGTCTCGGTGTTACCGCTGTGCTGGCGCAGTATTCACGCCTGGTAATGGACTGCAATCGTCAGTTAATGGATCCGAGCGCTTTTCTGCAATTCGGCGATGGCATCTTGGTTCCGGGTAACCGAAATTTGCACCAGGCCGAGAAGGACCTCCGTGCCAATGTACTTTACTGGCCCTACCACGAAGCCGTGGACAAGCAGGTGCAGCGACTGCGCAGCGCCGGGCCGGCACCGGCGTTCATTGCTATCCACAGTTTTACACCGGTCATGAATGGTGAGGCGCGCCCTTGGGAGATGGGCGTTCTTTGGGACACTGATACGCGCCTCAGGGATATTTTTCTCGAGGATTTCACGGCGGCAGGATACGTTGTCGGTGACAACGAGCCGTACTCTGGAAAAGCGCCTCAGGATTTCACTATCGATCATCATGCAGAAGAAATCGGACTGCCGCATATTGGCATTGAAATCCGTCAGGATCTGATCGACGATGAGAAGGGAGTTGAAGAGATCGCTGGCGTAATGCACCGAATCATCGATTCGATACCAAAACGCTTGCACGATATGGGGGCCAAAAAAAATGAGCAGCGAACCAGCATTCACGATAGGTGTTGAAGAAGAATATCTGCTAGTCGATAAAGAGACGAGAGCACTCGTCATCGACCCGCCGGCAACGCTGATGGCCGAGGCAGAGGACAAATGCGGATCACAAGTCACCTCCGAACTCTTACGTTCGCAGATCGAGGTCGGTAGCAAAGTCTGCAACAATGTTCAGGAAGTTCGTAAGGATCTGTCGTTCTTGCGCAGTAACATCATCGAAGTGGCCGACAGACACGGGCTCGCACCGATCGCGGCATCCACACATCCATTTTCCAGCTGGACAGAGCAAAAACACACTAAAAAAGATCGATACAATGACCTGACGCACGAGATGCAGGGTGCGGCACGCCGTCTCGTGATCTGCGGAATGCATGTTCACGTCGGAATCGATGACGACGAGTTGCGCATAGACTTGATGAATCAGCTGTCGTATTTCCTGCCGCATTTGCTGGCACTTTCCTGTTCGTCGCCATTTTGGAACGGCAGGGATACCGGGCTAAAGAGTTATCGACTGACAATTTTCGACGCATTGCCGCGCACGGGTTTGCCGGAGCGTTTCGCGAGTTGGGCTGAATACCAGCGCCACATCAGTATCCTGATGAACGCCGGACTGATCGAAGACTCTACGAAGATCTGGTGGGACCTGCGCCCCAGCGCAAAATTTCCTACGATCGAGACACGCATTATGGATGTGTGCACTCGACTGGATGATACGATCGCATTGGTATCTCTGCTCGTCTGTATCTTACGAATGTTGTATCGGCTGCGAACGCGCAATCAGCGCTGGCGCATCTACACGCCCATGCTAATTCGCGAAAATCGCTGGCGCGCAATGCGCTACAGTTTTGACGAGGGCATGATCGATCTGGCCAAAGGCGTTATCGTGCCTTTTGAGGAGTTGATCGACGAGATGCTGTCGCTGGTGATCGAAGACGCCAGAGCATTGGGGTGCGAAAAGGAAATTGCTCATGTTCATCAAATTCTGTCACGCGGAACCAGTGCGCATCGCCAGTTGAAGGACTTCGAACTGGAACGGGCCAATGGTGCCAGCGTCGAAGACAGTTTGAAGGCCGTGGTAGATACGCTGATCGCAGATACCGCTGAAGGCCTGAGAACGTGACCTGATGCTCACTTGGTCTCCGGAATGCGGCCTAGGTCGCATTATGTAGTGCCGCAGGTCGTTAGCATGTCCTGATGTCCATGCTAGGCCCCCTGATCACACCATTTCTGGCGATCGCGTCGTTCGCGTACGCGGCTCTGGCCGTGAGCGTTTCAAGCTCCGGTGAACAGTATGCCAATCGAATGGTCAGCATCTTCCTGTTTCTGATTGCTGGCATGTTGGCGGGATCGGCATTCTCCTATAACGCGGTCGACGCGACCCTTTACGGAATTGGTCGTACCTTCAGTTTTTTCTCCGCGGGCTTTATTCCAGTGGCTTTTTATGTGGTCTATCGCGAATACACGGTTAGTGCACCGCATGCGATAACGATCGCAATACTGAGCATCATACCCATTATCACGACCGGTCTTGCGCTGAGTAACTCGATGCACAACATGATATGGGTCGCCACCGAGACCGCGGCGGGGCTTAGTCATACACTTGTCAGCGACCACTGGTGGTACAACAAAGTCTTTGCACCGTTTACATACGGACTGTTTGGCTATTCTGCTATAGCGATCATTGGGCGCTTGCCGAATATTGCACCGGCGCACCGGCGCAACATCATGTTGTTGCTGATCTGCGCACTACTTCCATTCGCTATCAGTATTGCGACTAATTTTCTTGGCTTTGGGTCGCCAGAGTTTCCTTTGACATCAACGACACTCGCACTTGTCTGGCCGCTGTTCGCCTATGCCAGTCTTAAGGTCCGTATGCATGAATTCAGCCCGATCGCCTACAAGACCTTATTTGACCATGTGCGTGATCCGGTATTCGTTGTAGACAACGATCAATGCATCATCTGTGCGAATGTGGCTGCGCAGACTTTGTTGGAAGGCAGAGAGAATGAATTGATCGGCCGCAAATTGTGGGAAGACTTTCCGGCTGCCCGTGCTGTTCTCCAACGGGCGAAGGACCTCGACCTGACGCAGACCTTGCGAATGGATACGAATAACATTTATGAAGTCAGTGTTGGCCCCTTGGTCGGTCAAAAAGGCCAGAGTCTTGGCATGATCGTTGTTTGTCGTGATGTGACCGAGCGACGCGAGGCATTGAGCCAACTGGCGGACAGCGAACATTTGATTCGTACGCTCGTAGAGACATCCTCAAACGGTATTCTGCGCTTTGCTCATGCCGATAGTGAGGCCGGTCGCGAATTTCGTTGTGTCTTCGCGAACAGTGCAGCAGAATCTTTTCTGGGCGAGGCACGTGGGCCGCTCGTCGGGACGTCACTCGGCATGCTTAAGCAGTTAAATCCAGAGAAACTGGATGAACACTTCGGCGGTGAGACGTGTGCGAGTTCGCAATTGAGTTTCGATATTGCTGCAGAGTCCGGTCCGAATGAGAGTTGGTTGCGTATAATCGGGGAGCCTGTGGGCGAAGACTTCTCGGTCACTCTAATCGATATTACGCAGCACAAGCGCAGCGAGGACCAGATGCTCGCGGATGCACTACGGGATCCGCTGACGGGTACCCTGAATCGTCGTGGCTTTGAGAAAGAAGGCGCTTCCTGCATTCGCCGATGCAGCGTTGGTGCCGTTCTGTATCTGGATCTCAATCAATTCAAAGCGGTCAATGACCAGTTCGGTCACCAGGCCGGCGACGCGTTGCTAAAAGCCTTCGGTCATCGTCTTGAATTCTGCCTGCGCCCTGAGGATGTTCTGGGCCGCCTTGGCGGAGACGAATTCGCGATTGTGTTGCCGGGCGTGTCCGTCGACGATGCAAAACACATCGCCGAACGCCTGGTTCAAACTGCGTCAGACGCCTATATCATCCAGGGTCAGGAGATACAGTGCGCTGCCAGCGTTGGTATAGCCCTGTTGCCGAAACATGGCGAAGAGCTCTGGCACCTGGTGAGTATTGCAGATGGTGCGATGTACCAGGCCAAGACTATTCCAGAAGAAGAAGCCGCCAATGACCGCGCCGCGTACGTGGACGCCGCTACTGCGTCATAGGGTTTCTGTCAGGGATTGTCGGGCAGGAAATTAAACTCAAGTACGGCAGGATCGTCGGTATCGAAAATCATTCCGCCGAGCACATCACCGTAGACGACGTCGATTCGTATCGGACCAGCGAGAATTTCTTCCTCAAGGGATTGGGTGATGTAGATATCGAAACTTCCTTCTTCCAAATTGATAACTGTTGCAGGGGATCCACTCTGGAGTCCCACGCGGGCCGGCGCAGTATCTTCGATAGTCGAGTCGGCCTCCACGGCATAGATACTGAGGAAGTCAAAATTTATCGCTGCATTGAAAATATGTAATTTTGCCGAAGTTTCGATCGTACGACGATCGGGAACATAGGTCCGGATTTGCAGATTGTCCGCTGGCCCATACGCGACTACACGGCCGCGAATACCAGTGAAGAATTCGACAACATCGTCGATCAGCACAGGTGATAAGAGGGTCGCTGGCGTGTAAAAAACCGGGTTGTCCTCGAGAGAGAGTTCGAGTTCGGCCGATACATCCTTATATGCATGATCCGCGACTATTTGTGAGCTGAGCAGGGCGTCTTCATAGATGTCGACAGTATCTATAGCCAATGATCCGTTAACAAACTCAGCGGTCGGTGGATAATTGATGTCTGGCATCGTGATAGAGCTGCCGGCGGAATCAACACCAGCGGTAACCGCTCGTACCAAAAACGGCGCGAAGGTGTTGGCATCGCCATCAAAACTGGAGATGATGAACTGGTTAGTCGCGCCGAAAGTCGTCGTTCCCGATTCATAAAGCACCTGATCAGGCATGCCGCTTTCGGTAATAGTCAGAACGTATTCGCCGCCTTCAAAATCAATTGACGGCAGAATCTCGCCGAATACCAGCGTGCCAACTTCCTCGCCAGCCACAGGATCAACGTCCGGGGCGGCGAAATAGTAGTCAACCGACCCCAGCGAGTCTGCGATATGCGCGAATCGGGCTTCGAACACGGTCTCGGTGCCCGAGAATTCTCGCTCAACTGTTTCCCAAATAAGTATGGACGGGTCGGCGAGTGTGCCGGTCAGTACGAAAATGTATTCCAGATCCTTGATGATATCGACAAATACACTGGCAACACGCTGGGGTTCCAGGTCTCCTGCATACAGCACGTCGAAGTTGAAGTTATAGCTCAGGTCATCGTAACTATTGATCCCTGAAATCTGGCGATAGCCTAACGTGCCCAAATTTCGTTCTTCAATGAGGAACGCAACTTCAGATGACGTCTTTACGCCATTGAGCGCGCGAATGTTCGCCTTGCCTGTCGCAACAGGAAATTTCGATTCACTACTACAGGCGCCCATAAGGAAAGCGGCTATTACTGTTATGACTATTGCAAAACGTTTCATCAATTCTTTCACTTATTCGTAGCCGTAGACCGACTTCACCTCTAGAAACTCATCCATGCCGTGCGCGCCCCATTCGCGGCCGTTACCCGACTGCTTGTATCCGCCAAACGGAGCAAGCGCTTCGAGGTCTGCGCCGTTGATGTGTACCATGCCGGTACGCATGCGCGATGCGACTCGACGGGCTCGATCAATATCACCGGACGAGACGTAGCCCGAAAGGCCGTATGGCGTGTCATTTGCAATTCGGATCGCTTCGTCTTCACTGTCGTAGGGAATGATCGAAAGCACCGGTCCGAAAATCTCCTCACGAGCGATGGTCATGTCATTATTGACATCGGCAAATACCGTTGGTTTCACGTAGTAGCCTTTGTCGAGCCCTTCCGGGCGGCCCGTACCGCCGACTACCAGGGTTGCACCTTCATCGATACCTTTTTGGATCAGATCCTGGATCTTGTTCCATTGCAGTTCTGAAACCACCGGTCCAACCCGGGTGCCTTTCTCTCGCGGGTTGCCGACGACCGTACCTGCGGCAACTTTCGCCGCGATCTCTGCCGCTTCATTCATTTTGGCTCTGGGTACGAGCATACGAGAAGGCGCATCGCAGGACTGTCCCGTGTTTTCGAACATACCCCTGCTGCCGTCTACAACCGCGGCCTCCAGATCGGCGTCGTCGAGAATAATATTCGCCGACTTGCCACCGAGTTCCTGCGCGACGCGCTTGACGCTCGGCGCAGCGTTTTGTGCGACCAGTACACCCGCGCGTGTCGATCCGGTAAAGGAAACCATCGCAATATCGGGATGCTGACTTAGCGCTGTGCCGACACCGGGGCCGTCGCCATTGATCAGGTTGAATACGCCTGCCGGAACACCGGCTTCGTCGAGAATTTCAGCAAACAGGATCGCATCAAACGGTGCGATCTCACTTGGTTTCAGAACCATTGTGCAGCCTGCTGCGATGGCCGGCGCAACCTTGACCGCGATCTGGTTCATCGGCCAGTTCCAGGGCGTAATGAGACCGCAAACACCGATCGGCTCTTTGATGACCAGCGCCGACCCAATTCTTTCTTCAAACTCATAGCTTTTCAGGGCTTCAATGGCTGCCGCAATGTGCTGCGTGCCACTGGCCGCCTGGGCATGCTTGGCGAGGCCCCACGGCGCTCCCATTTCGTCCATGATGGCTTCGGCGACTTCATCGGCTCGCCGAATATACACATCAAGAATCGCCTGCAGCAGGTCGATGCGCTCTTCGCGGCTGGTCTGACTGAAGGTCTCGAATGCACGGTTCGCTGCGGCGACAGCAACGTCGACATCGGCAGCGGAGCCTATGCTGATTCGGCCATACACTTCCTCAGTCGCCGGATTGACGACATCCATTGTCCGTGGCTCAGCCGGGTCGACCCACTGTCCATCGATGTAAAACTGCAGTTTTTCGAGCATTTCGGTCCTCCCCAAATTAGCCGCGCATCATAGCGTAATTTGGGCGTTTCGGCTCGCACAAATAGGGCATTGACGAGAAGGGAGGTATCGGTGCGACAATGGTCGCCTGATACTCGAAAGTAAACCATCGATCTAGGTCTAACGCACTGTATTTTATGGAGAAAGTCTGTGTCCACAAATAAGGAACTGCAAGCGATCCGGGAAAAAGCTGTACCGAGAGGGGTCGGTATTCAGACCACGGTTTACGCTGACAAAGCACGGAATGCCGAGATTTGGGATGTGGAGGGCAAACGATATATTGATCTGGCCGCTGGAATCGCTGTCTGTAATACCGGGCACAATCACCCGAGTGTTATTGCTGCTGTTTCCGAGCAGCTTGACCGCTTCAGTCACACCTGTTTCCAGGTCGCGCCCTATGACGTTTACGTCAGACTGGCGGATCGCCTCGCCAAAGTTGCACCGGGCAACACGCCAAAGAAAACAATTTTTCTGACAACGGGCGCCGAAGCAGTCGAGAATTCGATCAAAATTGCCCGGCACCACACCGGCCGATCGGCGGTCATATCGTTCTCGGGCGCTTTCCACGGTCGCACGATGATGGCGATGGCGTTGACGGGCAAAGTCGTTCCCTACAAGAAGGGTTTCGGGCCGTTTCCGGCGGAGGTTTATCACATAGCGTTTCCCATCGAATATCACGGCGTATCCGTCGATGATTCGCTGGAGTCCCTGGATAAACTGTTCAAGGCAGATGTTGAACCTGATCGTGTTGCGGCCATCATAATCGAGCCTGTTCAGGGCGAGGGCGGGTTCTATCCGGCACCTGATGGCTTTCTGCAGCAAATTCGAGATATTTGCGATCAACACGGTATTGTCATGATCGCCGATGAGGTCCAGACCGGTTTTGCCCGCACGGGCAAGCTGTTCGCCTGCGAGCATGAAGGCGTTGAACCTGATCTCATGACGGTGGCCAAAGGTCTGGCCGGCGGTTTTCCGTTATCAGGCGTGGTCGGCAAAGCCGAAATAATGGACTCTGTCGATCCGGGTGGACTGGGCGGAACCTTTGGTGGTTCGCCTATCGGCTGTGCGGCCGCGCTTGCGGTGCTCGATATCATCGAAACAGACGATCTGTGCGCCAGAGCGGTGGCGATCGGCGAACAGCTTGGCAAGTGGGCCGAAGCACTGCAAAGTGCCAGCAATTGCATCGGCGACATAAGAATCAGTGGTGCGATGAGTGCCATTGAGTTGGTGGAAGGTGGCGACGCCGACAGACCGGCAGTTGAGTTGACCAAAGCTATAGTGGGCGAGGCGGCCAGGCGTGGTGTTATTCTCCTGACCTGCGGCGTTCGTGCTAATGTAATCCGGTTCCTGCCGCCGTTGACCATCGATCAGGAAATGTTTGCAGAAGCACTAACAATAATAAGTGACATTATTCTGGAAAAAGCAGGGGTAAGTCGCAAAGCAGGCTAACACGAGGGGGGGCATATGCTGTCGGTGAATGACATCGTTCACCTGGCCGTGACGGGTCTTGCACAGGGCTGTGCATACGGACTAATCGCGCTTGGCTTCGTGTTGATATACAAGGCGACCGAGGTCGTCAATTTCGCGCACGGTGAATTCATGATGCTCGGTGCGTTCGCCGTGCTCGCGTACTCTGAGGCCATGGGCGGCAGTTTCTGGCCGGCGTTCATACTGGGATGTTTGTCGATCGGCGTCGTGGGCTACTTGATAGACGCCCAGATAATGCGCCGCATCATCGGCCAATCGTCCGCCAGCATCTTTATCCTGACCGTGGCATTCGGATTCATTTTTCGTTCGCTGGCCGGAATGATCTGGGGCTGGAAAACGCTGTCTCTGAATACTCCCTTCGATGGCAAAATTATTATCAATGAGGGCTTGTCAATAAGCCATGATCGGATCGCTATTGTTGTGGCGACAGCGATTCTTTGTGTCGTCCTGTACCTGTTTTTTTCAAGGACACGGTTCGGCGTCGCGATGCAGGCGGCATCGCAGAACCAGTTGGCTGCTTTCTATATGGGAATTCCGGTCAAGCGCCTGGTTTCCGTCACCTGGGCGATCGGTGCCATGATTGCGGCCGCGGCGGGCGCGCTGCTCGCGCCCGTTACTCAAATCGATACGACTATCGGCTTTCTCGGCATCAAGGCCCTCGCAGGTGCCATCGTCGGTGGTTTCGGTTCCATTCCAGGGGCACTGCTTGGTTGTCTCCTGATCGGCATAATCGAGCCGTTCGCCGACTACTATTTTCCCGCGATCAAAGGTGTTTCAGCCTACGTCGTGATGTTGCTGGTGCTATTCGTGCGGCCGGAAGGCCTTATTTCCCAGACCTTTCAGAAGAAGGTGTAGGCAGTGCAGATACTGTTCAAGACCCGCTACGAAGACGATATCCGTTTTCTTGCCAAGACAGGCGAGAAGGTGCGCGTTGGCCTGGTCGTTCTCTTCCTGGTCGCGGCACCGCTATTCCTGCAAAACTACTATTTGTCAGAACTTGGATTGCTGCTGGTCTACGCGATCGCCGGCATCGGCTTGATGATTCTGACGGGGCATACCGGGCAGGTCAGTTTTGGTCATGCGGCCTTTCTCGGCATTGGTGCGTACTGCCATTCGATACTGATGTCCCACGGCGTACCGTTCTCGATTTCCGTCGTGCTGACTGTAGCCTTGTCAGGCCTGGTCGGCATGGCGATCGGGCGGTCGGCCTCGAAGATGCACGGATTTTATCTTGCTATCGCGACGCTCGCCTTCCTGATTCTCGTTGAGACGATGCTGGGGGAATGGGAGACGGTGACCGGCGGGCATGCGGGACTGAAAGTACCCGCCCTCAAGCTGTTTGGTATGCCCCTGAAAGCGGTTTGGCAACTGTATTACCTCGATTTGTTTTTTGTTCTCGTCGTCGTTCTTGGCGCATCAAACCTGTTTCGAACAGCCACCGGGCGATCCTTTCTTGCGGTCCGGGACTCCGAGTTATCTGCACGTAGTCTCGGTGTCAATGTTGAGTGGGTGAAGATTCAGTCTTTCGGTGTCAGCGCAGCGATTACCGGATTGGCCGGCGTGCTTCTGGC
>Ga0055584_100008216_pt1 | contig 10233 bp, 5 predicted proteins | sample OSDHelmetaG_FD_58716 | JGI IMG/M metagenome (GOLD analysis project Ga0055584, IMG submission 58716) | Pelagic marine sediment microbial communities from the LTER site Helgoland, North Sea, for post-phytoplankton bloom and carbon turnover... | ecosystem: Environmental > Aquatic > Marine >...
TACCGTTGAGTATACTTCAGAAGTGATGTTTGGTATATTCCAATTAGAGACAGGTTGTTCACTTTGCTGGTTCTTATAGGTCTCGCCAGTAATTGCAACTAGGGCATCACCTTGTTTCATGGTCTCTTTTAATTTTCTATAGCCTTTTGTGATCCATTGCGACCCATTTAAACCTTTGATTCTTTTCTCAATGATTGAAAGCAGATTATTAATGTCATCATTGTCAACATCATGATCTTTCAATCCTTTTTCAGCAATTGGGATCAATTCATTTATAACAAGGTCAGATAAAGGGATCAGTTCATTATTCCAATTCATAACAGACTCTTTGCCTGTCCGAGCTGCTTTGATAAAATTTGATTTTACTTCTCTAAAATCATGTGACTCATTTATATTATCAAAACCTTCCGGCCTCCCTCTCATCAAACCAACCCAAAATGCAAAATTTGCCAATTCATCTATCACAGAAGGACCTGATGGGATGTACCTATTTTCAATTCTAAGATGTGGCTTGCCATTTCCAACACCATAGCATGGTCTGTTCCAACGGTATATCGTTCCATTATGTAAGTTCAGCGCTTGTAATTTTGGAATTTTTCCTCTTTGTAGATCTTCAAGTGAGTTTGATTCAATATCCTTGGAAAGGATCACTTTGTACTGAGCAATTTCGTTTTTAAAAATATCTGCAGCTGTTCCTCTTGCCCAATCGCTACCAAAAGTTACTCTGGCTTGAGAATTTTTAAGCGCAAAAGTTGAATGTCGGGTATCTATACTTTGTTGAAAAAGAGCAATACGGGTCTCACTCCAAAGTTCACGCCCTAACAGCAGTGGGGAATTTGTGCAGGCACCAAGAACAGGTCCGGAAATAGCCTGCGCCCAATTATAGCTTGACACAAAATCATCGGGATTGATCTGCAAGTGCATTTGAAAACTAGTGTTACAAGCTTCAAAAAGTACAGAATCATGAGTAATGGATAGTTCATCAACACCTCGAAATCGCAATTCAAAATCTTCACCCCTTAATGCTTTGATCATGTCATTAAGTGCCCAATACCTTGGTATTGGGGTCATATAATCCAATTCAAGTTCTTTCTTGCTTATGGTAGGCAGGATGCCTGTTAACAGAACCTTTGTGTTTTTCTTCTCTGCATGAGATTTCGCTTTTGACAAGAGAGTTTCCAGTTGTTCTTTAACAACTTTAAAACAATCATTTTTGAGTTCGATCGGATCAAGGTTGATCTCCAGATTGTATTTTGCAAGTTCGGTTGTAAAATGAGGGTCATTAATGGAGGCGAGAATCTCATCGGCGTTTTTTGCTGGGCGCCAATGCTTATCAACCAAACAAAATTCCTGTTCTGAACCGATTCTGATGATGTCATCTTCAATAAGGCCTTGCTGTAGCATTAATTCCAAAGCAGAAATATCATCGATCAAATGCTTGATGAATTCTGGCCTATTTTTTTCTGAAGAAATGCCTTTTACTTGTAGTTCTCCCATATTGAATTCTAATTTTTCAGATAGTATGAAGCTGCAGTTTCAAGTAACAAATATTGGGATTTAATTTTATCTGAATTAATAGACTAAGTTACCAATATTGTTCAAAAAGTAAAATAATGATCAGAGGTCTAATATGTATTGATTATCGTCCAGGAAAAACTGACACCTTCCGTTTTTTTACCAAGAAGCATTAGCATTAAGCAAACAAGAAATCGATTCAATTTCAGATTATAACTCTAGCCTAGATAGCCGACTCGCTAATTTAAAAGAAGTGGTTATGAATAGTTGCCTTAAATTAAAATCTTGTGTTCACCTTTGGGTTGAATTGGCTCAGGTAAATTTATCTCATCAAGCATTTGGCGGATATCAATCTCAATACTTCTGGTCATGCTGGTTATAGGCACATCATTATAGAGTCCTTCAAACGGATTTTCACTATACTCACCTATTGATTCCATCATCCAGAATACCCAGGAAGCGATCATTGAAAATGGAACTGCCAGCCATACCAGCATGCTACCATCCGTTACTCCAAAAGCATTTAACATCCCAAAAGGGAGTAGGGCAATGAATAAGCAAACAAAGAAATAATTCGCAGTTGCATATTGGCGTGGGAATGGAAAGTTTTTAATCCTCTCAGATTTCCCCTGAAGGTCGAACATTACACCCAATAATTTTTCAAGTTCCATATGTCTGAAATCCTCTATAAGTCCTTCTAATTTCAGTTTGAGAAAGTGACTCGACTGCAAACTTAATAGATGTGATGCGCGATTTCCTTTCGACATGATGTATTTAAAATCATCATTTGAGATATAGTTCTTTAGTTCTGTGTATTTTAATTCATCACTTTCCAAACCAAGATGTTTTCTAAAAGCAATGTCATCTTTTGATTTGTGCTCCCATTCCTGAATTTTCCTCAATTGAAAAGTTAGAGCATAGAGCCAAGCTATATGACGGTGAACTAATACAGTATGGATCTTTTTCAGTTCTGCATCAGTCCTTGTGTTCTTTGCATGTTCATTAGTGATAAAATCCCTGGCCATAATCGTAAAGGTTCTGGAGGTATTGACAATCCCTCCCCAGATCTTTCGTGCTTCCCAAAGACGTTCATAACTGGAATTGTTTTTAAATCCCAAATAAAATGCAACAGCAATGCCAATAAGTGATATAGGTTGCCATGGGATAATGAGCCATTCCCATCTAAAAATATAGAATAGGCCCACAACCATTGAATCATATAAAAGAAAAATAACTATTGATCCTCTTGTCCAGTTAAGTGTTTGCCAAAGTGAGTACCGTCTGCCTGCTTGCATTTGCTTTAGGTTATACGATCAGGGACCATTTATAATGGACTTGACCAATTAAATTATTAAGGAACTTAAGATAGTTGCTAATATACTAATTTGAAACTCTGTTTTCCTCAAATTTTTCGATCATAAGAGATGTAAATAATTCTGCACCCTTTAGGTTCAGGTGGTCAGAATTCAGGAACAACTTATCGTCTTTAATTGCATTTGTAAAATCATATACAGATACAACTTTGTTGGGAATAAACGGCAAACTCTAATGAATTGAACAGCATTGGTTGTGTTTAGGATGGTGCTCAAAAATAACAATTAGGAGCGGGTATTCAATTGATCGATCTTGTACTGCATCAACTCACCTATACTCTTTGCTCTTGACACCGCTTCACTGGCGACTTCCCCTTTGAATAGCTCATCTGTCGATTGCTCCCACAATGCCAGCCATCTTATAAAATGTTCTTTTTTTATAGGCTTGATTTTGTGTACATCAAGATGTTTTAACATCGGATTACCCTGATACTTCGGATTGTCAAGAAGGATAGATTCCCAAAAGTTGTACATGACCGGAATATGTTTATCCCAGTCCATCACATTTTTATCATTGAAGTAGGGTCCTAATATGTCATCTTTTACAACTTTTGAATAGAACAGGTCCACCAATTGTTCAATGTCCCTTCTTGATTCGATATCTCTCATATTTCAGGATCTTTTCTTTGCCTATTGTAAACATTGAATTCAACTTCCCGAAGTTCATCTGCTTTATTGCATTTGTATTCTTTTTTCAAAATATCTGAGCTTTCAAGAGATTCATTTGGAATATTGTCTTCTATAACGCAGAACCAGTTGTCCCAAATGAGTACATCATCTTTTTTTGTATTGCTCTTAAAATCTTTAATGATCGATGCTCTTACATCATGATCAAAATGATCAATATTAAAAACCTCACTCAGATAGGGGTGGTTATAAACTAGTCGGGGAAGTGAGGTGTATTTTGTTTTAATATGTTCAGCAACATCAATCGCGCATTTTTGATCTGTTGATAAACTCATATCGGTTTTAAAGTCCAGTGCGGCAGGATTTGAAGTGAAGGGAAAGATGATAACATATATTACCAGTATGTATTGCAATGAAATTTTTATCACCCTGAACTTTCCGATCAATTCTTCAGTAATAAAATTGAATCCTTTAAGAGCAAATATTGACATCAGAGGAACTACTCCAACAAATACTCTTTTCAATCCCATTGAATTGAAGATGCCCAAATACCAGAACAGAGAGTGAGCTATCAGGAATGAAAAGAAGCCAAGAACGATCAATGTTTGAAATGAGGCTGTAGATCTTTTTCTTATCAGATCGGTCAGTGAACTGAGGACTCCAATCCAGAACAAGATATACAATGGGACTCCCACTACATATATAAGCTGGTCTACATAGTGTAGTAGCTCGCCATTACCATACAGGCTGTTCAGTGTGCTGTATGGATTTCTGTTAAAAACCCAAAGCAGGTCATGATAGTGAAAGTAACCTGCCACAGAATATATGACATGACCTGCAATTAGATACGGGATGTAACGCCATTTACGATCTATAATCAGAAAAAATGCAACCACTCCAAGAATTATCATTCCCTCTGAACGGACAAATGGCAGAAAAGAAAGTAAAATTGATGCGCTCGTATGTTTTTGCTTCAATAGCAGATAAATTCCAATAGTTAATACAGTAGCAAACAATGGTTCAGTTAGCCCAGAAAACGTCAGGATATAAAACAGTGGCGAGAAGAACATGAATACTGAAACCAGTATAGCATTCTTGAGTTGAAATGCTGCAGCAATTTTGTATGAAAAGTAGATCGTAATTAAAGCGTTTATCAGATTAAATACCTTAATGCCTGTGAATCCGAATTGAGCGAAAGGACAAGCCAAAAAAACATACAAGGGTTTTGCCCAGTGATCAAAAAAATGTTCGGGATGAACAGGCGCATACCTGGCATGCAGGTAATGATAAATGCTGTCGCCGGAACCACCTGTTCCATCAAAGAAAATGATCGTAAAAATACCTGCAATGGTATATAAACCTACTACGATGTAGATCATCGGACTTTTCATTATATAAATAAACAATATTTAATGTGATAATAGAAATTTGGCGACTTACCCGGCTTCTTGTAATGGATGAAATAGTTCTATATTTATCGACGGAATGGTTGAATAAATAATAGCTGGTGATGCAAACCGATAACTTTACAAACAGGCTGTTCAAGAACATTTTTTTAAGTAGCAATATCAAATGGATGTTGGGGCTGGGTGTAATGGTTTTTTTTGCAGGTATCTACAATCGCTATATCTATATTGATGATGCCTATTTTGGGGAGCAGGTGTATTATTTTCTTACTGAAGGGGTCGTTAAAACACCATCACTGATAGATTTCAATGGAGGCGAATTCAAGCTGTTCGTTTACCACAAACTTCATATTTTTCTTGGAGCAGGTATAGTTAAGTTATTTGGCTGGTCAATAGAGCCATTGAGGTGCTGTACCATGATCGCTTTTATTCTCTTGGCTTTTGTTCTTTATCGTCATATTGACCGGTATGCATTCGGACTTACGAAAGTGCATGCATGGATAGGTGTTGTGTTTCTGTTTATCAATCCACTGATTTTTCTCTATGGATATACCTTCCGTCCGGAGATCACAGTTACATTATTTGGATTTTTGTCCTATGCCTTTCTCTACAGACATATTGAGTTCTCGGAGCCTCGTTACTTTGCATTAGTAGCAGGAGTTTTTGCTGGAGTTACCTTCTTGTTTCATTTGAATGGACTGGCCTTTATGTTAGCTGGGACCATTCTTTTAGTATTTAAAGGGAGATACAGATCATCACTGATATTCTTGCTTGCTGCGGGGAGTGTAGCCTTGCTTTATTTTTGGGACCTATGGCAACCCGGTCATTTAGAAACAATGTTGTATCAGATAAAGAATTGGCCCGATGATACTACTACAAATTATAGTTCTGATACAATTAGTGGATTTATGATGAATATGTTTATAAAGCTATCGAAAGAACAGCAACGTTTTTTTTGGAGCTACAAAGTATGGGGAACATCGGTAATATTTATAGTGACCTTATTATTTTTCTTTAAGAAGATTTTCAAAGCAAATAGAAGTCTGGTAATATATTTATTCTTTTTGATCATTTCACTGAATGTAGCTGGATCTCATGTTGCTGAAAGATATTTAATCTATTACTTACCATTTATTTCAATATTAGTAGCTAACGGGATAGTATTCGCCGATTCCGGACTAAAACGATTTCCTCAAATCGTTTTTATGGGCCTGTTTGCAGTACAGTTTTTTTTTGTTGGTAATATGATGCAAACAATTTTGAAAAAAAACAGGAATTACCCTGAAATACATGCTAAAGTCTTGAAATCAATTCCTGATAAATCTTCTCTGATTCTAGTGCCCTATGAGTTTGTATTCAATGGCATTTCAGAATATAACATAGCTACTTATAAGGGAATTGAGTATTACGAAGCCAAATTAAATAAAAAACTTTCTAAGGACCAGTTCTTTGAAAGAGCACATCAGTTAGGAATTAAATATATTATCTTGCCTGAAGGCGAACTGGAATATGAGAATACTTCTATTAAAATTTTGGATGATAATAGAGGAGGTATAGACTACTCAGGGACAAAATACCAGTTATTCAACCAAAATGAAAGCGCTACCATTCTAAAATTAACAGATCAGTATTACAACAAATAGTTCTCAATAATCAATGCAATTACATTTTATTTGGAGCATGTTATTACAAGCTTTGAAAAATTTATGTATTGGGGGACATTTTTATAAAGTTAGGTTAAGAATAGTTTTTTAAGCCTGATTTATATGTGTCCAGAGCCCTTGCTCTGGCAAATTTATGATCTATTATTGGCGGTGAATAGTCAGGTGTATCATATTCGGGAACCCATCTTTTTATATAAATAAGCTCCTTATCAAACTTTTTCAATTGTTCTGATGGGTTGAAGATCCTGAAATAGGGTGCTGCATCACAGCCTGTACCGGCTGACCATTGCCAGTTTCCATTGTTCGAAGAAAGTTCATAATCAAGTAACTTGCTTGCAAAATAAGATTCACCCCACTTCCAGTCGATCAATAGGTGTTTACATAAAAAGCCAGCGGCTATCATCCTTACTCTATTGTGCATATACCCTGTTTTATTAAGCTGACGCATACCAGCATCAACCAGTGGGTAGCCGGTTCGCCCTAAACACCATTTATTAAATTCATCAGCATCATTTCTCCATATAACACCATCGTACTTAGATTTGAAATTGCTATTTATAACTGAAGGGAAATGAAATAGTATTTGCATAAAAAATTCTCTCCAAATCAGTTCACTTAGAAAAGTACTGTTGGCTTTCAGTGCTAAATCAACAACTTTGCGAATGCTGATAGTGCCAAACCGTAAATGTGGACCTAGGTTGCTTCCTGAGTCGAGATGTGGGATATCCCTTGACTTATCATATTCAGCAAGATGATCCAAATCATATGGTTTAACTTTTATATGTGAATTTCTAAACCCTAACTCCTTAAGATCTGGGAATCGAAATTTGCCAGGATTTAATGATTCGGTATTTTGGTTTTTTTTAACAGGATCAGTGTTTTGAGTAAATGCTTGAAGCCATTTGTTTTTGTAAGGAGTGAAAACTGTATATGGAGTACCATCAGCTTTAATGACTTCATCTTTTTCGAAAATGACCTGGTCTTTGAAGCTTTTTGCATGAATCTCTTTAGAACGTAACAGATCTGTAATTTTCTTATCTCTTGCTATGGCATATGGCTCATAGTCGTGATTAAAATAAACGGACTCTATGTTATAATCTGAAATAATTTCTTTCCAAACGGTAAGTGGATCGCCCTTTTTAACTAATAGCGAACTACCGTATTGTTGAAGTTGTGAATTTATCTTTTCAAGATTTGAATAGATGAAACTGACTCGAGGGTCCTGGTCATCTAGTTCATCAATTATATTTGAATCAAAGATGAACAATGGCTGAACTCGATAGCCTGTATCCAAAGCCTTGTTGAGGGCAATATTATCCTCTAATCTGAGGTCTCTTCTAAACCAAAAAAAAACAATTTTCAAACTAATTAAATTTAACGGTTTTTTGATTAAACAACTTTCTTCAAATAGAGTTTACTTTAGTATACAACAAGTTTTTTCGCAACATTTTCTTGGTCGAAGTAAAACAATAAAAAATATATTCCGGAAGGTAGGTCGCTGAAATCGTAAAGAAATATTTTGGTCGATAGCTCAGCAATTTTTCTGCCTAGGTGTGAATAGATCTCAATTTTTGAAGCTGGAATTTCGCCATATTCTATCCTCACTTCACCTAAAGTAGGATTGGGGCTTAGTTTGGGTTCGTTTCTCACTAATTCATTGATTCCGGTTGACGGTGTGAATGTAACTTCAATTGTATCGGTTGTTACGCATCCGTATGGATCAGTTACCATCACCCAAATACTATTTAATCCAATTGTAAAAATTGAAGTATCCACATTGATTTGAGAACTTGTGGAATTGTTGCTCCATAAGTATGAACTGAATCCGGCACCAGCCGATAAACTGATAGATTGAGAATACGTAAGTGTTGTATCGTTTCCTAGAAAAACAGAAGGTGTCGAAACAACAGCACTTACAGGAATCCGTGGTGTATGACAGTCTCCTTCAGGGTTAAAGCCATAGTGATAGAACAGTTCGCCACTAAAATTTCTAGGGAAATATATATTTCCAAAGGTGTGGGAAATTCCACTTCCGCTATTAACAGTCAGCTGATTGTTGGAGTAAATGGTGTTATTTGATACCGCCTGATAAGAAAGGTTGGAGCCAGCGTCCAGCATATATAAATAGATGCCCATAGTATCACCATCGGTTATTAAAAGATCTGGAAAATTCAAATAAATGAAATCTCCGGCAGTTCCAACTATTGTATTTAGTGTGTCCCAGTTATTCCATGCAATTGTATTGGTTTCGTAGCCCACATAGCTACCAACCTTATAATGACCTACAACCGATTGAGGACCGGTGGAATTTATTTTTAATGCAATACTATCAATTGTGATACTGTCATGTGCTACAATATCAAACATGATCCCATTGAAATTAGTTGTCGTATTTGTAGTTGTAGCCAGGGAATTTTTAAAATGGAGATCGCCTCGAACTGATTGGGCATAATAAGTTTGAGTATTCGTTAGGTTGTTCAATATCAAATTAGAGCCTGTAGATATTATATTTCCGGCCACAGGATCATCATACCAGATTATAGTATCATTCGAATTTGAATAATTGGCAACTAAAGTTACAGATTGGTTTATGCATACTGTATCATTGATTGTACTAATTTCAGGGTGACCAGTAGTAGTGATATTCATTACCTGAGAGGTGTCATTTGTGCTTATAGAATCCATCGTTACAAGAAAAGATCGGATGGTGAGATTCACACCTTCATATGTGTTTAGACCGAATGTTAGTGTATCAATATCGCATCCATTCATCAATGAAGGAGAAATTATCAAGGTATCAAAAGTTGTTAGATTGAGGTTGTCAACTATTTCAATGTTTACATCAGCAGCATATGGAGATGCAATTCCCTTGTTAACTACAACTACATTCAATGTATTAATACTATCTCCACAAACACTTAGATTATCAATAAAAAAATCAATTATTGCATGATCGGTATATTGTAACGTGTCGGATATCAGATTGGGGATTGCTTTATTTATGATTCGGCTTACCAGAATTGCATGTCCGGCGTCATTTAGGTGAACACCATCTCCTGAATCAAATGCCGGATCAATAGTATTCGTAGTGTCTGCAATTCCATTCCAAAAGTCAACTGCCATTGTTCCGAAATAACTGAGAACTGAATCCCTTACATCAAGTTGTGTATTGATGGCAGTGGCTCCAAAGTTTCGCGGTTGTGGAGTGCATGTCCATACAGGAATGCCTGCGCTATCGGCTGAATTAAAAATTGTGATGAAATTTGTCATCTGTTCATTTAAATCAAACCCGTTAGCTGCATCATTAGAAGGCATATTTACAATGATAGCATCTGCACCCAATGTAATTGCTTGTGTGACGTTATTGTTAGGATTTGTCACAGGTCTCCCTGGTGGTGCTATAAACCAATCGGGCATGATATGGTATGTTGTAGTTCCACCAATTGCCAGATTTGTGACTTGATTCTGCGGATTAATTTCCTGTAAATATTTCCTGTATTTATTTACCCATGTACTGTCTGGTGCGCTTGGTCCTGTGCCTGCTGCTGTTGATGAACCCAGTATAACTATATGTAATTCTGAAGCCTGAGCACACGGATTGATTACTGGTTGTGCATTTGTTTCTTGTCCAATTGAAATTAAAAGAAT
>Ga0055584_100008217_pt1 | contig 10231 bp, 10 predicted proteins | sample OSDHelmetaG_FD_58716 | JGI IMG/M metagenome (GOLD analysis project Ga0055584, IMG submission 58716) | Pelagic marine sediment microbial communities from the LTER site Helgoland, North Sea, for post-phytoplankton bloom and carbon turnover... | ecosystem: Environmental > Aquatic > Marine >...
AAGTGAACCGCACGCGGTCGAGAATGACGGGTAGCAAGCGCAATTTCCATTCCTTATACCAGGGTGGATAGAGCGTTTCTCCTGTCTGAAAAATATCGTGCATTGGCATAGTTTAGCGACTAGTATTCTGGCGGACTGGACCCAGGCGCATCATCCCAGCCTGCATTTCGCTAGAATCGGCCTTATGATCGACGATAAATCGACGACGAAACCCGAGCACTTCGGATTTCTGCAAGTTCCCAACTATTCGATGATTGCGTTTTCGTCCGCCATCGAACCATTACGCATGGCCAATCGGAACGCCGCCAGGGACCTCTATCGATGGAGCATTTACACCATCGATGGATTACCTGAAAAAGCCAGTAACGGCCTCGAAATCACACCCGACAACAGTATCGAAAACGCCAATGACGTCACTATCCTGTTTGTCTGTGGTGGCGCTGACATCGGTGATGCCTGGACACGACAATTGCAGTTTATATTGCGGCGTATCGCCAAACGCAGCAATGTCAAAATAGGGGCATTGTGCACCGGCAGCTACCTGCTGGCGCGCGCCGGTTTACTGGATGGCTACAAATGCACGATTCACTGGGAAAACATCGCCAGCCTGCGCGAGGAGTTTCCCGCAGTACATGTTTCCGACGATCTGTTCCTGATCGACCGTGATCGCATAACCAGCGCCGGCGGGCAGGCCTCGATGGATATGATGCTGAAACTGATTAGCGACCGGCACGGTAGCAAAATGGTCACGCACATATCCGAGCAATTCATGTGCGAGCGAATTCGCAGTTCAGACGACCGCCAACGTATTCCTTTACATCTGGCGCTGGGCTCAAATCAGCCCAAGCTGACAGAGGCGGTGACGTTGATGGAAACCAACATCGAAGAACCGATCAGTCTCGATGAGCTCTCCAACTACGTCGGAATTTCGCGGCGCCAGCTGGAACGCCTGTTTCAAAAACACCTGCACTGCGTGCCGACACGCTACTACCTGAATCTGCGGCTCAATCGCGCGCGCCTGTTATTGCTGCAAACCAGCAAGTCCATCGTCGATATCGCGCTCGCCTGCGGATTCATCTCAGCCCCGCATTTCAGCAAATGTTATCGCGATCTATTCGGCATCCCGCCCCGGGATGAGCGCCGTAAATTGCAGCAGAAGTCGGCCAGCGAAGACGCCGGCCTCGCCAGATGAATCGTTGAGATAGGTGGGCTAACTACGCCCACGCCGTCGTCGCGACAAGCGTCGATTTCGGTCATCGCCGAGGTTGATATCGGCCTTGGGCTTGGGTTTCGGCAAGGGCACAAATTTGGCAAGTTCTTCGAAACGATCAGTTTTGTGCGGTATCGCCATGGCATCGATGAAATATTCCTGAAATTTCGGCTCGAGCGCGGTTTCGATTTTTTCCACCTTGGGCAGAATTTCACTGATTTCACGGCGCGATGGAAAATTCAGCAGGGCGATGCGGGCTCCGGTCCCGGCGGCGTTGCCGACCGAGCCGACCTTGTCGAGATTGCAGTCGGGAATCATGCCGAGCACCATCGCATACTTGACGTCAATGTGGCTGCCAAAAGCGCCAGCCAGGCCGATGCGATCGACCTTATCTATGCCCATGTAATCGAGTAACAGGCGCGTGCCCGCATGCAAGGCTGCCTTGCCAAGCTGGATCGCACGCACATCGTTCTGAGTGATTCGAATGGAGCGCTCGCCCTCGCGTATCACATAGGAATAGGTACGACCGTCTACGACAATACGATCGGTTGACTTACCGACAATCGGTCCGATGACGCCATCTTCATCGATGACACCGGATAAATACATTTCCGCAATTACTTCGATGATACCCGAGCCACAAATGCCACTAACCCCGACGCGGGCACTCTTTTCGGCAAACTCCGGATCATCTGACCAGGCTTCGCAACCAATCACGCGAAAGCGTGGTTCCAGCGTTTCCGGGTCGATACGTACACGCTCGATGGCACCCGGCGCGGCGCGCTGGCCCGAACTGATTTGCGCCCCCTCGAAGGCGGGCCCCGTCGGACTCGAAGCGGCCAGCAGGCGATTACGGTTGCCGAGCACGATTTCTGCATTGGTACCCACATCGACCAGCAACACGTACTCCTCGGCGAGGTCCGGACGCTCTGACAAAATTACGCCCGCGGTATCAGCGCCGATGTGGCCTGCGATACAGGGTAAGGTGCAGACGCGGGCTTCGGCGTGCAACTGGATGTCAATATCGACGGCACGGATAACCTGCATCTGATCGGTAGTCAGCGTAAACGGCGCGGTGCCAAGTGGTGTGGGATCGATACCGAGAAACAGGTGATGCATAATCGGATTGGCCACCACGGTCATGTCGAGGATGTCCTCGAGCTGTATGCCCGCCTTCTTGACAGCACGTTTGGCAAGCTGGTTGAACGCTTCGCGCACCACCTGCGTCATTGCGACATCGCCGCCCTCGTTCATCATCACGTAGGATACGCGGCTCATCAAATCTTCGCCGAAGCGGATTTGTGGATTCATGGTGTCGGCAGTGGCAACAACCTCGCCGGTCATCAGGTTACACAACTGCGCCGCGATCGTCGTTGAACCGAGGTCAACCGCGAGCCCGTAGGCCTCCTTCCTGACACCAGGCCAGATGCCAATGATCTGCTGAAACTGGTATATCGCAACAGTGATCTGGCGCTTTCCTTTGACCAACGCGGGTTGTAAAAGACGCAGTTGTGTCATCTCGCAATCCATCACCGGCAGATCGTATTCTTCGACCAGGGCCTGTTGCATGCGACGCTTGTCCGACAGCGGCGAATGCATGTCGGGCTCGGGCAGTGTAATCGTGTACAAATGAAGCGCTGGTTGCACCTGGATATCGTAGGCAGTAATCGCCTTGGCGATATGCTGTTTGTGCTGCTGGCTCTCCTCGGGCACATCGACCACCAGGTCGCCCAGAATACGTGCATTACAACCCAGTCGACGCGCACCCTTGAGCCGGTTCTTCGACTGTTGCATCAGTTCGGTCGCCGTGAGCTCGGAAAGGTGTTCGATTCGCGACACGATGCCGTGTTTGGCGAATTCTCCCTGCTGTGGAAGCACCTGGCACTTGCGACATTTGCCCTGGCCACCACAGATGGATTCCAGATCGACGCCGAGGCGTTGCGCAGCCTGCAGTACGGTAGTGCCTACCGGCACCTGGCCACGCAGGCCAGACGGCATGAACAGCACGCTGACTTCTTCTATCCCTGTAGTTTCAGTATCCAAACGAGTCACTTATGCCGCTGGACGACGGCGCCGTCCGCCACGACGGCCGGTTCCGCGAACCACTGCACCTTCGGCTGCCGGTTCACGAAATTGCCTGATCCAGCGACCACAATCGGGATCCTTACCCAGCATAACGTCAGCGCCGAGGCTCGCCGCGACGACCTCGGCATGCAAGGGGTTGGTAATCGCCGAGGTCATTCCAGCCTGAATGGCCATGCTGATGAAAGCGCCATTGAAACCATTACGATTGGGCAGGCCAAAACTGACGTTAGACGCGCCACAGGTGGTGTTTACCTTGAGCTCGGTCCGCAGGCGATAGATCAGTCTGAGTACCTCGCGTCCGGCACTGTTGATGGCACCGATGGGCATTACCAGTGGATCAACAACGACGTCGCAGGCGGGAATTCCGTAGTCGGCGGCGCGATTTACGATCTTTTCAGCAACTTTGAAACGCACGTCAATGTCTTCAGATATACCGGTTTCATCATTTGAGATTGCGACCACCGCGGCACCGTGTTTCTTTACCAGCGGTAACACACGATCGAGGCTTTCATCCTCTCCGGTGACCGAATTGACCAGCGCCTTGCCCTGGTATACGGCCAGCCCGGCTTCGAGCGCATCGATGATCGACGAATCGATGCTGAGTGGCACGTCGGTCAGACTTTGCACCAGTTGAATCGCCTCGGCCAGGATGCGTGGTTCATCAGCGAGTGGTATACCGGCATTTACATCGAGCATATGGGCGCCCGCCGCCACCTGTGCGAGCGCGTCGCTTTGCACGCGACTGTAATCGCCGACCTTCATTTCCTCGGCCATGATCTTGCGCCCGGTGGGGTTGATGCGTTCGCCGATCAACACGAAGGGGCGATCAAAGCCGATGACTAATTCTCTGCTGGCAGAACTGACAACCGTTTCGGTCATTGCTATATCCTCAAACTCTCAATAAATATTAAAAACCAGTTTGTACGCCAAATCAGGCATAACTGGACTGAACATCACAACCCGGATACCAGGGTACTCGACCTTCCAGCACACCCGACTGTTGGATAATCTCGCCGACTGCGGCTTCCTGGCGATAAGCCATCACGTGCACGCCGCTGACACCCTCGATCTCACGGATCTGTTGAATCAGTTCGACACATATCTTGCGGCCTTCGAGTTTTGGATCACTGGCACCTTCCAGGCGCTTGATAATGGCATCGGGTATATGGATGCCGGGAACATTGTTACGAATCCACAAAGCGGTGCGCGCCGAGGCCAACGGGCCCACACCCGGTATAACAAAACACTGCTCAAGCAATCCGAGATCACGTGCTTTAGCCATGAATTCGCGCAACTGCTCGATATCGAAAATGTACTGGGTCTGGATAAACTGTGCGCCCGCGGCGATTTTTTTGGCGAGTCGATAGGGGCGGAAATCGATCGGTGGCGCACTTGGGTTCTCGGCCGCGCCGAGAAAAACCTGTGGCGGTGAGGTAATCGGCCGACCGCTCAGGAATCGCGATTCATCGCGCATGATGCGAATCATCTCAAGCAATGACATGCTATCAAGATCAAATACCGGTTTAGCCTCTGGATGATCACCCACCTGGACACCGTCACCGCTCAAACAAAGTATGTTGGAAACACCCATGGCGGCAGCACCGAGCACATCGCCCTGGATGGCGATGCGATTCTTGTCGCGACAGGAAATCTGCAGTACCGGTGAATAGCCGACATTGGTCAACAGCGCACACATCGCAACGCTCGACATGTGGCAATGCGCTCCCGATCCATCGGTCGCGTTCATGCCGTCGACATAGCCATCGAATAGCCGGGCGCGCTCATAGACGTCCTGGGCCAGCGCCGAGTCCGGCGGCGCCAGTTCCGCGGTGACCACGAAATGGCCAGCGCGCAACACGCGCTCGAGACGGCCGGTTGAGCTGTGCCCTTCCAGTTGTGGCAGCGGGCTGTCCGGGGACTGCTCGAAAGGTGTGTTCATTGCCCAGCCTCGCTTTCCCTGGCAGCCTGTTCATCACGTATCACACGCAACCACGAAGAGCTACCCTTGAGCAGATTGTCGACCGGAATCTGAACCTGACGAATGGCTTGCGAATCGCGCATTTGCTGGCTACCACGCCAGGCTTCGACCCAGACGCAACGCATTTCCGGTTTGACTTCACAGTGGCCATCCAGACGCACGCCACCACAGGGGCCATTGCGGATCGACTTGGGGCAGTTCATCGGGCAGGACATCCCCGTCGAGCTGAGCGCGCATTTACCACACATCTGGCAATCGAACATCAATCCCTTGATCGCCTTTTCCACCGCGCGCACCGGTTTTTCCAGGCGGCCATATCCCACCAGCTTGAACAACGGATGCAGTCGCATCAAAACGGGCTCGAAATTACGGTACAGCGCTTCGAGTTTGCGCGCATGGGTTACCGACCAGTGACGAATCTTGTACATGGTGTCCTTCAGTTAGATATGCCGCGGGTTTCATCAACACCGCTAGCCCGAATCAGGGCTTCCAGAACTTCTTGCGTGTACTGTTCCTCGAGTTGTTGCACCAGAGCGCGCGCCTGCAACCGAACATCGCCATCGACGAGTTGATCAACGTCGTGCCAGGGCTCAAACATGGCATCTGCCTGTTTCTTTTTGAGGCGATAAGTGGCTCGCTCGATCGCATGCATGAATCGCGCCGACAAGTTCAGTCGTGTGCTGTTACGGCCTTCACGGATCACCACCCGCCCGGGGATATCGCGCCAGTAAATGACTTTCAGCTGCGCCACATCGCCTCCCGCATGGCTGCATCGAGTTCGGGCACCATTTCGCCCATGCCGGTAAATATGCGTTCAAAACGCAGGCCCAGTTGATCGGCCGCGGTGCGCGCCAGTTCGGTTAGCTCTGGCGAATCGGTCTGCGCTAGATAGGCAAGGCGAGTGTAGTTACCGAAATACATGTCCAGCAATTCGGGATGGCGATCGATGCCGAGCATTTCGATTACCAGGCGCTGAAAATGCTGGGTCAGAAAATCGGTCAGATAAAAAGTGCCCGGCTCGGCATCCTGCATCTGCTCATAGGTATCGCGCCCGGCCAGGAAATCGTAGCAGTGGGCTCCGGGCAACCGCTTGACGCCACGCTCCTCGAGCACCCGATCGAGTTCGCCACTGGTGCCGCAATCGCCGTAGGCGACGAAGATGTGCTCGTACCTGTCACGCGCCGCATCGATTTTGCGGGCAACCGCGGGCGCAATTTTTTCCGGGCGCGCATGCAAATCAGCAGTAATCGCCTGCAAATCCATTTGCGACCACTGCCCGAGCTTCTTTATTTCATTAACTTCGCGCGCAATCGCAGCGCAGGTAATTACCAGGAAGGGAGCTGAATTTATCATACCGAGTTAGCACCGACAGCCAGTACCCCGATACCTAACGGGCGCGAAACTCAGCCACCAGCCGCTTGGCGGTATCGGCGGCCACCGCCGCATCACGACAATAGGCATCGGCGCCAATGGCGTCACCAAATTCCTGGTTAAGCGGTGCACCGCCGACCAGAACGATGTAATCGTCGCGAATACCCTGCTCTTTCATCGTGTCGATAACGACTTTCATGTAGGGCATGGTTGTGGTCAGCAGGGCGGACATACCGAGAATTTCGGGTTTGTGCTCTTCGAGTGCAGCGAGGAAACTTTCCACCGGGGTGTTGATGCCAAGATCAATCACTTCGAAACCGGCGCCTTCCATCATCATGCCCACCAGGTTTTTACCGATATCGTGAATATCGCCCTTGACCGTGCCGATCACCATCTTGCCGGCAGTGGGTTCGTCGGAGGCCGAAAGCAGCGGCTTGAGCAGTGCCATACCGGCTTTCATTGCATTCGCGGACATCAACACCTCAGGCACGAACAAAATGCCATCGCGGAAGTCGATACCGACGATGGTCATGCCCGCTACCAGTGCCTCATTGAGGATCTTGTTGGCATCCCAACCACGATCCAGAAATATCTGGGTTCCTTCGGCCACTTCTTCCTTGAGTCCGTTGTACAGGTCGTCATGCATCTGCTCAACGAGTTCGTCGTCCGGAAGAGTGCTCAGGTCCAGATCGTCTTCGTATTCGTCGTCATCGTAATCGGTCATCTACCAAATCCTCACACATTCGCCAGTTGCCTGGAAAGGCCACCAAGACCGACCAGAATAGATTCTAAGCGGCGCCAAGGCTGACGTTGCAGCGACTCCACGTTGCCTTAAAACGACACTGGCAGGTGACCCGATATTATTGATTCTTAATTGGTTTTCGGAAATCAGCGAAGGGCGCAACAAATCATGCAGGGTGAAACTCCCCCTGGTGCTGATCGCCGATATACACCTGGTAATTACCCAGCCGTTTTTCCCGAATGAATCTTCCCAGCATCGAGATAATCCACGGGTCGTTAATCTCTTCCCAGGTGATGTTATCGAATTCGTGAAAGCGCAGTTGCCGGGTTTCAATCGCATCACTGATTGATAGCAATTCGCCCAGGTAATAGACGAATCTATGCGCCTCATCATGGAATACCGCGTAGATAAAAGGCAGGTCAACCTCGATACCGGCGCCGGCCAGTTTACCGAGCAAGCCCTTGCCACTGGCAGCATCACCGACATAATCTGCTGCCGGCAGCAGCAACTTGCCATTCTCGGGGTTCTGCTCGAGCAGTATCTTGCCGTTCGACTCGATGATGGCTCCGACCTGCAGATGGCCAGGTGAAGACAGCATTTGCAGCATCTTCGGAGTCAACCCGAAGGAAATATAAGCACCGCGACAGAAGCCGAGCGGCGTATCGGTGTTATAGGCGTAGTGCTGCACCTTGCCAATGAGAATAATGTGATCACCCGCGTCAACCTGTTCATGGTGACTGCAATCAAACCAGGCCACGACACCGTCGATAATCGGCGAACCGTTTTCAGCGGCATGCCAATCCAGGTTGGCGAACTTATCGGTGCCGGCGGCGGCGAAACGGTTCGATAGTTCGCGTTGACTGCGCGCCAGAATGTTGACCGCAAATCCCTGCGCGGCGGTAAACACCTCGCAACCGAAAGCTGTCTTGGCAATGCTCACCAGCAATAACGGCGGATCTATCGATACCGAGGTAAACGAGTTGGCGGTAAAACCACAGGGGTTGCCAGCGGCATCGAGCGTCGTAACCACAGTAACGCCGGTGGCAAAATTACCGAAGGCTCGACGCAGGTCGCGACCGTCGAATACTAGTTCGTTGGTATCAGTCATGCAGTGTAATTGAGGTTAGTAGATTAAAGATTCGAGGTCGCGGGTTTCGGCGAGCATTTCCCGGGCACCCCGTTCTCGGTAGATACTGCCCGCCTGATCGAGGTATTTCTTGGCCCGATCGATCGCAAAATTGGAATTGTATAGTACTGCGATAACATCCGCCTGCCGCTGAAACATAGCCCGATCACTGCCGCTGGCGAGGGTTTCACTGGACTTGATTCTGAATTTCCAGGCCTGTTCGACCTCACCGATGCGCAGGTAATGGTGGTACATCATCTGGTAATTGCGGGCTTGCGAAGTGCGAATCACATCCTCTTCGTGTTGCTCGAACAGAACCTCCATTTCGCGTTCGATATCCGCAACATCGGCAGCGCTGATCAGGCTGCGGTCAAGGCCGCCAAGCAATCGATGCACATGCGTCATCTGGCCCGTGGACGCATACAGGCGGGCCGCCTCGATACGCGCCTGCTGGGCCTGGTAGCCATCGCTCACCTTGTCATGCAACGAGGCAAGTGCCTCCCAGGCGTCCGCGGCAGCGCCGTATCGACGGATTCCTATATTTTCCTCGATTACCGCGTGCAAGTTATCATCGACGCCCTGGTAAAAACCGCGCGCGATGGCGTTGCGAGCCTGCCACAGCTCATCGTAGGTATTGGAGGCGCGCCGCGCCAGTTCTCGCGCACGAATGTTGAGCTGGCCCAGTAACTGGTAGGTTCGTGCGGTGCCGAGCACGTTATCCTGCGACATGGTGAGATACAGCGCCTCCTGCAGGTAAATTTCCGCAGCAGACAGTTCCTGCTGATTTATGGCCACTTCACCCAGCAACATCAAGGTATCGCCAAGTTTTCCCAGATCGTCCTGCAGTACCGCACTGGCGGCGACTTCCAGCAACAATGTTCGCGCCCGCGCGTATTGTTGCTGATGCAGTAAATCGCGGATCCGTTGATCGCGCCTGGCGTCACCGAGTTCGAGCCTGGTGATTTCGCCATCGATATCAAACTCCCTCTGCTCACCGGGAGACGACCACTGCTGAAGGTAGGTTGGTACGCCTTGAGTAGCCTCGATACCCGAGTCGGCGGGATCGTCGCGTAACAGCAAAAAATGCACCGCGATCATCAGCGCAAGCACCGGCACCGTGGTGACCGCGTGATCGGGGATGTAACGCCTGAAATCCATAATGCGAACCATATTACGCAGCTTGCGACCCAATGCAAGACAGCCATGACTTCCGATAATAGTCTGCAACGCAGATATATCGACATGAAAACGCCTGCGCTAGAAACCGGGATGACTCGCTTTATCAACCCTTATCTCGAAGTATCGGGTTTGTCCAGCGCCACCAGCGTGGCATCGACCAGGAAACGATGATGTGCCAGTTCAGTAATCCGCACCCGGCCAGGGTTCGCACTCGAGACTCTAGTGCAGCCGGTCGACACGGTGACATCCCGCTGCGTACGACGATATTTGCGCGGAACTGTGTGCCACCACTGGCTTCGATCTGGTTTCGGTAGACTGTCGGCTGTCGCCGGGATAGCGACAGTTTTTGATCGTCTGCTGCTAGGAGTAGATGTCGCCTTCACCGGGTGGGCGAGTCTTAAACCGACGGTGTAGCCACAAGTATTGCTCTGGAGTCTTGCGCACCTGATGCTCGATGGTTTCGTTGATCTGAATTGAATCGGCCAGATCATCGCCACTGGGAAAATTTTGCAGCGGTGGCAACAGTTTTATCAGATAACC
>Ga0055584_100008218_pt1 | contig 10231 bp, 19 predicted proteins | sample OSDHelmetaG_FD_58716 | JGI IMG/M metagenome (GOLD analysis project Ga0055584, IMG submission 58716) | Pelagic marine sediment microbial communities from the LTER site Helgoland, North Sea, for post-phytoplankton bloom and carbon turnover... | ecosystem: Environmental > Aquatic > Marine >...
CCCCTGCCGCTGCTTGTGCTTCGGGTTGTCACAGAGGACGCGAACCACGCCTCGGCGCCGAATGACGCGACACTTGTCGCACATTCGCTTCACAGATGCCCTGACCTTCATTTCTGCTCCTCGCCGGCAGTGCCGGTTCATCGGATGATTGGATTTGGTACGAGAACCGGGGTCCCGGCCGTTCATCGGCAACGGGGCACAACAGCCCTCGGCACGCCGCAGGCGCTTATTGCGAGACCGCGCTGCGAGCAAGGCCCACAAGCCGGATCTCAATGGGAGTGATCACCCACCCAAGTCGTCGAGGGCGGCCTGGACCACCGAACCGACCTCGTCGATGGGCTGATCCGCGTCAATATCGACCACCGAGGTGTGGCTTCGAAGCCAGTCGAGCACCGGCCGGGTCTCACGGTGGTAGGTCTCGATGCGCGCGCGCACGGTCTCTTCGCGGTCGTCGTCCCGCTGGACGACGTCGCCGCCACACCGGTCACAGACGCCAGCGGAGGCCGGCGGGTTGTGGGCAGCATGGTAGGTCGCACCACAGCCGAGGCACGTCCGACGTCCGGCCAGCCGCGCAACGACGACCGCGTCGGGCACCACGAGGTTCAACACGCCATCGATGCGACGGTTGTGATCGACCAGCCAGGCCTGAAGCAGCTCTGCCTGCGGCACGGTCCGAGGGAACCCGTCGAAGAGCGCGCCGCCCGTCGCATCAGCGTCTTCCAAACGCGAGGCCACGATATCAACCACGACCTTGTCGGGCACCAGCTGGCCCTTGTCCATGTAGCTGCGCGCCAGCGTACCGAGGGCGGTGCCCTCCTTCAGATGCTTCCGAAACATGTCACCCGTGGAGACATGAGGAACCGAAAGCGCGCTGCTGACAGCCCCTGCTTGGGTTCCCTTGCCCGCGCCGGGCGGACCGAAGAGGATGATGTCCACGGTGCTGAACTCCCGGGCGAGACCCGCCCTCAGAGGGTGCCGAGCGGCCGACGGCGACCCCGCCGGCTGCTGCCGGACTTGGAGTCCATCAGACCGTCGTAGTGACGGGTGAGCAAGTGCCCCTCAATCTGAGCCACAGTGTCGAGGGACACACCGACCACGATCAGAAGGCCCGTGCCGCCGAAGTAGAACGGCAAGCCATAGCGAGTGATCAAGATGGTCGGCAGGATGCAGACAGCCGCCAGATAGACCGCTCCGCCGGCAGTCAGCCGCGTCAGGATCCAGTCGATGTAGTCCGCGGTCTGCTTGCCAGGACGCACACCCGGTACGTACCCGCCGTGCTTCCGAAGGTTGTCGGCCACATCAACGGGGTTGAACGTCACCGCCGTGTAGAAGTAGGCGAAGAAGATGATCATCCCGATGTAGGTCAGGTTGTAGATCCAGGTGCCCGGGTTGAAAGCCGCCGAGAGCGCCTCCAAGATCGGGTGCTGGAACATCATCCCGATGGTCGCCGGGAACATCATCACCGAGGAGGCGAAGATGGGCGGGATCACGCCCGCCACGTTCACCTTCAACGGCAAGTGGGTGGACTGGCCCCCATAGACGCGACGCCCAACCACACGCTTCGCGTACTGGATGGGGAGACGCCGCTGGCCACGCTCGATGAACACGATGGCCATCACCACCACGAACATGAACGCTCCCATCAAGACCATCTCGAGGAGGTTGATCTCACCAATCTCGAGCTTCTGGCCCATCTGCATCAGGCCCGTCGGGAGCCCAGCGATGATGCCCGCGGTGATGATGAGAGACGCACCGTTTCCGATCCCACGATCGGTGATCTGCTCACCGAGCCACATCACGAAACACGAGCCCGCGGTCATCGTCAGGACGGTCATCAGCCGGAAGTCCCAGCCGCCGTCAATCACCACGTCCGTGCCGCCCGCCGTCTTCAGCTGCTCGAGCTGAAACGAGATGGCGAGCGACTGGATGATCGCGATCCCGATGGTCAGGTACCGCGTGTACTGATTGATCTTCTTGCGACCGGCCTGGCCTTCACTCTTCAGCCGCTCGATGGCCGGCACAACCACCTGACCCAGCTGCATGATGATGCTGGCGCTGATGTACGGCATGATGCCCAGCACGAACACACTGAACTGACTCAGCGCGCCCCCGCTGAACATGTTGTACAGCCCGAGAAGCGTGCCTTCGTTGGCGGCGAAGAACTCACCGAGAGCCACACGGTCAACACCGGGCGCTGGGATGAAGATGCCCAACCGGAAGATCGCGAGCATCGCCAACGTGAAGAAGATCCGGCCCCGGAGGTCCGGGATCCGAAGGATGTTGGCGATGGCTTCGATCACGCGGTGAGCTCCTCCACCGAGCCGCCGGCGGCCTCAATCTTGGCCACGGCCGACTTGGTGAACTTGTGGGCATGTACAGTCAGAGCATGGCCGAGATCCCCGTTTCCGAGAATCTTCACGCCGTTCTTCCCCACCTTCTTCACCAAACCGCGCTCCTGCAAGGCCTCTACGGTGACAACTTCACCGGCCTCGAAGCGCTTCGCGATGAGATCGAGGCGTACGGTGGCGTAGTCCTTCGAGAAGATGTTGCGGAAGCCCCGCTTTCCGAGCCGCCGCTGAAGCGGCATCTGGCCGCCCTCGAAGCCGGCCGGGACCGTACCGCGGGCCCGCTGGCCCTTAGAGCCACGGCCAGCGGTCTTACCCTTGCCGGACCCCTCGCCGCGTCCGACGCGGGTGCGCTTGCGCTGCGAGCCGGGGACCGGCGACAGGCTGCTCAGTTCGTTGGCCATGATTTGCCTCTCTGACGATTCAGCCCTGGTCGGAGGAGGCCAGCTCGGCGACCTCGACCAGGTGGATGACGCGCTTGATCATCCCGCGGACAGCGGGAGTGTTCTCAAGGGTGCGAGTCTGGTTGATGTGACGAAGGCCGAGTCCGGCGACCGTAGCGCGCTGGCGCTCGGTCGCACCGATCAGGCTGCGTCGCAAGGTGACAGTAATGGTATCCATGACGGTCCCTCGAATCAGGCGTGGTGATGGGAATCGACGCCCCAGACCCGCATGCCGACGTTGTAGTCGTCCAGCAGATCTTCGACGGGGCGACCCACCCGAGCAGCGTACTGCTCCGGCGACTCGAGCTTGGAGAAGGCGTTCAGAACGGCCTTCACGACATTGTGCGGGTTGTTGCTCCCCAGCACCTTCGTCAGCACATTGTGGTAGCCGGCGGAGTCGAGCAGAGCGCGGACAGAGGCGCCAGCGATGACGCCGGTACCCGGGCTGGCCGGCCGCAAGATGACCCGCGCCGCGCCGAAGTTGCCCTCGACGAAGTGCGGCACCGTGCCGTCTACGATCGGCACGGTCACCAAGCTCTTACGAGCGCGGTCGTTGGCCTTCCGGATTGCGTCCGGCACCTGGTTGGCCTTGCCGTAGCCGACACCAACCTGGCCTTCTCCGTCGCCCACGACGACGATCGCCGCAAAGTTGAAGCGACGTCCGCCCTTGACCACCTTGGCCACGCGGTTGATGTAGATCGTCCTCTCTTCGAGGTTCGAATCCTCGTTGCGACGGTTGTTGTCGCGACGACCACGATTCATTTTGGACACTATTTCCTCCGGTCAGCCAAGTTGGCCGTGGGTCCGGTGCGGACTCAAAAGTTGAGGCCGCCCTCGCGGGCGGCGTCGGCAAGAGCCTTGACGCGACCGTGGTACAGGTAGCCATTGCGGTCGAAGCACACGGTCTCGATGCCAGCGGCGCGAGCGCGCTCCGCCACCAGGGTCCCGACGCGCTTCGCTGCATCGACGTTGCCCTTCGAGTCACCGAGGTCGGTGAGCTCCGGCGACATCGTGCTGGCCGAGGCCAACGTACGGCCAGAAACATCGTCGATGACCTGCGCGTACATGTGCCGGGCCGACCGGAACACGCTCAGGCGGGGCCGCTCAGCGGTACCCCGGACAACTTTCTGGATGTGCTTCTTGCGGCGCAGGCGGCCTGCGGCGCGAGGTTGGGTCTTCTTCGTCATCTTAAAAGCTCCGTTGGGAGCCGCCTCACATCAGAGGCGGTCAGCCGTTTGCGGAAGGGGCCTACTGGCCGCTCTTGCCAGCCTTGAGTCGCACGTACTCGCCAGCGTACCGAACGCCCTTGCCCTTGTAGCTGTCGGGCGGCCGGAAGCCACGAAGCTCTGCTGCGACCTGCCCCACCTTCTCCTTGTCGATCCCGTGAACCGACATCTTGTTCGGCCCGTTGACAGCGATCGTGATGCCATCGGGGAAGGGGTAGTGAATGGGGTGGCTGAACCCGAGGTTCAACACGAGCTCGGACCCACGCACATCGGCCTTGTAACCGACGCCGATGATCTCCAGATCGCGCTGGAACCCCTGCGTCACCCCATGCACCATATTGGCGAGGAGGGCACGCATGAGACCATGGTTCGCCTTGTGGCGCTGGCTGTCGCTTGCGCGCTTCACGACAATTTCATCTGCCGACGCCTCGAAGGCGATGCCCTCTGCGACGGACATCTGAAGCTGTCCCTTGGGACCCTTCACCTGGACGGACTCGCCGTCCAGCTTGAAGTCGACGCCCTTCGGGAGCGAGACAGGCTGGTTTCCGATTCGAGACATTTCGGTTCTCCATGACCCGCAAGGGTCTTCACCACACGTAGCAGAGGACCTCGCCGCCCACGCCCACCTTGCGGGCCTGGCGGTCGGTCAGTACACCACGGGGAGTCGTGAGGATAGCGACACCAAGGCCATTGCGAACGCGGGGGATGTCATCCTTACCCACATAACGGCGGCGACTCGGCTTGCTGACGCGCTCCAAGCCGCGCAAAACGGCTTGATTGGCGGCGTCGTAGCGGGGGTACACCTGAATGTGCCCCTGCGGACCCTCGTCAACGACCGTAAAGTCGGAGACGAAGCCCTCTTCCTTGAGGATACGGACGATCTCGAGCTTCAACCGCGAACGCGGGACCGCGAGGCTGCCGTGGCGAGCCTGGATAGCGTTCCGAATGCGGGTGAGCAGATCGGCGATGGGATCGGTCATCTGTATGTTCTCCTTGGAGCCAGCGCCCAGTCGGGATTGGCCGCGGCAGGCACTACCAGGACGCCTTCTTGACGCCCGGAATCTGACCCTGGAGGGAAAGCTCGCGGAAGCAGATGCGGCAGAGATCGAACGAACGGAGATATCCGCGCGGGCGACCACACTGCTTGCACCGGTTGTGCTGCCGAACCTTAAACTTCGGCGTACGCTTCGACTTCGCGATCATGGACTTCTTCGCCATGACTGACTCCTGCTGTGAAGGACGACCTGGGCGTCTACTTCCGGAAAGGCATGCCCAGCTCACGGAGCAGGGCGCGACCCTCGCCATCCGACTCGGCAGTCGTGACGAAGGAGAGGTTCATCCCAGAGATACGCTTGACCTTGTCATACTCGATCTCGGGGAAGATGATCTGCTCAGTGAGGCCGAGGTTGTAGTTGCCACGCCCGTCGAAACCATTCGGGTTCAAGCCCCGAAAGTCGCGAATACGGGGGATGGCCACTGACACCAGGCGGTCGAGGAATTCCCACATGCGGGAGGCCCGGAGGGTCACCTTGGACCCGATGGGCATACCCTCACGCAGCTTGAAGTTCGCGATCGAACGACGGGCAACGCGGATGATGGGCTTCTGACCCGTGATGATCGCGATCTCTTCGGCCGCCTGATCCAGAACCTTGGTGTTCTGGATGGCTTCCTTGAGGCTCGTGTTCACCACGATCTTCGTCAGCCGCGGAACCTGCATCGGGTTGCCGTAGCTAAACTCTTCCAGCAACGCCGAGGTGACGTGCTCGCGGTAGCGGATCTTGAGGCGGGGTTCCATGTTCGGCTCCGACGCAGTCGCGTCCTGACTAGTCGATGACGGCGCCCGACTTCTTGTCGAAGCGGACCTTGCGCCCGTCGTCCAGCACCTTCCAGCCAACCCGCATGGGCCGACCTTCCTGCTGGTTCCACAGGGCGACATTGGAGATGTGCAGCGATGCTTCCTTCTCGAGGACACCGCCGGGCCGGTCCGCCTGAGGCTTGACGTGGCGCTTCACGAGGTTCACGCGCTCGACCACGATCCGACCCTTCTCGCGAAGGACCTTGAGGACGCGGCCGGTCTTGCCTTTGTGCTTGCCGGCGGTGACGACGACGACGTCATCACGCTTAATCTTGTATTTGGTGGCCATTCTGGCTCCCTAAAGGACTTCCGGAGCGAGAGACACGATCTTCATGAACCGCTTCGCGCGGAGCTCCCGGGCAACCGGGCCGAAGATACGCGTGCCAATCGGCTCGCCGTCGGTATTCACGAGGACAGCAGAGCTGTTGTCGAAGCGAATGTAGCTGCCATCTCCCCGGCGGAGTTCCTTTGCCGTGCGGACGATGACCGCACGAGCAAGGGAGCCCTTCTTGACTTTGCCGTTGGGGATGGCTTCCTTGATGCTGACAACGATGATGTCACCGACAGAGGCGTACTTCCGCTTGCTGCCGCCGAGCACCTTGATGCACAGAACCTTCTTGGCGCCGGAGTTGTCGGCGACATCGAGCACGGACTGCATCTGGATCATGGGAGACTCCTGGTCCGGGCGAGCTGCTCACTCGCCAGAACGGGTTGGATTCAGGCGGATGCAGGGTCGACGACGACCCAACGCTTGGTCCGGGAAAGCGGACGGCTTTCCTCGATGGTGACCACATCACCCACGCCGAGGGCGTTGCCCTCATCGTGCGCCTTGTAGTTCTTCCGCCGGTTCACGTACTTGCGGTAGCGCGGGTGCAAGACCCGACGCTCGACCTGCACGATCACGGTCTTGTCCATCTTGTCGGACACGACACGCCCGGTCAGCAGGCGCCGGCCTGACTTCTGCTCATCAGCAGCCATGACATTCCTCTTCGTGTGCCAGTGACATCGTCACAGGAGTTGGCGGCTTGCCCTGGGTCTCCCGCTTTCGCAGGACTCGCAGCGCGCGCTTGCCAGCGCTAGCTCCGACCATGGGACCGAAGCCGTAGAACCGGGAGCGAGGCAGCGTGCCGCCTCTCTCGCCTTCCGGCTTATTGATGATTGGCGGCCACGGCAAGGATCTTTCGATCCTGACACACGGCCGTCACCTGAAACTACTCGGACTGATCACCGTCTGACAGACCGTAACTCTCGGAGATCCCCTTGAGGAACCCACCAGAACCGTCAGCCTGGGCGCTCATGGCGCCAGCCTTGAACGTACCGCGGAAGCGGTTGCGCAGCGTGTCGGCGCCCGCACCAGAGGCGATCTCGCGAGCGCGCTCTTCGGTGCGGATCCGTGCAATCTGACGACGCAGCTTCTTCAACTTCGACATGTCGTCGAGCTGGCTGGTCCGATGCCGGAACGAGGCCTCGATGAGCTGACGCTCAAGCGAGAGCTCATGATGGACGAGCTGCTCGTCGGACAACGTCTTGAAATCGATGGCACCCATCAGATCACCTCCTCACGGGTCACGAAGCGGGTCGCCATGGGCAGCTTGTGACCACACCGACGGAACGCCTCGCGGGCGACCTCAAGGGGAACGCCCTCGAGCTCATAGATGACGCGCCCCGGCTTGACCACAGCGACCCAGTACTCCGGGTTGCCCTTACCTTTACCCATACGGGTTTCGGCAGGCTTCTTGCTGATAGGCTTGTCGGGGAACACGCGAATCCACACCTTGCCACCGCGCTTCACGTGGCGGGTAAGGGCGATACGGCCCGCTTCGATCTGACGAGACGTCAGCCAGCCACACTCGGTGGCTTGCAGGCCGAAGTCTCCGAACGAGACCTTCGAGCCCCGGTGGGCGAGGCCCCGGTTGCGGCCCTTGTGGCGCTTCCGGAACTTGATGCGCTTGGGACTGAGCATTGCAATTCTCCAGTCGGTTTGCGGACGAGATCAGGCGGGGCCTCAGGCCGCGCGCCCTTCCTCGCCAGGCAGGACTTCGCCGTTGAAGATCCAGACCTTGACGCCGATGACGCCGTAGGTGGTCTTCGCTTCTGCGAAGCCGAAGTCGATGTCGGCGCGGAGGGTGTGCGCTGGGACACGTCCCTCGCGGTACACTTCGGTCCGGCTCATCTCGGCGCCGCCCAGACGACCCGCGCACATGACCTTGACGCCCTTGGCGCCGGCCCGCTGAGTCTGCTGGACAGCCTTCTTCATCGCACGCCGGAAGCTGACACGCTTCTCGAGCTGAGCAGCGATGTTCTCGGCAACGAGCTGCGCGTCGGTCTCGACCTTGCGCACCTCGATGATGTTCAAGAAGATCTCGGTCTCGCTCATCTTCTGCAGCTCGGCCCGGATGGCGTCGAGACCGCTGGCACGCTTGCCGATGATGATGCCCGGCTTCGCGGCGTGAACATAGACCTTTGCCTTGTTCGCAGCGCGCTCGATGGTCACGCGGCTGATTCCGGCATGGTACAGCTTCTTCTTCAGAAACTTCCGGATCGCGAGATCTTCGTGCAGGTAGCGCTGGAAGTTCTTCTCAGCGTACCACTTCGAATCCCAGTCGCGGATCACGCCAAGGCGGAAACCGTGGGGGTGGACCTTCTGACCCATCAGTGCTCTCCCTCGTCGAGGACGACGGTGATGTGGCTGGTCTTCTTGAGGATCTTGGTGGCCATGCCCCGCGCGCGGGGGCGGAACCGACGAAGGGTCGGTCCCTGGTCCACGAAGATCTCTCTGACGTAGAGATCATCGATGTCGACAACCACATTCTGCTGACCAGCCTTGTACTCAGCATTGGCGATCGCTGACTCAATCAGCTTGCGGATGAGGGCTGCTGACTTCTTGTGGTTGAAGTGCAGCATCTCCAACGCCTGACTGACGTCCTTGCCACGAACCATGTTCGCGACGAGACGAGCCTTGCGGGGCGATACCCTTGCGAGCCGCAGTACGGCCTTGGAATCCATCTTGGGACCTCCGGTGGTCGGTGGTCCGTGGCGGGAGACCCGCCACGGGCTCAGCGAACCTTCGACTTCTTGTCGGCCGCGTGGCCGTAGAAGGTGCGGGTTGGGGCGAATTCGCCCAGCTTGTGCCCGACCATGTTCTCGGTGATGTAAACGGGAATGAACTTCTTGCCGTTATGCACGGCGAAGGTCAAGTTCAGAAAATCCGGCAGGATCGTAGAGCGTCGGCTCCAGGTCTTGATGACCTGTCGCCCGCCGGCGTCGCGCGCCACGGCCGCTTTGGCCATGAGGTGCTGGTCCACGAAGGGACCCTTCTTGATGGAACGAGCCATTTCGGCATCCTCCTGGTCGGTTGGACCTTACTTCTTACGCCGGCGACTACGCTTGACGATGAGCTTGTTGGAAGGCTTCTTGGGCGCCCGGGTCTTGTATCCCTTGGTGGGCTTGCCCCACGGGGTGACCGGATGGCGGCCCTTCGAGCGACCCTCGCCACCACCGTGCGGGTGGTCGATCGGGTTCATTGCGGTACCACGGACCTTCGGACGACGACCGAGCCAACGGCTGCGACCGGCCTTTCCAATGACCTGGTTCTCATGCTCGAGGTTTCCGACCTGACCCACCGTGGCACGGCAGCGATGGAAGACCTTCCGCAGTTCGCCGCTGGGCAGACGAAGAAGGACATAGGTGCCCTCCTTGGCCATCACCTGAGCGTACGACCCTGCGGACCGGCAGACTTGTCCGCCATGTCCAACCTGGAGCTCGATGTTGTGAACCCACGTACCCAACGGAACCGCCATGAGCGGCATCGCGTTACCGGGCGAGATGTCGCCGCCAACGTCGTTTGACAAGACGGTGGCGCCCACCTTCAGGCCGTGAGGCGAGAGGATGTACCGCTTCTCGCCGTCCGCGTAATGGACGAGCGCGATGCGGGCGCTGCGGTTGGGATCGTATTCGATCGTCGCGATTCGACCGGGGACACCGATCTTGTCGCGCTTGAAATCGACCACACGGTAGCGACGCTTGTGACCGCCACCACGGTGGCGGGACGTCATGCGACCCGTATTGTTTCGACCGCCACTCCGCGTCTTCGTACCCAGGAGCTTTCGCTCAGGGGTCGAGCGGGTGACCTCCTCGAAATCCGAGGAGCTCATGAACCGCCGGGAGGGCGTGGTCGGCTTGAACTTGCGAGTACCCATCGTAGCCTCCCGATCAGGCTTCGAAAAAGTCCAACGTGTTCCCCTCAGCGAGGGTCACGTAGGCCTTCTTCCAGTTGGAGCGCTTGCCGGTATGGCGGCCAAAGCGCTTGTTCTTGCCGCGAACGTTCAGCGTGCGGACGTCATCGACGCGCACACCGAACAC
>Ga0055584_100008219_pt1 | contig 10229 bp, 8 predicted proteins | sample OSDHelmetaG_FD_58716 | JGI IMG/M metagenome (GOLD analysis project Ga0055584, IMG submission 58716) | Pelagic marine sediment microbial communities from the LTER site Helgoland, North Sea, for post-phytoplankton bloom and carbon turnover... | ecosystem: Environmental > Aquatic > Marine >...
GTAGCCGAACACGCTCTTCCCGATCCAGGCCGACAGCCCCACCAGGATCGGTGTCCAGACCGCGACGGCGAGCGCGAAATAGCCTCCGAACCGCAACACGCTCGTGCGCAGCAGGCCCGCCGCGAAGTAGGTCGGCAAGCGCATGCCCGGAACGAAGCGGCTGATGCCGATCACGATCGGACCGCGACGGTTGAACCAACGCGACGAGAGTTCGACCTGTTCGGGACGAATCAACCATTTCAGCGGCGCCCGCTCGATCACCGGCCGGCCGAGCCAGCGCCCCGCGGCGAACAGCAGCATGTCGCCGATGAAGATCCCGACGGAGCAGGCCAGCACACCAGCGACAAGCGGTAGCCGCCCCTGCGCAGCCATCAGGCCCACGACGATGCAGGTCAGGTCCTCACTCACCAGCGTCGCGACCGCCACCGCGCAGAGGATCAGGAAGAGTGCGATCCCGTGCGGTGGCGGGATGTCCCCCGGATCGAACGGCAGGCGCGAACGAAGGACGCGCGCCTGGGTCGCATCCGCGCGAACCGTCGCTTCCCCGGCCTCGACACGATCAAAGAACGCCTGTAGCCGGCCGCTGATGTCCCGCGCGTCGCGGAAGACCATGAAGTGATCGTCGTCCAGCAGTTGCAGTTCGCTGTGCGGCACGATCCTCTCGTGTTCGGCCGCCGCCGCGCCCGGCACCAGCGGATCGCGATCTCCATGGATGATCAGCATCGGCGGTTCGAACCGCTCGAGCACACCGCGCAACGGCCGCTGGTCCGTGTCGAAGAAATTGCGTGCGTACGGTCCGCCCAGGAACAGCCGATCGAACGCGCCGAAATGCGGGACGCCCTCCTCGACGAAACGGATCGCACCGAGTTGCGCTCCGTGCACGAGGTGGTTCATGCGGTAGTCGCCGAACAGCTCGAGTTCCTGAACGCCGATCGCCGAGAGCAGCGTCAGCGAGGCGACGCGCTCCGGCGCCACGCCGTAGAGCTCCAGACCGACACCCCCACCCATGCTGAATCCGACGACGTGGACACGATCGAGTTCGAGTCGCTCGAGCAGATCCGCCACATAGACCGCATGCGACCGGATCGAGTAATCGGGCACCGAACGATCCGACAGGCCGAACCCCGGAAGATCGGGTGCGATCACGCGATAGCGGTCCGCCAGACGCGGGCCGACGGTGCGGAAGTCGAATCGCGATCCCGGGCTCCCATGCAGCAGCACCACCGCCGGCGCGTGACGTGGGCCCTCGTCTCGGTAGACCAGCCTGACCGGCGCGCCACGGCTGCCGTCGGAACGGACCGCCGGCAGCTCGAGGGCGTGGTCGGGAGACTCGACGATCAGGGCCGGCGCGGGACGCACGAGGCGAACGACGTGAGAGGCCGCGAGCAGCACCACCCACGCGGCGAGGAAGACGCGAACGCCGCGTTTCATCCGGCCAGCGGGCCGGCTTCTTTCCAGTGGGCTAGCGTCGAGGGTGCGACGCCGAAATCGGCGAACCGGGGTTCGAGCTCGTAACCCAGACGGCCCAGCAGGGCGACGATCAGGGCGTAGTGATGCACGGTGTGGCTGACCAGAAACTGTAATTCGCGATAGACCGTGGACCCGCACCACTCGGGTACGCCGGGCATCGGCGTCTCGGATCGGACCTGCAACGAGCGATCGAGGCTGCCGGGGTCGGTCGCGGCCAGCCGCTCGGCGATCTGTTCGAAGCGCGCGGCGGCAACTTCTCGGTCGGTCTCCAACCCGGCTTCGCGCTCACGGTTGGCGTAGTCGACGGCGTTTCCCTGCTCGAGGGCGTCCAGCAAGCACTGGTAGAAGTCGATGCAGTGTCGGAACTGCCCTCCCACGCCACCGCGGAATCCGGCGCCGGGAGCGCGGGTGAACACGTCGTCGTCGAGCGTGCGAATCAACTCCGCTCCCTGCTTCAGGAAGCCGATGCTTTCACTCGCGGGATGATGCTCGAGATTCATCGAATGAGCTCCTCAGCCTACCGCTTCGAACTGTCGCTCGATGGCCTGCCGCAATCGCGTCGCAAGTACCTTACGGTCGTCTTCCCGGATGGGTTCCGTCCCGAAATTCAGTCGAGCCTCGAATCCCGGCAGGGCCAGCATCTGAAGCGCGTGCGGCGTGAACTTCATGTCTCCCCACCAGCATATCTCGGGCGATCGGTACGACAGGCTAGCGAAGTGGACGGGCCGACGGCTGCGCACCGCCGGCTCCAGCAAAGACGGGCGGAAAGCAGCCACGTCCGTACCCCCGCTCGTCGTGCCTTCCGGGAAAAAAACGACTCCGCGACCGCTTTCAAGCACATCTTCCATGCTTTTGACCACTTGCGGTAGATCTCGCTTGGCGCCTCGATCGATAAACAAGGTCCCGACCGATCGCACCAGGGGCCCGATCAAGGGCCAGTCTTCGACCTCCGCCTTGGAGACGAAAACACAACGGACCCGAGAGCCTATCAGAATCACGTCGACATAGCTCAAGTGGTTGGAAACAAGCACGAAAGGGGCATCCGGGGGGTCCCCGATGACCTTCACTCGCATGCCCAAGACCCACGAGACCATCCGCGTGGAGCGGCGGAAGACCCGGGCCTTCCAGTCGGGTCCGCCGAGGGCTGCGGCGACAAACGTGAGCGAACAGACCGCCGTTAGCGCGAGCGTCTTCCAGATGATCCGAACCCAACCCATGCTCGCCCCTCCCGATCAGGTGAAGAACAGCGCCCGGGTCATCCGGTCCAGTTCGGCGGTATCCAGCAGCACCAGGTAGTCGATCGTCTTGAAGAAGCGGTCGATCGCGGGCGGCCCGCAAACCTTGGCGCCGTAGCGGATGTAGGTTCGGAACAGCTTCGGCAGTTTGATGGGCTCGGGTGACAGCCCGGGATCGAAGCCCTCCTCGTAGCAGGCCCACTCCGGTTGCGGGCGGACGACATGCTCGGGGTGGCAATGCCGCTTTTCGACGAGGTGATCCATGACCCACTTCCCGTCAGCCGGTTCCTGGCTGGTCAGGGAGCAACAGCCGAACAGGAAGCGCTTGTCGTTCTTCATCAGATACGCGGCGAGTCCGCGCCAGAGCAGGAACAGCACCTTCTGGTTACGGTACGGCACCGCCACGCTGGCGCGGCCGATCTCGATCGCGTTGCCCAGCACATGCGACGGCAGGTCCTCGAGGTGGAACTCGTCGGCGGAGTAGAAGCCCTCGTACGCCTCGGCCATCTGATGCGTCTGGATGCGATAGGTCCCGACGACATCGTTCGAATCGCCGTGGAGAACCATCAGGTGGTGGCAGACCGGATCGAACCGATCCTGATCCAGGCCCGTCTCGTAGGACTCCTCGAGCCCCTCGCCCAGCTCGAGGTTGAAGACCTGGAAACGTAGTCGCTGGACCGCTTCGAGCTCCTCCGGCGTCGAGGCGAACCGAACGCGATAGCCCCCGCGGCCCTCGATCGGGTCGGGGAGTCCCTGCGGGAAGACCGGGTAGGTCGTGGGTCGGATCACGCGACCATTTTAGCCGACCCCCGCACGGCTGGCGTTAGAATCCGCGCATGGAAAAACTTGCCCCCGTCACCGGCGCCGCGCGCCTGCATGTCGTGGACGTCGTGCGGGGCGTGGCCATCCTGGGCATCCTGATCGTCAACATGAGGCTCTTCTTCGGCCCCATCTACCTCAACTTTCTCGGCCAGACCTGGTTTGACGACTCGCTTAGCCTGGCGCTCGAGAAGACCGTCGTCGGCTTCGCCCAGGGCAAGTTCTACACGATCTTCTCGACACTGTTCGGCTTCGGGCTGGCGATCCAGTACGAGCGCTTCCAGGCCCGAGAGCGTCCGTTTCCCGGTTTCTGGGTCCGCCGCATGCTGGTGCTGCTGGCCATCGGCCTGATCCACGCACTGGTCGTCTGGTACGGCGACATCCTGGCCTGGTACGCGCTCGGCGGTCTGACCCTGCTGCTGTTCCGCAACGCCAAACCGAAGACGCTCAAGATCTGGGCCGTGATCCTCCTGGTCGCCCCGTTGATGCTCATCGGCGCCTGCACGGGCCTGATCGGCGCCGTGAGCACCCTGCCCGAGGTCGCGGAGGAGATGGACAGGAGCTTCGCGCAGCAACGGGAGATCGTCGAGAACCGCCTCGAGGTCGCCGAGGAGCGCTACCCCGTGGCCGGCTTCGGCGAGACGATGGCGCTGAACGCCAGGCAGTGGCTCCAGGTCCTGTCCGGGATCATTTTCATGCTGCCGAACGTGGTCGGGATGTTCCTCATCGGGTTGCTGTTCGCGAGGCACCGCGTCTTCCACGAGAGCGAGGCGCTGTTGCCCAGGATCCGGGGCGCTCTGCGCTGGTTGTTCCCGGTCGCGGTCCTGGCCAACGGGATGGCGGTGTACCTCTACGGTTCCTTCGACACGCTTGTCCCGAGCGGCCGGTCGTTCGTGTACATGCTGCTCACTTCGGTCGGCCAGCTCGCCGGGTGCATGACGTACATCTTCCTCATCGTGGTCGCGTTCCATTCGCCTCGCATGCACCGTCTGGTCGCCCCGATCGGCGCCGTCGGCCGCATGGCGTTGACCAACTACCTGACGCACTCGATCGTGTTCACCACATTGGCCAACGGCTACGGCGTCGGCCTTTACGGGAAGATCTCTCCGTTCGTCGGGTTGCTGATGACGTTCGGGATCTTCGTCATCCAGATCTGGCTGTCCAACGTCTGGCTGGCCCGATTCCGGTTCGGCCCGATGGAGTGGCTGTGGCGCAGCCTGACCTACGGCAGGCTCCAGCCGATGAAGCGGTCCGCCTAGCGACCCACCGCCCGGAACGACGAGAGAATCCGGCTTCTCGCTGATCGAACGGATGGTCACGCTTGTCACGCTCGCCGTGAGCAGCGTCCTGATCGACTGAGGGTGTTTCGTGTACGATGCGTTGCTCGAACGGGAGACGCTCGATGTCCGAAAACTACGCCACCCTCCGCAGCCGTCTACGCGAACTCGCCGCGCTCAACTCGGCGCTGAATCTGCTCGGCTGGGACCAGGAAACGATGATGCCGCCGGCTGCGGCGGGAACGCGCGCCGAGGAACTGTCGTTACTCAGCAGGATGGCGCACGAACGCGCCACATCCAACGAACTCGGGGATCTGCTCGGCGATTGCGAGGGCGACAAGACCCTCGAGGCCGACACCACGATCGCCGCGAACCTACGCGAGATCCGGCGCGACTACGACCGCGCGCGGAAGCTCCCGTCGGATTTCGTTGCCGAATTCAGCGAGACGACCTCGCACGCCCTGGAAGCCTGGAAGACCGCGCGTTCGGCCAGCGATTTCTCGAGATTTTGCCCGTGGCTCGAGAAGATCGTCGATCTCTCGCGACGCAAGGCCGACTACGTCGGGATCGCCGAGGGCGGTGAAGCCTACGACACGTTGCTCGACGAGTTCGAACCCGGGATGACGGCAGCCGCGGTCGAGGGGATCTTCGGGCCGCTTCGCGACGAGCTGCGCCCGTTGATCGAGGCGATCGCCGAGGCCCCACAGCTGGATGACGCCTCGAACCGCGTGGAGGTCCCGATACCGACCCAGCAGGACTTTCACCGCGAGGTGCTCGGGCGCATCGGGTTCGACCTGCAGGCCGGACGGCTGGACACCTCGACTCACCCGTTCTCCTCCGGTGTCGCTCCCGGCGACACGCGGATCACATCGCGCTATACGCCGGACGGGATGGCGGAGGCTCTCGGCTCCACGATGCACGAGGCCGGGCACGGGATGTACGAGCAGGGCCTGCCCAAGCAAGAACACTGGGGCGAACCGCTCGGCGAGTCGCTGGGGCTGGGCATCCACGAGAGCCAATCGCGGCTGTGGGAGAACCAGGTCGGCCGTTCCCGCGAGTTCTGGAGTTGGATCCGGCCGCTCCTGCTGGACGCGACCGGTGACGCGTTTGCCGGTTACGACGTCGATGCCCTGTATCGCGCAGCGAACGTCGTTCGCCCGAACCTGATCCGCGTCGAGAGCGACGAGGCGACCTACAACCTGCACATCATGCTTCGCTTCGATCTCGAACGCGCGATGCTCACCGGAGACCTACCCGCGGCCGACCTGCCCGATGCCTGGAACGAGAGGATCCGCAAGGACCTGGGGCTGGACGTCCCGGATGCCGCCCGCGGCTGCCTGCAGGACATCCACTGGTCGATGGGCGCGATCGGCTACTTCCCGACCTACACGCTCGGAACGCTGTACTCCGCGCAGTTCTGGGACGCGATCGCGGCCGATCTCCCGGACCTTGCCGGTTCGATCGAACGCGGGGAATTCGGCGACCTGCTGGACTGGCTCCGCGACAGGATCCATCGCCGCGGACGCGAGCTGCCGGCCCGCGAGCTCTGTATCGAACTGACGGGGCGTCCGTTGGACCACCGGCCGCTGATCACCTACCTGAACGGCAAGCTCGGAGAGATCTACGGCCTCGCGCCACGCTGATGTCCGCTAGCGCCACGCCACGTCTCCAGATCCTCGCCGCCGCGCTGCTGTTCTCGACCGGGGGCGCGGTCGTCAAGGCCGTGTCGCTGACCGGCTGGCAGATCGCCGCCGGCCGGTCCCTGATTGCCGCGCTCGCGCTCGCGCTGTTCATGCCTTCCTGGCGACGCGGCTGGACGTACCGAACGTTCGCGGTCGGCCTGACCTATGCGGCCACGATGGTGTTGTTCGTCCTGGGCAACCGATTGACCACCGCGGCGAACCTGATCTTTCTCCAGGCGACCGCGCCGCTGTACCTCGTGGTTGTCGGGCCGTTGCTCCTGCGGGAGAAGATCTCGCGGCGCGAGATCGGGGTCGCGCTCACGATCGCCGTGGGCATGGCGCTGATCCTGTTCGGGATCGACCCCCCGCAGGACACGGCGCCCAACCCCCGCCTCGGCAACATCCTCGGTGCGATCGCCGGTTTGTCGTGGGCCCTGACGCTGACGGGGCTGCGCTGGCTGGGCCGGACACCGGCGGTCGCGGCGTCCCCTTCCGGCGCCCCCGCCGGGGACCCCACCGGTGGAGCGGTGATCGTGGGCAACCTGGTCGCCGGATTCGTCTGCCTCCCGCTGGCGCTTCCCCTCGCGGGAACCGTGGCCTCGGACTGGACGCTGGTGGCCTACCTCGGCCTGTTCCAGATCGGGGTCGCCTATGTCTGCATGACGCGCGGGGTTCGCCGAGTTCCCGTGTTCGAGGCCTCGTTGCTGTTGCTGCTGGAGCCGGTTGCGAGCGTGTTCTGGGCCTGGATGGTGCACGGCGAACGACCCGCGGGGTGGGCGACCGCGGGGTGTGCGGTTATCCTCACGGCGACGGCGCTCAATGTCGTCGCACCACGGAGACCCGAGTGACCGAGCCGACCTTTTCCAATCTTCGTACGTTCGTCGATCAGTTGCGACGCGACGGCGATCTGGCCGTGGTGGATGTCCCGGTCGATGCCCGGCTGGAAGCCGCTGAAATCCACCGCCGCGTGATCGCCGCGGGTGGACCCGCGCTCCTGTTCAACCATGTGAACGGCGCCGACTTCCGCCTGGTCACGAACCTCTTCGGGACGGCGCGACGCGCGGAACTCGCGTTCGGCAAACGGCCGGGCCGTTTGATTCGGCGACTCGTCGAACTGGCCCATGAATTGGTCCCGCCGACAGCGGCCAAACTGTGGGGCGCGCGCGACGTGGGGCGCGAGGCGCTGCGCATCGGCACGCGGCGCAGATCGTCCGGTCCGGTCACCGAGGTGATCGACGACGACGTGCGGCTCGACCGCATGCCCGCATTGACGACGTGGTCCGAGGACGGCGGTCCGTTCCTCACCTTGCCCCTGGTCTACACCGAACACCCCGACACCGGGATCCCGAACCTCGGCATGTACCGTCAACAGGTTCACGAGAAGGACCGCCTCGGGATGCACTGGCAAATCGGCAAGGGCGGCGGGTTTCACTATGCCGTCGCCGAGTCGCGCAACGAAGCGCTACCGGTCACCACGTTCCTCGGCGGTCCTCCAGCGTTGATCCTCTCGGCCATCGCGCCGCTGCCGGAGAACGTCCCCGAGATCCTGCTCGCCTCCCTGATCGCCGGCGAACGACTCACGGTCTGTCACGGACAGGCGACGCATCCCCTGCTGGCCCAGGCCGAGTTCGCGTTGTGCGGACGCGTCCGACCGCACGAACGCCGCCCCGAGGGACCGTTCGGCGACCACTACGGTTACTACTCATTGACCCACGACTACCCGGTGTTCGAGGTCGAGCGGGTAGCCCGGCGCCGTGACGCGATCTTCCCCGCGACGGTCGTCGGCAAGCCGCGCCAGGAAGATTTCTTCATCGGCGATCTGCTGCAGGAGTTGCTCTCGCCGTTGTTCCCGTTGGTGATGCCGGCGGTCGAGGATCTGTGGTCCTACGGCGAGACCGGCTACCACTCGTTGAGCGCGGCGGTGGTCAAGCAACGCTACAAACGCGAGGCCATGGCGTCGGCGTTTCGCATCCTGGGCGAGGGCCAGCTTTCGCTGACGAAGTTCCTCTTCGTCCTCGACCGCCCGACGGATCTGAAGGACTTCCCGCGCGTGTTGCAGTCCCTACTGGAGCGCACCCGGGTCGAAACGGACCTCTACGTTTTCTCGAACCTATCGATGGACACGCTCGACTACACCGGGCCCAAGGTCAACGAGGGTTCGAAGGGCGTGTGGCTCGGCCTCGGCGATCCCATCCGCAAGCTCCCCGGCGAATTCTCCGGGGACGCGCCGCAGGACGCAACGGGAGTCCGAGTCTTCTGTCCCGGATGTCTCGTCGTCGGCGGGCCGCCCAAGAACGAGGCCCCCGATTTCGCGCAACGTGTCGCACGTCACGCGGGGTTCTCCGACTGGCCGCTGATCGTGGTCACCGACGAACCGCAACGCGCCGCCGCGAGCGCGATCAACTTCCTGTGGACCACGTTCACGCGTTTCGAGCCCGCCGCGGACCTGTACGCTGCGACGACCCGCGTGGAACGGAACCATGTTTGTTACTCGGGACCGGTCGCGATCGACGCGCGTCTCGCGCCGGGGTTCCCCGACGAGCTCGAATGCGACGAGCAAACCGCCGCGACGGTCGAACGTCGCTGGCGCGAGTATTTCCCGCAAGGTGTCGAGATGGGCGATTCGTCGCGAGGCCACCTGGACTAGCGTTCCAACGAAAGAGGACGGCGACATGTCGAAAGCGATCCGCATCCACGAGACCGGAGGACCCGAGGTCCTTCGCTGGGACGACGTCGAGGTCGGAGCACCCGGCGAGGGCGAGCTCCTTCTGCGTCAGACCGCGGTCGGCCTCAACTACATCGACACGTACCACCGCACGGGCCTCTATCCTCTCGAGCTCCCGGCGATCCTGGGTCGCGAGGCGGCCGGTGTGATCGAGGAGGTCGGGCCGGGTGTCGAGGGTCTCGCCCGCGGAGACCGCGTGGCCTATGCGCTCGAACCCGGCGCCTACTGCGAATCGCGCGTCATCGCGGCCGCGCGCGTGGTGCGCCTGCCCGAGACGATCGACGATCGTACGGCGGCATCGATGATGCTGAAAGGGTTGACCGCGCGTTATCTCCTGCGCAGCAGCTATCGCGTACAACCCGGCGACACGATCCTGATCCACGCTGCCGCCGGCGGCGTGGGACTGATTGCCTGCCAGTGGGCGCGGGCCATCGGCGCCAAGGTGATCGGCACGGTCGGCTCCGAAGAGAAGGCCGCACTCGCCGCGGAGCACGGTTGCGATCACACCATCCTCTACAAGCAAGCGAACTTCGTCGAACGCGTGCGTGAATTCACCGCGGGAGCGGGGGTCGCAGCGGTCTACGATTCGGTCGGGCGGGACACCTTCGACGGCTCGCTCGACTGTCTCGCCCGACACGGCACGCTGGTCAGCTTCGGACAATCTTCGGGACCCGTCGCGCCGTTCAACATCGGCGTGCTCGCAGCCAAGGGTTCGCTCAGCCTCACACGACCGACGCTGGCCCACTTCATCGCAACGCGGGAGCAACTCAACGAGGCGGCGGCGGACCTGTTCGCGCTGCACGCGTCGGGTGGCCTGCGCATCCAGACCGGCCGCACCTATGCGTTGCGTGACGCGGCTCAATCGCATCTCGATCTCGAGGCGCGAAAAACCATCGGTTCCACGCTGCTTTTACCCTGACACGCAAGCGCGTCGTCGATCTCGCAGACCGTGCGTCCGTATTCGTGTCAGGTTTCGGCAGAACCCCTATTGGCAGCGCTCCACCGCATCCCATAGAATTAG
>Ga0055584_100008222_pt1 | contig 10226 bp, 10 predicted proteins | sample OSDHelmetaG_FD_58716 | JGI IMG/M metagenome (GOLD analysis project Ga0055584, IMG submission 58716) | Pelagic marine sediment microbial communities from the LTER site Helgoland, North Sea, for post-phytoplankton bloom and carbon turnover... | ecosystem: Environmental > Aquatic > Marine >...
CTGGCGCTGGCCGACGAGCTGCCGATCGAAGGGACCGAGGTGTGGCTGACGGACGTGTCAGAGGATGCGCTCGATGTCGCCCGGGCGAACCTGGCAGGTCTCGGCCGCGCCGCGGCGAACGTGCGGCTCTCCGCGGGTTCGTGGTTCGATGCGCTCCCGTCGGACCTTCGGGCCGACGTGATCGTCAGCAACCCTCCCTATGTCGCCGAGGGCTCCCCTGATCTCGAGCCACAGGTCGCTGAATGGGAGCCGGCAGGGGCACTGTTCGGCGGGGTCGACGGGCTCGACCACATCAGGCTGATCGTGCAAGGGGCGACGTCCCATCTCCGCGAGGGTGGCTGGCTGCTGGTCGAGATCGGGAGCGACCAGGGTGACGCGGCACGCGACCTGCTCGTTGCGGCGGGTTTCGGGGACGTCGAGATCCGTTCCGACCCCGCCGGTCACGACCGGGTCGCAGCGGGGTCGCGTCCCAGCGCCTTCTCGAGGAAGGCCAGTTGATGGAGGAGGAGGTTCTCCGCCACGACCTCCTGGGGCGTCATGTGGGTCACCCCGGTCAGGGGCAGTACCTGGTGCGGTCGTCCGCCCTCGAGGAGTGCAGTGGAGAGCCGCAGGGTGTGCGCAGCCACCACGTTGTCGTCGGCGAGCCCGTGGATGAGCAAGAGCGGCCGCCTCAGGTGGGCGGCGAGCGGGAGCAGGGAGTTGGCGTCGTAGACCTCCGGGCTCGCCGCAGGGTCCCCGAGGTACCGCTCGGTGTAGTGCGTGTCGTAGAGGCGCCATTCGGTGACAGGTGCTCCCGCGACCGCAGCGTGGAACACGTCGGGTCGCTTCAGGACCGCGAGTGCGGCGAGGTATCCGCCGAAGCTCCAGCCGCGGATGCCGACGCGGTTCAGATCGAGCTCGGGACGTGAGGCGGCGGTCTCCTGCAACGCCGTGATCTGGTCGTCGAGGGTGCTCACGAAGTCGTGGTGCACTGCACGCTCGAAGGCGGTGCCGCGGCCCGGCGTTCCACGGCCGTCGGTGACGAGGACGGCGAACCCCTGGTCGGCGAACCACTGCGACGTGAGAAAGGCGTTCCTGCTCTTCACGACGCGAAGGGCGTGTGGCCCACCGTATGGGTCGACGAGCACCGGGAGCGGAGCGCCATCGTGGTCGTGGGGGAGCAGCAGGGCGGTGGCCAGCCGGGATTCTCCGGTCCTCAGAAAAGTGAGGTTCGGCGTGACGACGGGTTCCTCGGCGTTCGACCCGATGACCGGCCCGTCGACGATCCGAGTGGCGGGCGGACCATCGAGAGTGGCACTCCGCACGACCATCATGGGCCCTCCGACGGACGCGCTGTGAACGCCCGGTTCGGTGGTGAGGGCGGTGATCTCCCCACCGGGTGTGCGGTGCCAGACGTGCTGCTCGGTTGCGTCGCCAGCGTCGTTGGCGAGGAAGACCAGGGAGTCGGTGGCGACGAGGGATCGGACCTGGGTGCCGTCGGGGGAGACGGCGTCGTCACCGACGAGCAGCTTGCGGACCCCGTTGCGCTCGGCGGTGCGAACCAGGGTGCCGTCGTCGAGCAGGCGTGGTGTGCCGGGCACGAGCTCCACCCAGTGCGCGTCCTCGTCGGTCGCCAGTACGGCGGTCGTCCCCGTGTCGGGGTCGACGCGGAGGAAGGTGCTGACCGTCTGGTCGCGGGACTGGACCTGGACGACGAGTCCGCCCTTCGACCAGTCGACTGCGGCGAGGTACGGGAAGCGGCCGTCGTCCCAGCGGACCTGTGTGCGGCCGCCGTCGAGGCCGATGAGGTGGAGCTCGACACGGGGGTTCGGTGCGCCCGCCGCCGGGTATCGGTTGACTCGCGGAGAGCGGGCGGGGTGGGCCGGATCTGCGATCGTCCACTGAGCGACGTCCCCGTCGTCGACGCGGCAGGCCGCGATCGTGGAGCCGTCGGGGCTCCACCAGTAGCCCCGGAGGCGCTGCATCTCCTCGGCGGCGAGGAAGTCGGCGCTGCCCCACATCACGGTGTCGGGCTCGTCGTCGTCGCCGGCGAGGACCCAGCTGGACCCGTCGAGTTCGGCGATCCGCAGGGCTCGGCCACTCACGTAGGCGAGCCGCGTCGCAAGGGGGTCGGGCCGGGGGTCGAAGACCGGGCCCTCGACCTCGAGCGGGCGGGCCCTCCCCGAGAGGAGCCCGGCCACGAAGAGCCGTCCGCCGAGCGCGAATCCGGTGACCCGGACGGCGGTGTCGGTGGCGAACCCGGTGATGCCGCCGGCAGCCTCGCGCGCCCGCTCGCGTCGAGCGCGTTCCTCCGGGGGGAGGTCGTCGGCCGACGCGCCGAGCAGTTCTGCCGGATCGGCCACGAGCCGTTCCTCGCCCGTCGCGGTCTCCATCACCCAGAGGGAGTTCACGGGGTCGTCACCGGCACCACTGCGCAGGAAGACGACCCGCGCCCCGTCGGGGGACACCGCGATGTTGCGCGGCTCTCCGAGAGTGAATCGCTGGGTCCTGGCGTACTGACGCGGAAACGACTCGGTCACGGCACAAACACTACGGAGTGGATGTATCCGAACGGTCAGGTGGAGAAGTGGTCGACTGCGTCGAGGACGAGGTCGAATGCCGCGTCGTCATCGACATCGGTGAGGACCTCGCAGTTCGGCCGGGGCATTCCACGCAGCAGACGCCGGTCGATGACGGTCATGCCACGCGTGTGCGTCCCCGCCGTCTCCACTGTCACGTGGCGGGCGTCGCGCTCGAACAGGTGGTGATGGGTCAGCGCCAGCACCGCCAGCGGGTCGTGGACGGCGGCCCCCTCCATGGCGCCCGGTTGGTGGCGCTCGAGGTAGGCCCCCGAGAAGAACCTGAACAACCCGCTGAGCACGGCGGCGAGTCGACCCTCGATCGCCTCGAGCCGGGCGATGCGGCTCGGTGTGGCCTGGAACTGGTGCGTCACGTCGAGGCCGGCCATCACGAGCGGGATGCCCGACTCGAACACGATCTCGGCGGCCTCTGGGTCGGCCCAGATGTTGAATTCGGCAACGGCAGAACGGTTCCCGAACGTGCCGCCTCCCATCAACGAGATCCCTGCGACGTGGCCGGCGAGGCCTCGGTCGGCACGCAGCGCGAGTGCGACGTTCGTGAGCGGACCAACCGGAACGATCCACGTCCCCGGTGCGGCGCGGCACACGTCCGACATGAACCCCGCTGCGTCGGTGCCATCGAGCGGAGTGGTGGGCGCGGGCAGGTCGGCCCCGTCCAGGCCGGACGCGCCATGGATGTACGCCGCGGTGCGTGGCTCTGCGACGAGCGGACGATCTGCTCCGGAGTGGACGGGCACGTCGACACCGAGCAGGTCCCGCATCACCCGCGCGTTGTACGTGGTCTGTTCGAGCGGGGCGTTACCGGCAACCGTGGTGATTCCCGCAAGGTCGGCGTACCGGGCGGCGACCACGATCGCAACCGCATCGTCGTGGCCGGGATCGCAGTCGAGGACGAGACGGGGTGGGGCGAGGGTCATCGGGGTCAGTCCAGCGCGAATCGACCTGCCGCGTCGAGGAGGGTGGCGGCCCCGACCCATTCGCCGTCGGTGAGAGCCGTCACATCGCCGGAGTCGGTGGTGTTCCCCCACGCTCGTCGTCCGTCGGGCAGGCGCAGCGCAGCACGCGCGGTCTCGGGTTGGCCGGCCCGATCGTGCATCACGGTGTACGCCTCGATCGTGGCGGCCCCGACGGCTTCGTCTGCGCGCGCCAGATCGCGGCGCGGGAGTGCATCGATCTCGTCCTGCGGCGACGAGTGGCGGAAGCCGGATGCCGGCGGTTCGGTCGAGTACACGCCGAAGGCGTGCTTGGTGACGAAGCCGCCGTTCGCCCAGACGAGGCCTCGTTCGCCCGGCCGCTCGCGGAGATCGTTCATGACGGTGGCGATTGCGTGCATCGGGTAGTTGTTCCACGGGCCACCGGCGAACGAGAGGCCGCCTGTCCGCGACCACTGTCGGTCGAGGTCGAGTCCGAGCGACTGGGCCCCGAGTTGCACGGCGCTGGGGAAGCACGAGTACAGGTCGATCACCTGCAGCTCGTCGACGGAGGTGCCGGCGAGTTCGAGGACGCGACGTCCCCCGATCTCGATCGCGGGGGTGCGGTCGAAACGGTCGCGGTGGGAGATGTAGTGGTGCTCGTGACAGTCGGTTCCGGCCAGGGGGAAGACCCAGCGATCCTCCGACGTAGCGAGACGGCGCGCCGACTCGACGGTGCACATGATCAGCGCGGCGCCCATGTCGACGTCGCTGTTCGAGTTCATGTACTTGGGGTAGGGGAGCCCGATCATCCGGTTCTGGGGTCCCACGGTGACGATCTCCTCCGGGGTCTTCGCCTCCCGGATCCACGCATGCGGATTGTGTGCAGCCACCTCGCTGAGCCCCGACCACAGGCGGCCGAGACGTGCGGTGTGGTCGTCGACGCGGCGTCCGGCGGCGGCACGCAGGGCCGTTTCGAACATGGGGTACACACAGGTCGGATCGACGATGCCGCGCTCGAGTTCGGCCTCGTGGGACATGCCGGTCGGCGAGCCGATGCGCCGCGGCCGGTCGTCGTCGGGTGCCTTCGGCCACGTGAGCCGTTCTCCGGTCGTGCGGGCCCTCATGTAGGTGCGGAAGGCCTCCGCGCCGGACAGGATCGCGATGTCGGTGGAGCCAGCCAGCAAGTCGAGCGCGGTCCGGTTGACGAGCGCCTGGGGGCTGTTGCCGCCCTCGGTCGTCTCAGCCATGTCGACGTCGCCCAGTCCGAGCCGCTCGGCGAGGAAGCGAGCGGGGTTGCGGTAACGCCAACCGAGGATCTTCACGATGCGCACGCTGTCGGCGGGAGGTGGGCCGCTGAGCCCCGCGTCGTCGGTGGCGGCCAGCACGGCTCGCTCCATCAGCGCGGCGGGTTCGAGTGCGTCGGCCACGGTGTCGGCGCGGTGCAGGTACTGGCCGCCACCGATGAGCACGGGGGTTCGGGGATCGAGCGTCACGGCGAGCACCCTACGGAGGAGCTCCGTGACGACGAGAAGCCGGGACCGTGGGAGGGTCGGGTCGTCTCGTACACTTGTGGTGATGACGCTGATCGCCATCGGCTCCGACCACGCGGGGTACGACCTGAAGGCCCATCTGATGGACCTGCTCACCGACCGGGGTCACGAGGTCGACGACCACGGCACCCACTCGACCGAGCCAGTCGACTATCCCGGCATCTGCGCTGCGGTCGGCCGCACGGTGCGCGACGGCGAGGCCGAGTTCGGCATCGTTCTCGGCGGCAGCGGGCAGGGTGAACAGCTTGCTGCGAACAAGGTGCGCGGCGTCCGTGCAGCGCTCTGCAACTGTCTCTACACCGCCCGCATGGCGCGCCAGCACAACGACGCCAACGTGTTGTCGATGGGGGCCCGCGTGGTCGGAGTCGGCCTCGCCGAGGACATCGTCACCACATTCCTGTCGACCGAGTTCGAAGGTGGGCGACACGCCCGCCGCGTGGGTCAGCTGATGGCCCTCGAAGACGACTTCTGACCGCCCCTGCCCTGGAGGAACCCCTCATGCCCTTCCCTTCCGACACCGACCCGGACACCCGGATCGAGGATCTCATCACCCGCGAGTTCGAGCGCCAGATCACCGGTCTCCAGCTGATCGCCAGCGAGAACTTCACCTCGCCGGCGGTCATGAAGGCCACCGGGTCCGTCCTCACCAACAAGTACTCGGAGGGCTATCCGCGCAAGCGCTACTACGGCGGCAACGCGGTGATCGACGACGTCGAGCAGATCGCCATCGACCGGGTCAAGGAGTTGTTCGGAGCCGAGCACGCCAACGTGCAGCCGCACTCCGGGGCCAACGCCAACATGTGCGCCTACCAGGCCGTGCTCGAGCCGGGTGACACGGTGCTCGGGCTGAGCCTCGACCACGGCGGCCACCTCACCCACGGCTCGCCGGTGAACGCCAGCGGCCTCATGTACGACTTCGTGTCGTACAAGGTGGGAGCCGAAGAGCGCATCGACATGGACGAGGTCCGCAGCCTCGCCCTCGAACACCGCCCGAAGCTGATCGTCGCCGGCACCACGAGCTACCCGCGCCGGCTCGACCCAGAGCCGTTCAAGGCCGTTGCCGACGAGGTGGGAGCGCTGCTGATGTTCGACATCGCCCACCTGGCCGGGCTGGTGGCGGGCGGCGCGCACCCGAACCCCGTACCGCATTCCGACATCGTCACGTTCACGACGCACAAGACGCTGCGCGGACCGCGTGGTGGCTGCATCCTCAGCACCGAGGCGCTGGGCAAGTCCATCGACAAGGCCGTCTTCCCGGGCTGGCAGGGAGGCCCGCTCGAGCACGCCATCGCGGCGAAGGCGATCGCGTTCCGCGAGGCGATGGACCCGTCGTTCGGCGACTACGCGCACCAGGTCGTGGCCAACGCATCGGCTCTGGCCGGGGCCCTCGTGGCCGAGGGGTTCCGCCTCGTGTCCGGGGGCACCGACATCCACCTCATGGTGGTCGACCTGCGCCCGTTCGACGAGGAGCTCACGGGCAAGGTGGCCCAGACCACCCTCGACGAGGCCGGGATCACGGTCAACAAGAACACGATTCCCGACGACCCCCGCAGCCCGTTCGTCACGAGCGGCCTCCGAGTCGGTACCCCGTCGGTGACCACGCAGGGGATGAAGGAGGAGCAGATGCCGGTCGTCGCCTCTCTCATTGCTCGCGCCCTGCGCGCCGTCGACGACGCCGAGACTCTCGCGGTCATCGGCAAGGAGGTCGCCGAACTCTGCGCCTGCTTCCCTGCCTACCCGTCCTGACGACGGCTCTGCGCCCGCAGACGGGAAGTGCCCACCCGGAGCGTCACGCGGGAGAGACCGTGGTCGTAGTGTGAGGGGCCGTGGCTGACATGAGCTCCTATCTTCTGATCGGAGCATTGGCCGCGCTCGTCACGTTCATCGCGACGCCGCTCGTGGGTCGTTTGGCGACGCGACGGGGCTGGGTGTACCACCCGAACGACCGCACGGTGCACACCGAACCGCTTCCGGACGTGGGCGGGCTGGCGATGCTGATCGGGCTGGTCGTGGCCGTCAGCGTGGCCAGGTTCGTGGGCGAGTTCTCCGCCCTGTTCGAGAGCAACTCCGAGCCGCTCGGCGTCGTTCTCGCCGCACTCATCGTCTATTTCGTCGGCTTCGTCGACGACGTGCGAGAACTCTCGCCGCCGGCGAAGATCTCGGGGATCGTCGTCGCGGGGATCGTCCTCGTCTGGTCCGGAGTGGTGATGTACTCGTTCCGCCTTCCGTACCTCGGGGTGACAGTCCTGTCCGACGACCTCAAGCCGCTCATCACGGTGCTGTGGCTGATCGGGATGACCCAGGCCGTGAACCTGATCGACGGCCTCGACGGCCTGGCGGCCGGTGTGGTGGCGATCGGCGCGTTCGCCTTCTTCCTCTACAGCCAGGAGTTGTCGACTCTCGATCTGCTCGACCCGGGCAACATCGGCCCGCTGTTCGCCATCATCGCGGTGGGGGTGTGTGTCGGGTTCCTCCCGCACAACTTCAACCCGGCGCGCATCATGATGGGTGACGGGGGAGCGTTCCTCCTGGGCCTGCTCCTGGCCGTGTCGACGAGCGTGGTGGGTGGGCGCGCCGACGCCTTCGAGAGGGAGTTCATCGGCACCACCTACTTCTTCCTCGCTCCCATTGCGATCCCGCTGCTCATCCTCGCCGTGCCGATCCTCGACACGGCGTTCGCCATCGTCCGCCGAGCTACCCGGCGCAAGGGGCTGGCCTCGGCCGACAAGGGGCATCTGCACCATCGATTGATGGACCTCGGCCACGGCCACCGCCGGAGCGTTCTGATCCTGTGGACGTGGACCGGTCTGCTGTCGGCGTTCGTCCTGTATCCGACCCTCACCGGCCAGAACCCCAGCTACCTCCCGTTCGGGATCGTGGCGATCGGCATCATCCTCTTCACGGTCCTGCACCCCGACGTGCACCGTCGTCGGAGGGAGGGCGGGACCCCTCCCGAGGGCACCGAGCGCCCCGCCGACGAGCCGTCCCCGACGGACGAGGACGTCGGTCCGGTGACCGATCGGACGACATCCGCATCCGGGTTGCCGATCGCTCCGCGCGACGACTAGGTTGTGCATCCGTTCACAAGCGTCCTCTTCGTGACGCCGCGCACGAACGCCTGATCAATGAAGCTCATTCCGAAGACCACCCGCGTGAACCGCGAGGACTCCCTCGGCCACGGCATGGACGCCGTCATCATGCTGATGCTGTTCTTCGGCTCCGGCTGGGGTCTCGACAGTCTCCTCGACACCACCCCGGTCTTCATGATCGCCCTCACGCTCCTCGGCGCCGTCGGGCTCTTCGCCAAGTTCTGGTACCGCTACAGCGCGCGGATGGATCAGCTCGAAACCGAGCGTCGCACCAAGTCCTCGCAGGTCCGGGACCGCGCCGCGTGACCACGATGACCGAGAGCACCGAACCCGACGTATTCGGCACCCGATTCGAGGGTCCTGCTCCCGAGGTCAGCGTGTCGCGCGACATGATCAAACGCGGCCTCTGGATCTCGCCGCTGCTCATCGCCGTCTGCGGCGTCATCTGGGGGATGGACGGGGCGGTGTCGAGCGCCTACGGCATCGCCATCGTGCTCGTGAACTTCGCTCTCGCCGCCGGGACCATCGCCTGGACCGCCCGCATCTCGATCGGGCTCATGATGGGAGCAACCCTGTTCGGCTACCTGATCAGGCTGGGGCTGATCTTCCTCGCCGTGTGGGTCGTGAAGGACGCCAGTTGGATTTCGTTTCCAGCGCTCGGATCGACCATCATCGTGACGCACCTCGGGCTCCTGTTCTGGGAAATGAAGTACGTCGCACTGTCGCTGTCCCACCCGGGCCTGAAGCCAACCCGCCCCTGAAATCCCCTCACCTGTCAACCACCGACTGAAACGGATCGACAAACGTGTTCGGACTCGAGTTCCCGCCGATCAACGCAATCCTTCGTTGGAAGGACCTGTTCCCGACGTTCAACAAGATCGCCTTGATCGCCGTCGCCGCGGCGTTCATCGGCATCATGCTCTTCCTGCTCGCCAGCCGGAAGAACCCGATGCTGGCCCCGACCGGATCTCGCAACCTGGCCGAGACCAGCGTCGACTTCATCGAGGACGGCATCGTCATGCAGACCCTCGGCAAGTCGGGTCTGGGCTGGACCCCATTCTTGCTGAGTCTCTTCATCTTCATCTTCCTGTGCAACATCCCGGGAATCATCCCGATCCTCCAGATGCCCGCCACCGCCCGCATCGCGATCCCGCTCACGTTGTCCCTACTCGTGTGGGTCGTCTACATCGGGACGGGGATCAAACACCAGGGCCTCGGCTACTTCGGCCACCTGCTCTGGCCCCCGGACGTGCCGACCGCCCTGAAGCCGCTGGTCGGCCTCATCGAGTTCATCTCGACCATCTTCGTCACCCCCTTCAGCCTCACCGTCCGTCTCATGGCGAACATGATGGCGGGACACATCCTGCTGGTGACCTTCGGTCTGCTCACCGAGTCGCTGCTGCTGGCGGAGACCAACCAGATCTTCCTCGTGCCGATGAGCATCCTGCCCTTCGGCATGCTCATCTTCCTGACCGGCTTCGAGATCCTCGTCGCCTTCCTCCAGGCCTACATCTTCACGATCTTGGCTGCGGTGTACATCAACAACTCCACAGCCGGACACGGCGACGACCACTGACCGTCGCCGACCGATCTCCCACCTCACAACCACAACAGGAGAAACAACCCCAATGGAAGCTTTCGCCGCACTGGTCGCCCAGGTCGACGACCCCGCTGACCTGAAGAACATCGAGGCCGCCTCCGGCGCCGGCATGGCCTACGGCCTCGCCGCGATCGGCCCCGGCATCGGCATCGGCTATCTCGTCGGCAAGTCCGTCGAGGCCATGGCCCGTCAGCCCGAGTCCGCCGGCATGGTCCGCACCACGATGTTCCTCGGTATCGCGTTCACCGAGGCCCTCGCCCTGATCGGCTTCGTGGTCTTCATCCTCCTCAAGTTCGCCTGATCCGGCGACTCGAAGAGATCCAAGGTCCGTAGAAGCAAGTTCTGATCCAAGGAGCTGACGTGCTGACAGCCGTCATCAAAACCGGATCCTCCGGCGTGGAGGTCTCCTTTCTGGAGGACCTCGTCCGCGCCGACGAGGAAGAAGGTGAAAACACAGAGGTACCCGAGTCCGACCTGAACCCCATCGCTCCCGA
>Ga0055584_100008223_pt1 | contig 10225 bp, 12 predicted proteins | sample OSDHelmetaG_FD_58716 | JGI IMG/M metagenome (GOLD analysis project Ga0055584, IMG submission 58716) | Pelagic marine sediment microbial communities from the LTER site Helgoland, North Sea, for post-phytoplankton bloom and carbon turnover... | ecosystem: Environmental > Aquatic > Marine >...
GAGCAATTTCTGCGCCACTAGAAGGAAAGGAACTATTAAAAAAAGGGATTCCAATCCCAAAATATTCTCAATAAATACAATCGATTTCCAAAAGACGGCCGTCTGGTAGGTGAATAACCAGACTCGTAGGGCGACCATCCTCCGAAATGACTTCTACTTTGGGGCAGCCCTCCTCTTCGTAAATAACAGATTTTTCTTCGAGTCTATCCTCAGTAATATTTGATTGATCTTGGATAGAATTTCCAGGCTGACCTTCGAGTAAACCCTGGAAGTTAGAATCCTCCGATTCTGTTACCTTAAAACCTCTACCTGATAAATAACTTTCCATACTAAATTACAGCAAATTTCATACCGAACATTATCTATAGCGAGCAAGGTCTTCCTTGCTGACATCCAAAACCAAACTAATTTCAACACGTCTGTTTTTGTCTGGACGATTAGGAAAACGTAACCGGTTCGGCTTAGTCGCCCCATGTCCAGTCATACGCTCGAGTTTACCTTCCAATTCACCAGCCGAATAATATTCTAATGCACCGAAAATCTCTACTGCTTGATGAAGTGATAATTCCCATTCAGCAACTTCATGGTTTTGAATTTTTTCGGAAAGATCCATCGAATGAGAATCAATTCTGTAGGCCAATACATGTTGAGATAATAACCAGGACATTCTTTGCATGACCTTGCGGCCGTGCGAGGACAAATTGGACGAAGATGACTCGAATATGGGTTTGTCATCCCCATGATACAAGGTGACTTTTAAACCGTCTGATGTTACTTCGAGTTGTATTACCGAATCATCTATCTCATGCAGTTTCAACCTCTGATACCAATCCTGAGCAATTCTGTGTAGAACATCTATATCAATCGAAGTGGTATCATCAGTATTCCTCATGGTAGTATCCGACCTACCAACAATTTGATCAACCATGCTACCAGGTCTAGCGTCCTTTTGTTCAACTGGGGTTGATTTTGGTACACCAGCTTTGTAAGGATCACGAAAAAATCTAGTTGTTGCGATGATGACTTCTTCATCTTGGGATAAAATCCACAAAACTAAAAACAAAGACATCATACCGGTAACAAAATCAGCATATGCAACTTTCCAAGCACCTCCGTGTCCGAAAGAATATCTCATAGACCTCTTTGAGGATAAGGTATTCATTCGAATATCAAGAATGTTTTTGATCAACCACCCTTAGCAGCTCCTTTACATTTTTCTTCAAGGTCGTCTGCGGTCGGCTGAATTTGTTTATCCAAAGATCTCCTCCCAATCTCAACCGCCATAATGGGTGATAGACCAGTTGCAAAACCAGAAACAGATCTCTCAACAATCCGATAGTAGAGCATCTCTTGCCCTTGATTGAGGGAGACTAACCTCCCGAGAGGCACACCGATTCCATAAGCAAGGAAAATACCCAAGAAAGTACCACTCAACGCTGCAGCTACTTTATACCCAACCGATTCCGGATCCTCAAGGTTTGACATTGTATTAATAATTCCAAGAACAGCAGCAACAATACCTACACCTGGCAGTGCATCAGAGATCATCTCAATTGCCTTAATGGAACGACTAGCTTCGGCCTCCCTACTACTGAGTTCAGATTTTAAAATACCACCGATTTCGCCAGGCTTACAACGTCCATCAACAATCGGTCTAAGAGAATTACAAAGAAATTCTACTAGACCTTTATCGTTAAGAAAAGAAGGGTATTTCGTAAAAATCGAGCTATTAGTAGGATCACTCACATGTTCGTCTAAAGCCGGCGTGCCCTTTCTTCTACCGAGCATAAAGAGTTCGTATAACAATACCAACAAATCGATAAATTTCCCTTGATCACTAATTCCGCCCTTGAAAGCCTTAAGAATATCATCCTTAAGACTGAGAAGTACACTCTTAGGGCTAGAGACTACCAAAATCCCTAGTCCAATACCGCAAATAATCATGATTTCGCCAGCATGAATTAAAGAAACGGGATTGCCCCCTGCAACTGCAAAGCCACCGATGCAGGATACAAAAACAATAATCATTCCGATAGTTAAAAGCATATTATATAAAGATAGTTATTCGGAGGTTTGAAATTTGGCACGTAAAGAAATAATCGAATGAGAAAGAATCTGACTAATTCTTCCTTCAGATAAACTAAAGAGTTGTGCAATTTCAGACAACCTCAATTCCTCTATGTAATAAAGCATCAAAATTTTTTGACTTTGTTCAGGTAAGTCCTTGATGCGATCACGCAGTAAGGCAATCTTTTCCTTATGCTCAACCTGTTCAAAAGCAGTTGACTCGGTGGGGTCGTAGAGCGAATCACTCAACGAAACGCAATCATTGTCGGAGTCGGAAAAAGAAGATTTTGTTTCCAATGGCACGAAAATGATTGGCTGTGTTTGGTCTAAAAGTTTTTGGTAATCCGATTGAGAAATCTTCAATTTCAGACAAATTTCTTCAGGTGTAGGAGGTCTCTTTAACTCCATCTCCATCTCAAGAATGGTGGATTGAAGAGATTTGGCCTTGGCCCGGTTTGCCCTTGGTAAATGATCAATCTTTCTTAACTCGTCAAGTAAGCCTCCTTTTATTCGAAGAGTCGCATAACTTCCAAAGGCCCTACCCTTCGAAGGATCAAATCGATTAACCGCCAAGATAAGAGAACGAACTCCAATACCATACATATCTTCAGTTTCGTAATTATCAGGAAAATGGTAACGCATACGATTTACTATCGATTTTACCAAAGGGAGATAATCCTCAATCCATTGATCTCTAGTTTTTTTGTTCGACATTGCTTGTCGATAATTGTCAGCAGCAACCTCGAAGCGCTTTTGGTTATCCTCATCGGATAAAATCTTTTTAGCGGAAATACTCACTTTATTTTAACTTGATCCTTGCTTACCTTAGGACCATTCGCGACAGCATCCAAATTTGCCTGCAAAGAAGAATCTTCAATATTCTCCTGTTCAACTCCCAAAAGAATCTCTTTTGGCTTAGTTTCGACTTGAGATTCATGGAGGGTCGTATTGGAGGAATTTGCAATATGCAATTTTTTTAAAGCAGAAATTAGCAAGATTCGCCCAAAGAATGAGACAACTAAAGAACCAATCGCACCAAATATCAAACTCATGACAAGGTCCCAATAAAGTATAAGAGAAAAGGTATAAAAAAAGACGAATCCAAAAAATCCGCTAAGAAAAAAGAAGAACTTGGCGTCGTCGTTCATAAATTATGCCTTTTGATAGGAAGAAAATGACTGAGAATATAAATTCTCAGGAAAAGATTTGGCAATGAGTTGATTTAATACATTGGCAGAAAAGTCGCCCGTAACATTCTGCCCAGAAGAAATACAATAGGGAGTAAGAACAGAATCGAATATTAGAGGCCATATCTTGGAGGCGTTCGATAACTCGTCAAAGTGTGTAATCGCAAGATGGGTAGCCGAGAGATTTCCACCAATTCGGATACACTTCGCCAATACTTTTCTGTCGTATGCTCCGTTGATAACTAATAGACGAGAAACCACTCCCATTGAATCTAAGGAAGTATTAATGGAAGACCATTCAGACACATCATTTAATGAAATTCCTGGAATATCAATAAATAAGGGTGAATTAACACTCGCAGGGGGGACTTTATCAACTTCACGGTAAAGCGTTACCCCTATCACTTCACAAAAAATTCTTAAAGAATCATCTGGATTGGGTACTCCATTTTCTAGTTTGAGAACCATGGGTACCTTTTTATTTATAAATACCTCGTGTGCTAGAAGCTTACAAAGCATGGTAGTCTTTCCGGCACCAGGAGAACCAATCAAAGCAACCTTGTCTTCAAGGGGAACAGTTGGCATAGTTTTGAATCGGTCACTAAGACAAAGAGTTACCTTTCGAAGTGCATCAGCTAGAGACAAATTTTGTAAACTTCCGACCTCCGGCCAGCTTCTAATTTGTGAAATAAGAACATCATCAAAACCAGCTTTATAAAGTACAGATAAAGCATCAGCATCCTCACTGAATTTCTTCTCAGAAGGTGGTTCTAAAGTTTTATCAAATTTTCTAGAAGTTTCAGTCTCTGCCTTAGCAGGTATATTTTGATTATTCGGTTCGATTGGATCTACAGGAGTATCTGAAGTAGAAATTGCTTTTGCTTCCTCCTCCTGCAAATGATTGGAATTGGCGTTTACTTCTGCGATTACTTCAAGCTTTGGAGAAGAAATGAAGCGCTTTAAGCCTTCACCTCCAATTTGGCGGACAGATACAACCTTAGCATGATCTCCAAGTTTCTCTCGAATCATTCTTACAGCTTCTTCAGCCGAGCGAACTACCAATCGATATCTTTTGGCTTTTGATTCTTGTGTTACTTTATCTTCCTCCGTAATCATTTTAGGAGACCAGTTGAGGTTCGTTCACAGAAGATTCACCAGGATTGATTGCGTCTTGCTCATGAGAAGGTTCAAAACTTTCTGGAATCGAGAATTCAGGTAAGGTTATAGAAGCGAATGGTTCAACCATAGTTTCGGCGGGAATTTCCTGATAAGCAAATATAGAAAGTTGAGGATAACTTGGTTCTAAAAAGCGTCTTAGTGCAAGCCTAAGATCGGATGTTGTAACGATACAAGGGGTCAAGCCTCGATCAGTCATTTCGTCAATTTTAGGAACAATCTCTCCAATCAAATTCTGGGTCAGCTCTGGATCCATAGCTAAACCAATATCAAATTGGCTTTTCTTGACCCGCTGAACTAAGATTTGCTCTAATTTTGGGTCCAAAGTCATTGAAATTAGTTTATTAGGTTCAGCTTCGTATTCTTTGATGAAATACATACCCAAACGTTTTCTTGTTTGCTCAGAAAGATCGTCAGGGTTACTAGTAATTGAAGCCATATCGGCAATTGTTTCCAAAACAAGGGTCAGGTTTTTAATAGATATTCTCTCCCTAAGCAGATTTTGAAGAGTCCTTTGAATAATTCCCACACTAACTAAATCAGGCAAAAGTTCACTTACTAAAGTAGGGTTTTTATCTTTAACCAAATCTAACAGTTTTTGCGTTCCTTCACGCTCAAGTATCATGAATGCCGATTTCTTGAGAGTATCCGAAAGATGAGTAACGAGAACGGATGAAGGGTCAACAACAGTAAATCCTTCAACTTCAGCCTTTCTTTTGTCTTTTTCAGTGACCCATTGAGCCTTAATACCAAAAACGGGTTCGACGGTTGCAACTCCATTTAATTTATCATCGTTCCCCCCGCCCATATTCATCGCCAAAAAACGATCAGGCATAATACTAGAACGAGCGATTTCCTTTCCTCTAAGAAGAAATCTGTACTCATTGGGCTCTAGCTCAATATTATCACTGACTCCAATTGTTGGTAAAAGCATGCCCATCTCTTTAGCAAAATTTGTTCGTGCACCAGTTATCCGACCAAGAAGGTCCCCGCCTTTTGCTTTATCAGCCAAAACTAAAAGACCATAACCCATTTCAAGACCAAATACCTCTTGCTCGATTGCTTTTTCCATTGAAACATTGCTATGCAATGGCTCAGGGGAAGCACCATGAGCACCCTCTTGCTGACCTCTTCCTTCGTGTGAAGAGTTGTTGGAATCTCTTATCGGTGAACTGCCAGAAGTAGAACTTAACTCTTCGAGTTCAGAAGTATTAGTTCCTTTGGTGTGTAAATAGTAAGCAAGCCCAAATGATGCGACTGATAACAAAAAGAAGGGCCAGAATGTTTCGGATAAAAAGATTGAAAAAAGTAACAGCAAAAATCCGGATATAGCAATAGCTCGGGGGTAGATAGTTAACTGTTTACCAACAAACTCACCAAGATTTGCCTCATCCGATGAGCGAGTTACTAAAATACCAGCCGCTATCGATATAATTATTGCGGGGATTTGTGACACTAAACCGTCACCGATTGAAAGAATAGTGTAAGACTGTAAAGCGTCTGCAATGGTCATTTCCCGCTGAAAATAACCAATGAGAATCCCACCAATCACATTTACTACAGTAATAAAAATACCCGCAATGGCATCTCCCCGAACAAATTTGCTCGCTCCATCCATTGATCCATAAAAGTCAGCATCTTTCTGAATTTTTGCTCTTTTTTCTAGAGCTTGGGCCTCCGTAATGATGCCAGCATTCATCTCAGCATCAATGGACATTTGCTTACCTGGCATGGCATCTAAAGTAAAGCGTGCCGTAACCTCGGCAATTCGACCTGCACCCTTGGTAATCACAACAAAATTGATGATAACCAAGATAAAAAAGATAACTGCACCAACCACATAATTTCCTCCTACCACAAAGGTCCCGAAAGACTGAATAACAGATCCAGCATCTCCATCTCCAAGAATTAAACGAGTAGAAGCGACATTAAGACCTAACCGGTAGAGTGTTACAGCAAGTAGAATAGTTGGAAAAACTGAAAACTCGGGCGGTTCCTTCACATAAACCACGGTTAAAAGAATCAGCAGTGAAATGGCGATACTGAAGACAAGAAGAATACTCAAAAAATCTTTGTGAATAGGTATAACCAATAAAAAAACAGCAGCAAAAAGACCTCCTATAAACAGAAGATCAGAATTTCCCTTAAAACGAGAGAAGAAGGGAGAAATTTTGGATAAAATCTCCATCAAGCAATCGCAAATTTGGACCTGCTTTTAGCCAATAACCTTCTAGCTTTGAGCCGATGAAAATAATAGGCATTATTTTTGTAAACCTCAGCGAGAATACGGGCAACAACTTGATATAATTGCAAAGGAATAGATTCGCCTACAATACCCAACGCGTAGAGCATTTGAGCAACTGGTTTATCCTCAATCATAGGAACCTCAAACTCCTTTGCTATCGCTCTAATTCTTCGTGCTATCATATCATTTCCCTTGGCAACGACTACTGGAGCATTATCCGTGCCTTTTTCATATTTTAAAGCTACTGCAAAATGTGTAGGGTTTGTTACCACAACATCTGCAGTAGAAACATCCTGTAAATTTTGTCCCATTGCCATCTCCATAGCTTTCTTTCTTTGAGATGACTTTACTTCTTCCGAAACCTCTTTACTTTTACGCTCTTCCTTGACCTCCTGTTTAGTCATTTTTAACTCTTCTGTGTGCTCTCTTTTCTTAATAATGAAGTTGATTATTGCTATTACGAGCAACATAAGAATGAGAATTGCGAACATGACTAATATAAGTTCATAAATAAAGTTGGGAATATGTTGAATCGGTATGGGGGCGTAGAAAATAGGATCCTTAAGAAAAAGAATAATCGTTAGCCAAACCATCGAACCAATAGCTAGGAACTTTAAAAAATCTACGGCAAATGTCTTAAGTGCCTTAAGACCCCAAATTCTCTTCACCCCACTTATGGGGTTCATCTTGCTAAATTTGGGTTCAAGTGCTTTGGGGGTAAAACTGAACCCAGTTTGTGCTCCTTCAGCTATCAACGATGCCACGAAGCAAGCGGCCAACATAGGTAGGATAATCAACCCCATTGAAATGTAAGAATCATTTAATGTGGTAGACATCGTCTCTTGAGTTGCCTCAATACTATCAAGGTTTTCAAAAAGAGATTTTGTAAATAGAAGTAGGTCTCTAGCCTTCTCGGGCGCCCAAAAATAGAGCACTAAAAAACCAGCTAATAATGTGGCAGTCATTCCAATCTCAGGAGCTTTTGCGAACTGACCTTTAGATCTTGCCTCCGAAAGTTTTTTTTCCGTAGGTGGTTCCGTTTTTGAACTTTTATCTACATCCGACACTTTTAATAAAAAAAAGGGATTACCCAGTCTGAATTATATCTATCATTACCTTGACCGATCTTCTGCTATGCTCGATCACATATGAAGAAAAAAGAAGAATTGAAGAAACTAGCAATACTAGTCCTGCTATAATTCTAATCGCAAAACTTGTTATAAAAACATTCATCTTAGGTACCGCTTTTCCCAATACAGCAAAAGAAATATTTACGATGAAATTTAAAGCGATAAACGGGGCAGCCATCAAGACACCCAAAATAAAAACATTGGATACCTCGGTCACATACTCAACCATTGGGTTAGATTGAAGAAAAAAAGTACCGATTGGAAGAAGCTCAAAACTAAGCGTAAACGCCTTAATAACCTCATGGTGAATTCCAATAATGAAGAATATTAATAAACTAAAATAATAAAACAAACTACTTAAAGTCGCATCAGTCGAACCGAGTAATGGGTTTATACTGTTACTGGCCATAAGTCCGATTTCGTAAGAAATCAAATACCCAGCCAATTCCACAGCAAAGAAAACCATACGAACCATCATTGCAAGAAGTAGACCAATACATATTTCATTCATGGCCAATATAATCGCTCCGAGATAATGAGTTGAAAGCTCAAGGCCAGCAGGAACATATGGGCTAATTAACAAAGAAAGCATTAATCCAAAAGCCATACGTATACGGACTGGAATTAATTTACCGGCGAAAAGGGGTATTCCTAAAAAAAAAGCCCCAGTTCTAAGTAATACCAAAACCCAAACAACAATTTGTCCCGCTTCAATGGTCACTGAGCCATAGTTGGGATCAGGTTGAACATAGATATACAAAAGTCCGTCAAAGTCCTAAGAATGAAATTTGAGGCCAAAACTATTGCCAATGAAACACAAATTAGCTTTGGGACAAATGTTAGGGTCTGTTCCTGAAGGCTGGTAATGGACTGAATGAAACTGATTAAAAGACCTACAACTGTTGCAGTCCCCAAGATGGGGATGGCAATAAGTAGACTTGTTTGTAAGAGATTTCTCATCAAATCAACTGCCAACTCCATTGTCATAGACTTTTCTCCCTCAAGATATGTTAAAACTCTCGACCAAAGATTGAACGATCAAATACCATCCATCAACAAGAACAAATAGGAGTAACTTAAAAGGCATAGAAATAACAACCGGTGGCATCATCATCATTCCCATAGACATTAGCGTCGAAGCTACAATGAAATCAACAACGATGAAGGGAATGAATATTAGAAAACCCATCTGAAAGGCAGTACGCAACTCGCTTAGAATAAATGAAGGTACAACAATACTGAGAGGAAGTTCATCACGAGTCATGGCCCCTTGCCGTGAAATCTCCAAGAAGAATTGTGCATCTTCCTGTCTAGTTTGATTCATCATGAAGTCCTTCATGTAAGCTGTAGAAATTTCGAGAGCCTCGGACGACTTCATTGCTTTTTCCATGTAAGGAGTGACAGCATCATCATATATCTTGTTCCATATAGGACCCATGATAAAAAAAGTTAGGAATAATCCTAACCCAATAATAATTTGGCTAGAAGGAGCGGCATTGACGCCAATGGCGTTACGAACAAAACCAAGTACGATGATGATTCGTGTGAAGCAGGTCATCATCATGATCACGGACGGGCCAAGGGTTAAGATGGTCATGGCAATAACCAACTGAATGGCCAAACCTAAGTCCCCTTCTTCATTTGCACCGCTTACATCGATCCTAAGACCGGGAGAACCGCCCCCACTAGTTTGTGCATCGGCAAATTGACAAAGCGATAAAAAGGCGAGGAACAAAAGTACCCAACCAACTTTAAAACGGACTAAATTACCCATGGTACTAAAGATAACAGATTATAAAGGCTTTACCCATCTGTAGGATTGTTCACTTTGCAAGAGTCTAATTTAGCCAAAAACTCAATTTTACCAGGGCTTATACCAAGCAAAAATTTTTCTGCCTCATATTCAGTAACCACTAGAAATTGTTTGTTCCCCAAAGAATGGGTTTCAGATACATTTAAAACTTTACCACCATTACTTGATTTGGATTTCTGCTTATTAGTCATGAAACGGTTGAAAAAATAAGCAAAACAAGCAAGCAATCCTAAAAAACCAAGGACACGAAAAATTTGGCTAAACTCTTCGAGTTGTCCCATAACTTCTTTAATTCAATCCCCGAGCACAGGAGTTAATATAACTAATGGAGAAAAGAAGTTAGCACTAAACTATTGAATCAACGATTTCGGTAATTTTAAGCCCAAACCTATCGTCAATTACAACCACTTCACCCAAGGCAATTAGTTTGCCGTTGACCAACAAACTAACTGGATCCTTAGCATTTTGTTTTAATTGAATTTGAGATCCCGGACTTAATTCAACTATCTCTTTCATCGGCAACTGGGCAGTGCCCAATTGAACCGTCACTTGGACTTTTACATCCATAACAATGTCCATTTTTTTGCTATCCATAAGATTTTCCGAT
>Ga0055584_100008224_pt1 | contig 10224 bp, 6 predicted proteins | sample OSDHelmetaG_FD_58716 | JGI IMG/M metagenome (GOLD analysis project Ga0055584, IMG submission 58716) | Pelagic marine sediment microbial communities from the LTER site Helgoland, North Sea, for post-phytoplankton bloom and carbon turnover... | ecosystem: Environmental > Aquatic > Marine >...
TTACACCAAGAAATCTTATTGCTATCTAAAAGAGCCCACCAGTTTTCTGCTTGACTACTATTAATAGAATCAGAACCACTTGCTTCGGTAACACCAAATTCAGTTACAAATAAAGGAATACCTGCATTTATTGCGGTTTGCGCTTCTTGCCAAACATCACCATCTTTTAAGTGAGTAGATGAGTAATAGTGTAATGTATAAGCAACGTTCGAATCGTTAATCTCGTTCCCTATTACTTCACTCACAGCTTGTGACCAATTTCTTGTTCCACAAACAACTATGTTATCAGAGTCATATTTTCTAATTTCAGAAATTACAGCTTCGTGATAAGGTTTTAAAACCTGAGTCCAACTAACATCTAAAGGTTCGTTATATATTTCATAGATAACATTAGGATAGTCTCCGTATTTTTGAGCAACCTCGGTAAAAAAGGCCTTTGATTCATTAAGGTAATTTTCCGCATGGTGAGTATGCCAGTCAACGATAACGTATATTCCTTCAGCAATAGCGGCATCAATTACAGCAAAAACTTTTTCTTTTTCGGTAGTAGGGTCGTAAAAATAACCAGTTCCTCCTTCTTCTACACCCATAGCGGCTCTTACTATATTGGCATGCCAGTCATTCTTTAACCACTCTACAGTTTTGGCATTATAAAATAAGGAACCTTCAGACCATTGGCTCCAAAATAATGACATTCCTCGTAATTGAATATCATTTCCGTTTTTATCAACAATTTTGTTTCCACTAATACTTAATTGACCATATGTGTTAACTACAGAATTAGAAACAGTAGGTGCATCAGTTTCCTCTTCCTCTTCTTGACCAGTAGTGTCATCATCAGTATTTTCAGATTCATCATCTGTAGTTTCTTCATCATCATCCGTGTTTTCAGTAGAAGGATCTTCTTTTTCGATAGGATCAGAGATTAAAGTGTCGTCATCAGAGCAAGATAGAGTGCTAAGTATTAATAAGGTTGTTAAAAATATTTTAAAAGGGGATAACATAATTAGTTGTTTTTGAATTACACTTTTAAAACTCTATTTTTAATAACTTAGTATAACAGGAAGCTTACTAAAAATAAAAAGCCTCGAATATTTAAATATTCGAGGCTTTTTATTTTTAGTAATAAAAAATTACAATTTTTTGGCATTTTTAACTTTTTGATCAGTAATAGCGACATCCAATACTTGGCTCATTTCTGTTACGTAATGGAAAGTTAATCCGTTTAGGTAATCTTCTTTAATTTCTAAAATATCACGGCGGTTATCTTCGCATAGAATTAATTCTTTGATTTTTGCTCTTTTAGCGGCTAAGATCTTTTCCTTTATACCTCCAACAGGTAAAACTTTACCACGAAGGGTTATTTCTCCAGTCATAGCAAGGCTTTTTTTAACTTTACGTTGAGTAAACAAAGAAACAAGAGAAGTTAGCATGGTAATACCAGCACTTGGTCCGTCCTTAGGAGTAGCACCTTCAGGAACGTGAATATGTACATTGTATTTTCCTATAACTTCAGGGTCTAGGTTTAGAGCTTCGGCATTGGCTTTAATGTATTCTAAAGCAATTGTTGCTGACTCTTTCATAACCTTACCAAGGTTACCTGTAACGCTTAATGTTCCTTTTCCTTTAGATAGGATTGACTCAATAAAAAGAATATCTCCACCAACACGAGTCCAAGCTAAACCGGTAACTACACCTGCAACATCATTATTTTCGTATTTGTCGCGTTCCATGCGAGGTGGACCAAGAATTTCAACGATTTCATCAGTACTGATTTTTTCATTGTATTCTTCTTCCATTGCAATGTTTTTGGCTCCGTAGCGGACCACTTTCGCAATTTGCTTTTCTAAACCACGTACACCTGACTCACGAGTGTAGCCTTCTACAATTTTTTCAAGAATAGGTTTAGTAATTTTTAGCTGCTCGGCAGTTACACCATGTTCTTTTAATTGTTTTGGAAGTAAATGTTTTTTACCTATTTCAATTTTTTCTTCGATTGTGTAACCCGAAACATTAATAATTTCCATACGGTCGCGTAAAGCAGGCTGTATGCTTGACATGTTATTAGATGTTGCAATAAACATTACTTTTGATAAATCGAAACCAAGTTCTAGGAAATTATCATAGAATTCGGAATTTTGTTCAGGATCTAATACTTCTAATAAAGCAGAAGATGGATCACCTTGACTTCCTGTAGCTAATTTATCAATTTCATCTAAAACAAAAACAGGATTACTTGTTCCGGCTTTCTTTAAACTTTGAATAATTCGACCAGGCATAGCTCCTATATAGGTTTTTCTATGCCCTCTAATTTCAGCTTCGTCTCTTAAACCTCCTAATGAAATACGTACGTATTCACGCCCTAGAGCTTCGGCAACTGATTTACCTAACGATGTTTTTCCAACACCAGGAGGGCCAAATAAACAAAGTATTGGCGATTTCATGTCGTTACGCAATTTTAATACTGCTAAGTATTCAATAATACGTTTTTTAACATCTTCTAAACCATAGTGGTGCTTGTCTAATATTTTTTGAGCTCGTTTTAAATCGAAAATGTCTTTACTATATACTTGCCAAGGAAGATCTAAGAAAAGTTCTAAGTAATTACGTTGTATAGAATATTCAGCAACTTGAGGATTCATACGTTGCATTTTTGCTAATTCTTTTTCAAAATGCTCCTTAACGTCTTTAGCCCATTTTTTTGCTTTACCTTTTTTACGCATTTCTTCCAACTCATCGTCGTGAGAAATTCCACCCAATTCTTCTTGAATCGTTTTTATTTGTTGGTGTAAAAAGTAATCGCGCTGTTGCTTATTTAAATCTGTTTGAACTTTACTTTGAATATCGTTTTTAAGCTCTAGCTTTTGATGTTCTAAGTTCATGTACTTTAAAGTGGCTAAAGCACGTTCGCTAAGGTCGTTTATTTCTAACAACTCTTGTTTTTCTAATAAAGTCAAATTCATGTTCGAAGACACAAAGTTGATTAAGAAAGAATTGCTCTCTATATTTTTAATCGCAAACGATGCTTCACTAGGAATGTTTGGACTATCCTTTATAATTTGTAAGGCTAATTCTTTTACAGAATCGATAATTGCTGTAAATTCTTTATCGTTATTTTCTGGACGAGTTTCTGGGACTTCAGAAACAGAAGCTTTTAAAAAAGGCTCCTCCTCAGTAATTGCATCAATATGAAAACGTTTTTTACCCTGTATAATAACGGTGGTGTTTCCATCGGGCATTTTTAATACACGAAGAATACGAGCAACTACTCCAGTTCTATTTATATCATCAATGCCAGGATTCTCAACACTCTCATCTTTTTGAGAAACAACACCAATAACTTTGTCGCCAGAGTTTGCGGCACGAATAAGTTTAATAGATTTATCTCTGCCAGCGGTTATAGGAATTACTACACCAGGGAATAAAACTGTATTTCTTAAAGGAAGAATTGCAAGAGATTCAGGTAAATCTTCGTTACGTATTTCTTCTTCATCTTCAGGAGTTAATAGTGGAATTAATTCAGCATCTTCATTCATATCTTGAAGTGACAAATTGTCTAATGTTAATATTCTAGATTTAGCCATATATAATTTTTTGCCAAAATGACATAATTAAAGGTGTCTTTTGGAAGCTTTATTTTAGATTAAAAAGAGCGAAATTCCCAAGAAAGGCTATTAATACAGGCTTTCGAGTCTTCGCACGCATGTTTAAAATCAATTCTTATGCCATGTTAAGTATTCAATAGGCGTGTTATTAGTCGGAATTAATACAATAAGTTATCTTCGCGCGAATGTGGATGTATTTAGGGCTGCTTTCAGCATTATTTTTAGGGTTACATAATTTATGTAAAAAACATGCAGTTAGTAATAACGAAGTGTATCCGGTAATTTTAGGAACAACACTTTCTGGTTTCGTGTTCTTAGTGCCCTTGTTTCTTGTGTCTAAGTTTTCGCCAGAAATGTCGAGAGAAATGAATTTGCATATTCCTGAAATTTCCTGGACAAAACATGGATTTATTTTTATTAAATCGCTAATAATGTCGGGTTCTTGGGTGTTAGCATATCAGGCATTAAAACATTTGCCAATTACAATAGTAACACCAATTCGTTCCGCAGGCCCTTTTTTTACTTTTATAGGAGCTATTTTTATTTATAAAGAACAACCTAATAATTGGCAGTGGATAGGTTTTTTTCTTATAATATTTTCAATGTTTTTATATTCTCAAGTAGGGAAAAAAGAAGGTATAAATTTTAAAAGTAATAAATGGATTTTAGCAATTATAGGAGCTACATTCCTGGGGTCATCGAGTGGATTATATGATAAGTTTTTAATTCAATATCAATATTTGGCACCTCAAACTCTTCAGTTTTGGTTTTGTTTTTATGTGGTACTTATTTTTTTGGGGATCTTATGTTTTTTCTGGTTTCCGTTTCCGGAAAAGCGTGCAAATTTTAAATTTAGATGGAGTATTATTGGTGTTGGAGCGTTGTTGCAATCAGCAGATTACTTCTACTTTAAAGCATTACAAAACCCAGAGGCTTTAATTATGTTGCTCTCAGCTATAAAAAGAAGTCAAATATTAATTGCCGTGTTACTTGGTGGAATACTTTTTAAAGAAAAGAATAAACGTAAAAAATTAGTCCCACTGTTAGGTGTTATGTTAGGAGTAGGACTAATTTTATATAGTGTTTAGCCACGGTGCGATCCATCGCAATAGGGTGCGTTTCTTGTTTTTTTGCATGTACACAACCAGACATCTTTAGCCTCTTCAACTTCAAAAACCATTGATGGTGTAGCATTGTGTTTTCTATGCGACCCATCACAAAATGGTTGTTTTTCACTATGGCTGCATGTGCACCAAGCATATTTTGTATTTGGCTCTAAACTTATTTTTACAGGGGTTTTTATATCGCTCATATGAATATTTCTTTGTTTTACCTAAAATTACAATTACTCAAGTTAAGATTCAATTTAAACTAGAGTCCATTTCTTAAAATGAATTTGTGTTAAATAAATATATAGACATAAGCATGTTTTGTACATCTATCTATATAAAAATAGTCTTCAAAAAAATATTTATTAGTTGTTTTACTCAATAATAAGTAATTAAAGACAACTTGTATGAGGGAATAAATTTACAGCTGTTTTTTCTAGTGTAAAAATAATTAAAGATTCAAAAACACTAATTAGAATTAATCTTATTGGAACTAAAAAATACTTTGTTAAGCTATTGATAAAGTGAGTTTTTTGTAGATAAATTTTAATAAATAAGCGTAAAAAGACCTCTCGTAAATAAAAAAGATTAATTTTTTCTTAATCAGTTTCAATAGAGTATTTTAAGAAAAGTGAAAACGGTACTTTATTATTTTATCAGGAAAAATGTATTTTTTATCGATTATAAACTTGATAATGAGTATGTTACATATATTATTCATAATTTTGAAGCAACAACTAAAATCAAATTTTTTTTACAAAAAAAGCAAAGTTTCATAAGGAAGACTTTTATAATAGTAAATGTTAATTCCCTTTTTATCGAAAACGACTGGTTTTTAGTGTATGAAGTTTGATTAATCGAAAAATTAATTTAATTAACTGTTAAAATGAGTAAAAAAATTAAAAAGTACATTGCTATTGCATGCGCAATATTAATTAGCTCTTATTCATATTCACAATCTTATTGTGGGTCGACCCCAGTAGATGTTCATGGTGATTTAAGTGTATTAGGAAACAAAATTGTTGATCAAAATAATACAGCTGTTAGTTTTGCAGGGAATAGTTTGTTTTGGTCTAATAATGGTTGGGGAGGAGAAGGATTTTATAATGGAAATGTTGTTTCATGGTTGAAAGATGATTGGGGAGCAACAATTGTAAGAGCTGCGATGGGAGTAGAGGACTCAGGTGGTTATATATCTGACTCAAGTAATAAAGATAAAGTTAAAACTGTTGTTGATGCTGCTATTGCCGAAGGTCTATATGTTATTATAGATTGGCATTCTCATCATGCAGAAGATTACCAAAATCAAGCTGTTGAGTTTTTTAAAGAAATGGCAACTTTATATGGTAATTATCCAAATGTTATTTATGAAGTATATAACGAGCCAATTTATTCTTCTTGGTCTAATGATATTAAGCCTTATGCAGAAGCTGTTATTTCTGAAATTAGAGCAATTGATTCAGATAATTTAATTATAGTAGGTACTCCAACATGGTCTCAAGATGTAGATGTAGCTTCGAATGATCCAATAAGGTCGAGTACTAATATAGCGTATACTTTACATTTTTATGCAGGAACTCATACAGCTAGTTTGAGAGCGAAAGCCCAAACAGCATTAAATAATGGTATAGCTTTAATGGTTACAGAATGGGGAACAGTAAATGCCAATGGTGATGGAGGGGTGTCAAATTCATCTACAGATCAATGGATGGATTTTTTATCGGATAATGATATTTCGCACTTAAACTGGTCGGTAAATGATAAAAGTGAAGGAGCTTCAATTTTAAGATCGGGAGCTTCTAAAAACGGTAATTGGTCAGACTCTGATTTGACTGATTCAGGTTTGAAAGTTAAAAATATTATTGAATCATGGAAACAATATTGTGATGAGGATTCTACTGATGACAATACTGATGATGATGATGATGATGATGATGATACAGAAGGTGAAGATGTATTTGTTTCTGTTCCAGCTAAAATAGAAGCAGAAGATTTTGATAATGCAACCGAAGGAAGAGAAGAAACAGTAGGAAGTGTAACTAATATTGGTTGGATAGATGATAACGAATATTTATCGTATAATATAAATGTAGCTTCTTCAGGTGAGTATACAATTGACTTTAGATTAGCATCTGAAACAAGTGGTTCGGAATTTGATATTTATGAGGGGAATACTAATATAGGTAGCATTTCAACTGAAGCAACAGGTGGATGGCAAACTTGGGATACGGTTTCAGTTAATGTAAGTTTATCTTCAGGAGATCAAACCTTAAGAATAGTTGCTACAGCAGGAGGTTGGAATATTGATTGGTTAGAAGTAAAAGAAGTTTCGGAAGAAAACACTGATGATGATAATGATGATTCTAACGAAGATGATACTGATGATAATACTGATGATGATAATTCTAATGAAGATGATACAGACACTTCAGACTGTGGCAGTATTCAAACATGGGATGCTAATGCTATTTATAGCGAAGCGGGTACTCAGGTAATTCATAATAATATTATTTATGAAAATAAATGGTATACAAGAAACCAAAACCCTGAAGATTTTTCTTCAAATTCTTGGGATTTATGGACTGTACTAGGTTCTTGTGATAATAGAGCGAATAAGTCTTTATCTAGAAGTGGATTTAATGTAACTAGTTTCCCTAACCCATTCATCGATACATTGAATATTAGTGCTAATGATACTAGTCAAACAATTGGTAGTTTGCAGTTAGTTGATTTATCTGGAAAAATACTAATAAGTGAATCAGGAACTACACTACATAATCTAGGGAGTATTTCTAATGGTGTTTATTTAGTGCAAGTTTTAAATACAAACAACGAAATTATTACGGTTGAAAAAGTAATTAAATAATTAAAGGTTATTTAAAAATCTAAAAAAGGCGGGGTTTTAAACCCTGCCTTTTTTTTATTAAGGTATTAACGACGCAAACCAAATCTTTTAAAATACAATATTATAAGAAAACCAAAAGTTTTAATTAAATGCCTAATTGAAAAATAATTGCTTAATTATATCTGAAGCTGTTATAATTGTATTAGATATGTCAATTATTATTAGAATCAGTAAAATTAAATTAGATATGAAAATGCAGTAAACCTAGTTTGAGCTTTAGTTCTTCTTAAGAAGAAATATTATATTTTAGCTTGATAAGTGTACAAATCAAAATAACGACCTTGCTTAGCAATTAATGCTTCATGATTTCCTTGTTCAGCAATATTTCCTTGTTCAATCACTAAAATTTGATTTGCTTTTTTTATTGTACTTAGCCTGTGAGCAATAACAAGAGTTGTGCGACCAGCCATTAGATTGTCTAAACTTTTTTGTATTAAAGTTTCACTTTCAGTATCAAGGTTTGAAGTAGCTTCGTCTAAAATTAAAATTTTAGGATCGGCAAGTATAGCTCTAGCAATAGCAATACGTTGGCGTTGTCCTCCGGATAGTTTTACTCCTCTTTCACCAATTAATGTTTCTAATCCATCATCAAAACGGTCGGTAAATTCATTTACATAAGCAGCTTTTACGGCCCCTGTAATCTGAATTTCGGTAGCATCTGGTTTCGCAAAAAGGATGTTTTCTCTAATAGTGCCTTCAAACAAAAATTCATCTTGAAGGACTACTCCTAAGTTTTTACGGTAGGTATTTAGTAATACTTTACTCAAGTCGTTGCCGTCAATAGTTATTTTCCCGCTTGACGGGTTTAAAAAAGAAGCTGTTAAGCTGGCAATGGTTGATTTTCCAGAGCCAGAACTCCCTACAAGCGCGGTAACAGTTCCTTTTTTAGCTTCAAAAGTAATGTTATGTAAGACCTCTTTTTCCTCTTCGTAAGCAAACGAAACATTGTTGAATTTTATAGTGCCTTCCAATTCTTCTAATCTTATAGTGCGTAGGGGAGAATCGTCTTCGGCAGTCATATTCATTAGTTCTTCGGTACGTTCTAGACCAGCTAAAGCTTCTGTAATTTGAGATCCGATATTGCTCATTTGTAAAATAGGAGCTACCATAAACCCGAGCAACAAAGTAAACGACAAAAAATCACCAACAGTCATGGTGCCTTCGATTATAGAATAACCGCTAAATCCCATAATACCTGTTGTAGCAATACCTAATAGAAAAATAGAGGAACTGCTCATAAGTGCAGTGGCAACTAAACTTTTTTTAACATTCTGAAATAACCTGTCGGCTCCTTTTTCAAAAGAAGTATTTTCTTGCTCTTCAGCATTAAATCCTTTTATAACGCGAACACCGGCTATAGTTTCGGTTAATCTTCCTTTAACTTCTGCATTTATTTTAGCTCTTTTTTTAAAAATAGGCCTTATTACTTTAAATGCTTTTAAAGCAATGAATCCAAAAATACTAACAGGGATTAATACGAAAAGTGTCATTTTTATACTAATCCTTAATAAGAGTATTAATGATATTATAGCTGTAAAACTACCACCAATTAACTGAAGAAGACCTGTTCCTATTAAATTTCTAACTCCCTCAACATCACTCATAATACGAGAAACTAACGCTCCTGATTTTTGATTGTCGAAAAATGAAATGGGTAATGAGAGTACTTTTTTTTGTACTTTAATGCGTAATTCAGAAATTAAATATTGGGCTTGGACACTTAAAATTTGTGTTAATAAAAAAGATGTTGTTGATTGTATAGTAATGGCTGAAATAACACCAATTAATAACCATTTAAGCATAGCTACGTCTTTATTTGCAATAACATCGTCAATTAAATATTTGCTGGCTAATGGCATGGCTAAACCAGCTAATCGACTTAAAACAATTAAAAAAAAACCAATAAAAACAAGTTTTCTACGAGGCCAAATAATAGTTTTGAAAGCAGAAGCGAAGTTTACTTTTTTTTTAATGCCCATTTTTATAGTATCAGTTTATGGTAATAAATTATAAAAAAACAAGATGAATTTTTGTAATTATTGAATAAGTCAAACAGTAGAATATGTCTGTTAGGTTTTGGTCTAGCTTTTTAAGATATAATTAAGGTGTCGTAATTTCGTAACTAGCAGTGTAGTCTTGATTATGTTTTAAAGAAACACTTCCTTCTTTTTCGAATAAATTATGCGTACTATCAGTTGTGTCAGCATGGCCAATCCAAGGTTCAATACATACATATGGTGCTTTGGGTTTAGACCATATGCCCATAAAAGGGAAATAAGGGTATTTTACACTAAGAATTTCTCCCAAAGGTCCAAAAAGACTAATTTTTTTTGATTTTAAATCTTTAAAAACTAACGCATCATCATTAAAAATAGTATTGTTTAATTGTAATTTATTGGTATTTTCAAGACAAACCTTTGTTTTGCCGTTAAGCAATCCTTCGTTGTTTAATAGATGACGTTCAGAAGTTTCAATCTTATCAAATTTTAAATAATAATCTTCTAATGTTTTATTATTATCTAAAGGACAATTAAAAGCTGGGTGAGCACCAATGCAAATAGGCATTTTATTATCGCCTTTGTTTATAATGTAATGAGTAACGTGA
>Ga0055584_100008225_pt1 | contig 10224 bp, 9 predicted proteins | sample OSDHelmetaG_FD_58716 | JGI IMG/M metagenome (GOLD analysis project Ga0055584, IMG submission 58716) | Pelagic marine sediment microbial communities from the LTER site Helgoland, North Sea, for post-phytoplankton bloom and carbon turnover... | ecosystem: Environmental > Aquatic > Marine >...
GGTGCAAACCATGTATTCAATTGAGAAAGAATATAATTGAAACTTCTTCTTTCATTTCATATGCTAGAGAAAATCTAGTAATTCTAAAATTAGATTTTCCATATAGCAAAAAGAATAAACTCCCGAAAAAACAAAAGGAACATAATGAATGGCTAGCTGAGACCTATAATAAAGAAGGGTCTTTTCCTAAAATGATACTACTAGATCAGAATCAAAGGTCACTAGGAGTGGTGCCATATAGAAAGAAAGACAACACTGACGCATTGATTTCTGAAATCAATAAAATTATAGGAATATGATTACCTCAGCCAGTGCAATGAATGAAACCAAAGCGTATCATTATCCAATAAAACTCATGGGATGTGCATTTGTAATCACTGCTGTTCATAACAATCCGCAAACTGCTTGGGATGCAATAAGGGCAGCAGTCTCAGAAATAAAAAGAATTGAAAGTTTGATCTCTTCATGGAAGGACACAAGTCAGACGGGTATGATTAATAATATGGCAGGTATAGCCGCTGTGAAAGTGGATCAAGAGCTTTTGGATTTGATACAAAGAAGTATAAAAATATCTCAATTGACCTCGGGATCATTTGATATCAGCGGAACATTGTCTCGATATTTTTGGGATTTTAACAATGACAAAGGCAAAATGCTCGGTGAAGATAAAATCCACCTACTGAGAACATTGATAGATTATAAGAACATAGAAATCAGTAACACTGAACGCACCATTTTTCTAAAGAAGAAAAACATGAAAATTGGCTTTGGAGGTATTGGAAAAGGGTATGCTGCAGCTTGTGCTAAAAAAGTGATGGAGAATATGGGTATAGATAGCGGGCTTGTTAATGCTTCAGGGGATCTAATGTGTTGGGGATCCCCTCCTAATAAAAAAGACTGGGATGTAAAGATCCCTGATCCAAAGGAAAGAACAGCATCCTTGATGACTTTTACCTTGCCATTTGGATCCGTAGTAACATCAGGAAATCATGAGAGTTTCACATTGATAGATGGAGTTCGGTATTCTCATATTATTGATCCACGTACAGGATACCCTGTATCACACATACAACAGGTTTCAATAGTGAGTCCTGATCCAGAATTTGCTGATGCTATGGCGACCGCTCTATCTGTAATGAGTGTAGAAGAAGGTCTCAACATTGTCAATAGAATGAATGGAATAGAATGCATAATAATTGATGAAAAGGATCAAATCTATTATTCAAATCATTTCAAAGAAATGATTTTGGCAAAAGCTGCATAAGCCAAATGAAATAAAATAATCAGCCTGAAATCTAAATCTAGTTTAATCTTCATAAAAGTGGTCAATGATCTCATATGACAATCAAATATTAAATGAAAATAAGGAAATAATGAATTCACAAAAAAGAATAATAAAGGGACTATTTGTCCTGATGTGTATAGGCATTATGAGCTCATGTAGCTCTGTAAAAGGATATCAGAAAATGTATTTAAATGAGCCATGTATGGTTTTAGAAGGACAGAAACTGGACTATTTTGAAATCAATTTTGAAACATACCGTGAAGGTGCTTCTGGAGCTAATGGAGGTAAAGTAGGAGGAGGTTGCGGATGCAATTAATAGTAATTTCAATCACATTATTCTTCTTAGTGCTCATTCAAGATGTAAAAGCACAGGTTAGAAAGCTAGCTTCTGGCTCTCAATCAGATCAAAGTAAAAGAGATTCTACTGAAATCCAAATTGATGAGTATGTAAGACCTGATTGGAAGACCATCGATATGGATTTTCTCAGTTCTTATTATGCACAAGATGGAAACAATGGTGCGGTGACCGGAGGAATAGGTACAGAACAACTCACAGATTTTACTCAGAAGGTGAGTGTCAGAGTCCCAGTAACTCCGTCTATTTCTCTAAATGTAGATGGAGGCTATGACTACTATTCATCAGCATCAACTGATAATATAGATAACATCAGATCTTCTGATTCAGCTTCAGATATGCGTACTCATGGGAATGTTGGGGCCACTTTTGAACTTTCTGATACTCAGACATTTGGATTCAGATTTGGTGGAAGTGCTGAATATGACTACATATCAATTAATGGAGGAGTAAATGCTGCATTCTCAACGAAAGATCAAAACACCACTGTTCAACTTAGTTTGCAAGCTTTCATAGATAAATGGGATGTTATTTTTCCAAGAGAATTAAGAAGGTCATCAAGTGTCACAACAGATAGGCGGAATTCGTATAATGGATCTATTGGGATTTCTCATATAATCAGCAAACGGACTCAATTTCAATTTCAATTGGAAGGAACTTATATGAATGGCCTTTTAAGTACTCCATTTCATAGAGTGTATTTTCAGGAACAGGATGCTGCCCTAATAGAGTTGCTGCCAGATTCAAGAACAAAAATTCCAATAGGTTTTAGATTAAATAGTCATCTCACAGATAATCTAATATTGAGAACTTATTACAGGTATTATTGGGATAGTTGGGGTATGACAGGTCATACTGCACAGATAGAATTACCAATTAAAATAAACAGATTTTTATCTATTGCTCCTTATTATAGGTATCATACTCAATCAGCAGTGGATTATTTCCGGCCTTATAAGGAGCATACACTTAGTGAGTCATTTTACACTTCAGATTATGATTTATCAGCTCTTCAAAGCCATGCATATGGAGTTGCACTAAGTTATAGCCCTGCTGGAGGATTAGTAAAGGCAAAGTTGCCTTTCATGAAAAGACCCGCTTTTACCATTAAATCTATAGATGTGAAATACAGTCACTATGATAGAAGTACAGGACTGAAAGCAGATATTATTTCATTGGGCATTGGAATTTCATTCTGACGTTTTGACCAAACCTAAAAAGGGGAGACTCAGTAGCATTATTTTGGCGCCCCTTTCTTTACTCTTCTTTAGAAAACACAAAAGAATATACGTAGCAATTCTACTTAAGTCCAACTATTCAGGCCTGAATTATGACTTGATTTTTTTTCACATTATGTAGGCATTCTAATTTATTTAACACACTCGAATGTCTTCATTTAAAATTAATTCAAATGAAAAATATTTTTGGTTTTCTTGTTCTTTCTTTTACTTTTTTAATACTGATTACTTCCTGTGCTAAAGAGGTAGATTCATTATTAGAGACAGCACCTGATACGATTAATGCACAATTGAATAGCAGTAAAGACTCTGTCGTCACAGACTATCCTTCTGCCATTGACGATTATGTGGCAGCTAATCATCCTGACGCTTCCATTTCTGAGGTTACTATAGATGACGACGGTGAGTTTGAGGTGTATTTAGATGATATGACTGAACTTCATTTTGACATTGATGGCAACTTTATTGAAGAGGATGAAGAAGGCGACAATTCTGATGAAGACGAATCAGTGACGGATTACCCTTCTGCTATAGACGATTATGTAGCGGCTAACCATCCTGATGCAACGATTGTAGAAGTAGAATTAGAAGATGATGGTTCATATGAAGTGGAATTAGACGATGATACTGAAATTGTATTTGATGCTGATGGCAATTTTGTAGAATATGATGACTAAATAGAAATGATAAGTCAATGGGGTAGAGAAACATTTCTCTGCCCTATTTTTAATTTTTTGGAAGCCCAATAAGAGAAATGATAATGAGTGAAGGAATATTTTAAACTGCATTAAGTCTAAAATTCAAATCATAAAATGCCTTATATATGGCCAAAATATCATTGTCCCAGCTACAATGGCGCTTAATGCTGTGATCAAAACGGCCCCTGCAGCGATGTCTTTTACTTTTTTAATTTGTTGATTTTTTTCCTTTGAATAGAAATCGCAAAGGGACTCGATTGAAGTATTGATCATTTCGGCTGAAAAGACCATACAAATACATAAAATAAGTATACACCACTCATATGAATTGACCTTGAAGCAGATACCCAAAAGGACAACTAAAATAGCCGCGCCAAGATGAATTTTAGCATTAGGTTCACTTTTGAATAAACTTAAAATGCCTTCAAAGGCATAACCAAAGCTCCGTATTCTACTCTGTAACCATTTCATCATTTGTGCTTAAAATAGATAAAAAGTCTGCCATAATTCTTGCTGTCTTTATCTAATCTATGGTACTTATTTTTAATTTCTTTCCTCTGAAGAAAGCGAAGTACTTTCTTTTTGAGTTGCCCACTTCCTTTTCCAGGAATAATCTCTACCTCTTTTATTTTCTTCTCAATTGCTTCATCTATGATATTATAGAGGGCCTTGTCTATTAACCACCCTTTGTTGTAGATATCATGAAGATCAAGTTTTAATTTAGCCATATTGGTACGAAGAAATATGAGTGTGGAAAATATAAAAGTAGATAAAATCTGCACTTTTGAAATAGAAGCTTTGACTTTCCAATTTGCAGTTTGAAATTAAAATGAGATATTTAACTCCATCATTTTGATACTCAATCTACTATGAAAAAGTATATTATACTCTTCTTCTTAACTGTAATTTCTTTAGTTAGTGCCTTATCTCAGTCTTTAGCTGAAAAGTTAGGATATAGGGAGACTGACAAATTGCTCATTATTCATGCTGATGATTTAGGCGTTGCGCATTCACAAAATATTGCCAGTTTTTTAGCTATGAAGACTGGCCCTGTAAATAGTGCGAGCATAATGATGCCATGCCCTTGGGTTACAGAAGTGGCTGAATTTGCGCAAAAAAACCCAAGTGCTGATCTCGGCCTACATCTTACCATGACTAATGAGTGGAAGCACATGAATTGGGGCCCTGTAGCATCAAAAGACAAAGTACCCTCATTAATCAATGAGTTTGGTTTTTTATATGACAATTGCCTGAGTTTCGGTCAAAAAGCAAAAGTCGAGGAAGCTGAAATTGAACTTAGAGCTCAGATTGATCAGGCAATCGAAATGGGAATTCGCCCAACCCATCTAGATACTCATATGGGATGTTTGGTGTTTAATTCTCCTGAACTATTTGAAGTGTATCTAAAACTAGGAAGAGAGTATAAAATACCTGTAATGGTAGGTAGACTATTTGTGCAAGCTGCCTCTCCTGCCTTTAAAGAAAAGATTACCAAGGATGATATTATTATTGAATCTATCCTTACTGCCAATGTGCCAGATTATGAATCTGGAATGGCTGCTTATTATGAAAAATCCTTAAGAAACCTATCATCAGGTGTGAATGTTTTATTGATTCATTTGGCATTTAACAATACTGAAATGCAAGCTGTAACTATTGGGAAGGAACCCTGGGGAGCTTTATGGAGACAGCAAGATTTTAATTTCTTCACTAGTACAAAATGCAAAGAGATAATTGAGGATGAAGGAATACAATTAGTGACTTGGAGAGAGATTCAAAACGTAATGTATCCAGAAAAATAGATTTTTAAAGGACAAAAAAAGGGCAGTGGTTTTATTAGCCACTGCCCCTTTTATTCGTTAAAAACTATTACATGTAATTATCCATTTTCACTAGCTGGTCTAGGAAATTGTACATGTACTTTATCACCAGCTCTATCCAAAGGAATCTGATCTAAACGGTTATATCTTCTAAGATCTATCCATCTATGACCTTCTCCAAAGAGAGAGTATCTTCTTTGCTTCAAAACTTCATCAGTAAGTGACGCATCATCCATTCCTCCACTGTAAGGTGCTAATCCTGATGCCACTCTTATTACATTTAGTGCATCTACAGCAGCTGTATTGTTGCCACCAATATTAGCTTCTGCTGCAATTAATATTAGTTCTTCATTTCTAATTATGCTTGCAGCTGAACTATTAGAAGCATAAAGTGAAACTAAAGCAGATCCTGATAAACCATCTAAAGTGATAGTTGCACCTGTTTCTGATACTTTTGAAAGTCTTGCGTCTCCAGCTTCTGCATCATCAGCCCAGCTAGGGTGTGCCATATAGTTATCCACACCTGGTACGTAGAATAATGGATTAGGCAAATCATTCCCTGTTGCCCCACCGAATGAGTAGTACCCTCCTGTATTCATATCACCACCCATGTCCATGAATGAATTATTTAGAGCGGACAAAGCACCACTTTTATCATTCTGATAGATTGCAACTCTAGCTGCAAGTGCTCTATTGAACTGAGCTAATGCTTCTACATCACTACCAGGAATACTTTCAAACCCATTAAGATCAAATATCATTGGCTCTCCTGGTCCAGATAATTGACCAAATCCTTCATCTAGAATACTTTTAATTCCGCCCAAAGATTCTTGGAAGCTTCCTGTAAATGGTCCCAAATTAGTAATATCATCTACATCTAATCTAATACCATTATCATACTGACGTGTTGCTTCTAAAAGCATTTCGTATCCTATGATAGTGTTGGCAAAGCCAATTAAAGCATTAGTTTGAGATGGAGTAAGAGAGGCAACAGTATTAGCCACTGCCGTCTTCAGTAATATCGCATTTCTAACAGATCTGTATCTTCCGAAGTAAGATCTTGTAGTTAAGAATCCCTGACTATCTAGATTTCCACCATTCTGACCAAGAAGCTCAGATGTGTAACGAGGATCTGTTCCTCTTAAATCTAAATATTCACGTCCTATAATACTTGTAGTCCAGAAGTGAAACTGCATGTCATTTCTAATCACAGCTTGTAATCCTTGACCTAATAATTGTAAATCGGCTAAAGTTGCACCGCTTTCAAAACTTTCCACAGTAGGCGAATTGGGATTGAGTACCTCATCCACATTACAAGAGGTCAATCCGACGAATCCTACTAAAAATGTTAATAATATTTTCTTCATGATCTCTGATTTAGAATGTTACGTTAAGGTGGAAATTGATATTCTTATTCGCTGGATAAGGAGTCACTTCCACGGAGTTTATTAATACATTGTTTCCAAAGTTAGATACCTCTGGATCATAACTGTTGTAATCAAACGAATTGATGAGGTTTCTTCCAGAAACTCCAATTTTAATATCAGCAAAATCTACAGCTGATCTTGGCACTCTATAATAGAGTCCTATTTCTCTTAATCTTAGGTATCCAGCATCTTCAATGTATACACCTGGGTGTGTACCTAGTGCTCCTAGTCTGAAGTCACCATTAGAGGTAGCTCCTGCTGGATCTAAGGTGGTGTCATCATAATCCCAAGTCACACCTCCTAAGTCGTAAAGAAGTGTACTCAAGTTTATACCATCGCCTCCTTGCTTCCAATGGAATAACCAGTTCAATTCGAAGTTGTTGTAAGTAAGACTATTAGTCCAAGACATATTGAAGTCAGCCTCCATATCACCAAACTTCATAAATCCGTCTCCTTCTGGATCTACATTAGAACAGTCACCACCACATCGACTAGGATCAATAGTACCGATTAGTTGAGTTGCACTCTGGCCTTGTTGAATACGCCCCTGTCCTAAAAATGCAGCAAATCCACCTGTGTTAAATGCTGGAATATCCAATCTTGTAACTTCAGAATTGTTCTTCCACCAATTGATGCCAGTAGCCCATGAAAGATCTCTTGTTTTGATCACTTCGGCTTCTAAGCCTAATTCGATTCCTTTATTCTCTAACTCACCTGCATTTACTACTTGATTTGTAAATCCTGTAGATGCTGGAACTTGAGCTCTTAATAAGAGGTCATCAATTGTTTTGATATAGTAAGATGCATTAACTAAGATTCTATTATCAAAGAATCCTAAATCTGCTCCAAATTCTATTTCTGTCTGTGTCTCTGGAGCTACATCTGGATTTCCTCTTAGTGCATTTGTGAATAGACCAGCATTGCCTCCTATCTGTGTAGGATCTAATGCATTAAACCTATCAGCAAATCCAGCAAATCTTGAAGACTTACCATATGCAGCTCTAGGCTTCAATTGCGATATAAAACTACCACTCATATCTGTCAAGTTATGGATGTTAATTGCAACACTAGCCTTAGGATTCCAAAATACTTTATTAGGATCACCATTATTAGTAGACTTATCTCCTCTTAATCCGAAAGTGGCAATGATTTTATCATCCCAGTTTACCTCTTCTTGGAAGAAGGCACCTTTAATCTGCTCATCTAGTCTATTTTGTCCTACAGATATATTTGCTGCCTGATCCACGTTTTCTTGTGAACCGTTAAGTCCAGATGCAATAGCTGTAACCACGTTTTGATCTCTATCTAATTGTATCACTCCTGCAGTAGTACGGAAGTTAATATTGTTATCAGTGAAATAACTATGTACCAAGTATGCCGTCATACTAGTACGATTGTTAAATCCATTTCCTGCTATAGATACTCCTCTTAATGAAGAAGGATCTCTATAGAATGAAAGTGACTGAGGGAAAAGACCTCGAGCTCTAACAGTATACTGATCTAATCCCAGTTCAAAACCAGCTTTGAGAGACTGATTATCTTCTTGAATGATATTATAACTACCTGTTAAACTTCCAAAGAATCTATTAACTCTTTCCTCATTGGTGGTAAGAGCAACTGTTTCTAAAACATTTGAACCTACTCTACTATTTGCTGGAAAATTGCCATTGGCATCAGCAAATAGGTCATCCCAAGGACGAGTAAATGCCTGTGCATATCCAATTGTTGTATTGGAATTAGAATTATTGAATAAACCTCTATCCGCATCGGCAAAAACATATTGAGTAGAAAGATCTACAGTAAATCTATCAGTCAATTTATGAGAAACATTAGCTCTCAATGAAGATTTCTTATAGCCAGTATTATTGACTAATCCTCCTTGGTCTCTATAAGTACCACTTATATAAAACTTAGTTTTGTCACTACCACCACCTACGCTTAATGCAGAGATAGATTGAACAGGACTATTATCATAAAGCAGGCTTTCATAATCATTGACACCGTTTTGATCAAATCTTGCAGCTTCATCTTCTCCAAAAGCAGAAACTACTTTGGCTCTGTCCCATCCTCTATCACCTAGAAGTCTGGTAGGAGAACTTACACCTAAAGTCTGGGAGAAATTGATTTTAGTATCAGAATTATACTTTCCTGATTTAGTCTTTATTACAACAACACCTCCAGCACCACCTACACCATAGATAGCTGCCGCAGAAGCTCCTTTTAGTATTTCGATGGATGCTATATCTTCAGGAATCAAATCTGCTATCCTGTTAGAGGCATCATCTTGGTTAGTTGCAGTGTTACCTCCACCTGCTGCTGAAGTTACTATATCAGTTCCTAAAGAGATACTAGAGTTATCTAGATATACCCCATCTATTATATACTGTGGTTGTTGATTTAAGAATACAGAGGTTACCCCTCTAAGTCTAATAGAAAAACCACCACCTGGGGCACCGGAGTTAGCTCTTATATCAGCACCTTTAAATTTTCCATAAAGAGCACCATCCACCGTATTTTGAGGCGTTACTCCAGTTAATTCTTCAGCTGAAATTGAAGCTACCGCGTTTGCTAGGTTGGCTCTTTTTACTGATGTTGCCATACCTGTAATGACCACTTCATCCAATTTGTTAGCTGATTCTTCCATATTTAGATCGAGTACATTGCTATCGGAAGAAACCTCTACCGTTGTAGTGGCATATCCTAAATAGCTGAACTCTAAACTGCCAGGATCAGCAGTTACATCTATGGAATAAGATCCATCAATGTCGGTAATAGTACCAGCAGTGGTACCTTTTACCAAAATAGAAACACCTATGAGAGCCTCTCCATTTTGATCAGTGACTGTACCCGTCACTGTGTACTGTGAAAAACCGACCACAGCACAAATCGATACTAAAAGCACCGAAAATGTCAGTCGACATAAGATTTTTTTCATACTTGTTTTTTTCATAGTGAAGATGCATGAATAGCAACTTCGATTAATAAATAGGATTTAAATAAACATTAGATTAATTCAGCGCTAATGTATTCCAAAGATTCGAAGTAGTATACCCCGATTTAAATATTCTTTGGTATTGTAAAAACGTATTAGCGCTCCACAATATACCGTCTTGAAAGAAAATATATTATTGAATATAGATAAATGAATATGCAGAGACTATAGATCAACTTAGTTTATAGGCTAACGCAAAAATATTTAATTCTTGATGTGCCTTTGTTTTGAACTTATGAGATTTTCTAATTTCGATGTAAGTTTATTTTGTCCATACCCTTCTACAGTTCAAAATAATGAAACTAATTTAATGAGCAACTCTTCTATATTAACAAACTGGACTTTTCATAAGCCAGATAATTGCACCTTTAATGAAAATAGAGTTAGCTTCGTACTCTAATGTTAATCG
>Ga0055584_100008226_pt1 | contig 10224 bp, 12 predicted proteins | sample OSDHelmetaG_FD_58716 | JGI IMG/M metagenome (GOLD analysis project Ga0055584, IMG submission 58716) | Pelagic marine sediment microbial communities from the LTER site Helgoland, North Sea, for post-phytoplankton bloom and carbon turnover... | ecosystem: Environmental > Aquatic > Marine >...
TTTTGTTATTGCCAATAAATCATAAAAAGAATTTACATTCGTTTTCATTATTATTTCTTGGTTATAAATACGAGTGTCAGAAATTGCTGCTTGATGAAATATGAAGTCAAACTTGTAATCACCTAATAGGTTTAGGTCAGCTTGATTATTAAGGTTGCCACAGATAACCCTGCCTTTAAAGCCGACTAGATTTTTGTAATGTCCAAAGCTCTTTAGATTACCATTTGCAAAATTTTCATTACTTCTAAAGCAGTCAAATACAACAACTTTTGAGTTTGGAAAGTTTTCTTGAAAATAAAAAGCAAGGTTGCTACCAATAAAACCAGCACCACCAGTTATTAGAATAGTCTTGTTATTGAAATCTATATTGTTATAAATCATAGTTTATTCAGTTTAATATAATTATAGATCATAATTAAGAAATACAAAATGAGAAGAACCAACGAAGAATAGATTCGCGTCATATATATTTAATAAATAATTTTGTTCATTAGTTGAACATAAATTAATAAAAATGATAGAATGTTTTTTTGTAAAAATATTTACAAGATAAGGCGGTAGCATTCCTGACATTTTACTCTCAATTATTTTTTCAGCACCTAATGAATCAAAAAGATATTCGTCTAGATCTGCTTCGAAAATTAGAAATAAGGCCTGAATCCACACAAAGAGAACTTTCTCAAGAAACGGGGGTAAGTCTTGGTAAGGTAAACTATTGTATGAAAAAACTGATTGAGAAAGGACTGATAAAAATAATAAACTTCAACCAAAATCCAAACAAAATTGGTTATGTTTACCTCCTTACCCCAAAAGGAATTGATGAGAAGGCAAAATTAACTATTTCATTTCTTAAAAGAAAGGTTATTGAATATGAGATACTAAAAACTGAGATTTATGAACTAAAACGTGAATCAGAAGAATTGAATAAAAGGTGATAATAGCCATTATCATTATGAAAAACGCCTACTGTTGTATTTTGGAATATTTTTTAACAGTACAGGAAAAAATAACAATAGCAGTATGTAATTTTATGAAAATTCTAAACACTATCTACCCCAACGCAACCCTTGCCATAGAAAGTTACAATCAACTAGGTGACCATAAGTCTGTTATTGTTTGGTTTACAGATTTGTCATACATATTAGAGTCAAGGCTTGACCACTCTGCTGAGGAGATTATTGATGAACAAAGATAATCAAATAAAAACATTGTTTCTTGAGTCTATAAGAGTTAAACAAAAATGCATAGAACAAGACTTCCAGTCTCTAATAAATATGGGTGAAAAAATAGTAGAATCCATAAAAAACAACAATAAAATGATGCTTTGTGGGAATGGAGGTTCTGCTGCTGATGCGCAACATCTTGCAGCAGAAATGTTAGTTCGCTTACGTCCTAAAAATAATCGTGAAGGGATTGCAGCAATCACATTAGCACAAGATACATCCACAATCACAGCATGTGGTAATGATTTTGGTTATGATAAGTTATATGAACGAATGATTACTTCTCTTGGCAAAGAAGGAGATTGTTTAATTTGTATTACCACTTCTGGAAATTCAAAAAATTTAATTCTAGCAATGAAAGCCGCTCGAAAAATGGGTATTAAAGTATTTGGATTTTTAGGTTGTAAAGGTGGAGAGGCATTAAAACATTGTGATGAGGCATTTATCGTCCCAAGCGAAGATACAGGCAGAATTCAAGAGGCTCATATTACTGCAGGGCATGCCTTAATGGAGTTTATCGAAGATCGACTTTTTGAATCTGGTTATTTAAACTTAAATGAAACCTTATGATTTTAGATGATATTGATGCATTGGTTTTTGACTTTGATGGGGTTTTGACAAACAACCTCGTTTATGTAAATCAAGAGGGAAAGGAGTCCGTGTGCTGTAGTAGGGCTGATGGTTTGGCTTTTGATGTCTTACGTAAATTAAAAAAACCAGCTTATATTCTTTCAACAGAAAAAAATTTAGTAATTACAAAAAGAGCTAGTAAGTTGCAAATTACTGCTTTGCAGGGTGTAAGTGATAAGGTTGAGGGAATCATAGAGCTCGCACTTAGTGAGAATCTGAAAATTCAAAATATTTTATACGTAGGGAATGATCTTAATGACTACCAAGTTATGCAACTATGTGGCTTTACTGCCTGCCCATCAGATAGCCATGAAATGATTAAATCAATCTCTACTTTTGAATTGAGCACGAAAGGAGGTGATGGCGTGGTACGTGAGTTGCTAGAGGTTGTATTTGGCCTAGATTTTATCGAAATTTTATATAAAAAGTAAAAGGAGAAAATATGTCGATTTTTGTAGTTGCAGAGATAGGAATTAATCATAATGGAGATATGTCAATTTGCAAAGAGTTAATTAATGTAGCAATTGAATCTGGTTGTGATGCGGTTAAATTTCAAAAAAGGGATATTAATCAAGTTTATACTCAAGAGTTTCTAAACTCACCCAGAGAGAGTCAGTGGGGCACGACACAGAGAGAACAAAAATTAGGCTTAGAATTTAGTTCTGAACAGTATCAAGAGATAGAGAATTACTGTCAATCTAAAGGTCTTGAATGGTTTGCAAGTGCATGGGATCTAAATTCACAAAAATTTTTACGTCAATTTAATTGCAAATATAACAAAATTGCATCAGCAATGATAGTATCTAAAGAATTACTAAAAGAAGTTGCTAGTGAAGGAAAGCATACTTTTATTTCAACAGGCATGACAACTTATGACGATATTACTTCTGCAGTAGATATTTTTAGAAAGGCGAACTGTTCATTTGAACTCATGCATACTGTTTCAACTTACCCAATGAAAGATGAAAATGCAAATCTTAATATGATTAGAACTTTAAGAGAGAAGTTTAATTGTAATGTTGGTTATAGTGGACATGAATCTGGTTTAGCGATTTCATACGCTGCTGCCGCGCTTGGAATTTCGTCACTAGAAAGACACATAACATTAGATCGATCCATGTATGGCTCAGACCAATCTGCCTCTATTGAGCCATCTGGTTTAAGGCAATTAGTGGGTGCAGTTCGTAAGATTGAATTGGCAATGGGTGATGGCGTCAAAAGAGTTATAGAGGCTGAAGCTCCAATTGCAGCTAATTTGAGACAACATCTTATTTGAAAATGAGAAATAAACTTGGTGTAATGCAAGGGAGATTAGTGCCAAAGTACCAAGGGCGTTATCAAGCATTTCCAATTGGCTCTTGGCAAGAGGAATTTAGAATCGCAAAAGAGTGTGATCTTGATTTAATTGAATTTATTTTAGACTTTAATGATGCTAATGAAAACCCATTGCTAAAAGAAGGTGGCGTTGAGGAAATCAAATCAACTATTAAAAAAACTAGCGTATCAGTGCAAACAATTTGTGCTGATTATTTTATGGCGGCTCCATTACATTCTGCTAATAATGTGATAACTCAGGAAAGTCGAAAAGTCATGTTGAGATTGCTTGATACCGCTAAAAGTCTAGGTGTTACAGATATTGTTATTCCTTGTGTTGATCAGTCTTCATTAGATGGCCAAGAAGCGGCTGACCGCTTTGTTGAAAATCTTACTCCAATGGTAAAAATTGCTGAAAAATATGGTGTCAACCTATCTTTAGAGACTGATTTGGCACCACAACCATTTCTTGAGTTACTTGATAGATTTAATTCAAGCAGAGTTACAGTTAATTATGATATTGGAAACAGCGCTGCACTGGGCTTCGATCCTCAAGAAGAATTATCAATATATGGAGATAGAATTACAGATATTCATATTAAAGATAGAATGTTGGCTGGTGGGCCAGTGACACTTGGTGAGGGTAATGCTGATTTTGTAAAGTTCTTTAGTAAGCTAGAAGAGTTTAATTACCAAGGGCCTTTTATTATGCAGGCCTATCGTGATGATGAAGGTGTTGAGATTTTTAAAAAGCAATTAGACTGGGTTAAAAAATATTTAAATGGTTAATATTATTGCTATTATTCCTGCAAGGTCAGGCTCTAAATCTCTAGTGGATAAGAATATTAAAGAGCTATCTGGACACCCTTTAATTGCATATAGTATTGCAGTTGCAAAACTATCAAAGAAAATTGATAGGGTAATTGTTTCTACTAACTCTCAAAAGTATGCAAAAATCGCTAAACAATATGGAGCAGAAGTACCATTTATTCGTCCTGATGAATTTTCCATAGACACGGCCACAGATAAAGATTTCTTAGTTCATGCAATGAATTGGTTTGAAGAAAATGAAGGAATTACACCAGAATATTGGGTTCATCTTCGTCCAACAACACCTTTGAGGGATATAGAGGTAGTGGATAAAGCTATTGATGAAATCCTACAAGATAAGATTGCAACCTCTTTGCGTTCTGGACACAAGGCACCAGAATCACCTTTGAAATGGCTTGTAAAGGATAATCATTACTTTAAAGGCTTAGTTAGTGGCGAAGATTATAATTTGCCAAAAGAAGCATTTGAGCAAGTTTATATCCCTGATGGATTTGTTGATATTCTCAAGTCCTCATTTGTTATGAATAATAAAGAAATCCATGGCGGTAAAATGATTGGATTTGAGTCGCCTGTTTGCAAAGAAGTGGATTCGTTAGAGGAGTTTGAATATATTCAATATCAATTAGATAAGAATGGCTCAAAGTTATTAGATTACTTAAACGAGGATAAAGGTTAATTATGGCAGGTAATGGGTTTTCTCACCAACCAATCAAGGTTGAAAATATTGCAACAAAATACCGCACAATTAAAACAGCTATTCCAGTTCCTGAAAGCATACCAATGCTTAAAAAAATGTATCAAATTGAAGCGCAAGCTATGCATGGCCAGTTTCCTATAGTTTGGGATAGGGCTGATGACTTTCAAATATATGACCAATGGGGTAACGTTTGGTTAGATTTTACTAGCACTATCTTTGTGGCAAATGCGGGACATGGCAATAAGCGAATATTAAAAGTATTGAGAAAGGTTTTGGATAAACCACTTTTGCATACTTATACTTATGCTTCAATTGAGAGAATTGAGTATTTAAAATATTTAATTAACAATACTCCGAAGCAGTTTGAAAAAGCATTTCTTCTCTCTGCAGGAACAGAATCTACTGATGCTGCATTAAAACTTATGCGTCTTAATGGACAAAAACAAGGCAAAAGGAAAGGTGGTGTTATTTGTTTTAATGGTGCATATCATGGACGCACTATGGGCGCTCAAATGATGACAGGTAATAAACAAGCAAAAGAATGGATTGGCTATGACGATCCTAATATACATCACCTAGAGTTCCCATATCCTTGGGCAGTTGACAATCCAAGGGATTTTTTTAATAGTTCAATTGAAAAGCTTATTAAAAGTAATGATTTGGACCCTGATCAAGATTTATGTGGTTTTATGTTAGAAACTTTTCAAGGCTGGGGTGCAGTTTTTTATCCTAAAGATTTTGTTAAAGAATTGATGATATTTGCTAAAAAACATAATATGTTAGTCTCATTTGATGAAATGCAATCTGGCTTTGGACGAACTGGGAAACTTTTTGGCTATGAACATTATGATGTAGAGCCTGATATTTTATGTTGTGGTAAGGGTGCTAGTTCTGGATTACCTTTAGCAATTGTATTAGGAAAAAAAGAAGTTATGGATTTGCCAGAAGTTGGCTCAATGAGTTCAACCCATTCAGCTAATCCATTGGTATGCGTGGCTGGTCATGAAAATTTAAAAGCTATTTTAGAAGATGGGTTAATAGATAATTCAAAAAAATTAGGATTGATTTTTCATCAAAAACTTAATCAAATCAAGGTTAAATATCCCAATCATTTAAAGTATATTTTTGGTAAGGGCTTAGTGGCTGCAATTATTTTTATTGATAAAGAGGGCAATGCATTGAGTAGATTGTGTGACAAAGTTGCTGAAAGGGCTTTTCAAAAAGGGTTACTGGTTGTTCATACAGGTAGAGAGTCTATTAAGCTAGCACCACCATTAACCATTACGAGAGAGGCTATGCTTGAAGGTTTAGAGGTTCTAGAACAATGTATTAAAGAATCAATATGATAAAGGCAGTTAGACATACAGGCATTGTTGTTAGAGATTTGGAAAAATCTACAGAGTTCTATTGTACATTAGGTTTTGTTAAAGACAATCGGGCTTTAGAAGAAGGTGATTTTATTGATACAGTAGTCGGCTTGCAAAATACCAGATTAGAATGGGTAAAATTAAAATCACCCGATGGCTATATATTGGAGCTATTACAATATCATTCCCATCCAAAAGAGAAAGAAATAACAAAACAAAAATCAAATCAATTAGGCTGCTCGCATTTAGCGTTCAGTGTTGATGATATTGATTTTATTTGTGAAAAAATTGAGGAAATAGGTGGAAGCATTGTCAACCTACCCGCCCTGACAAACGATAAAAAAATAAAGGTGGCATATTGTTATGACAATGAAGGTAATTTAATGGAAATTGTAGAGGTAATAGAGTAATGGCGTCAGGTTATTTATCAGTTGTGTATGATGAAGGTTCGCACCCTTACACAGAATATCCAAAACAACTATGTTATTATCTGTATCAATCATTTGGGCTTCAGCCAGGAATGAAAATGCTTGAGCCGGGGTGTGGGCGTGGTGAATTTTTAGGAAACTTCCAGGAATTGGGTTTGGATGTGTATGGAGTAGATATCTCACCCGAAGCTGCTGAATTTTCATCCAATTTTCCTGTAGCTCTTTGCGATGTTGAGAATGAGTCACTTCCGTTTCAAGACAATACATTTGATGTTATTTACAGCAAGTCATTTATCGAGCATCTTTACTATCCAGAACGGTATTTATCAGAGGCGATTCGAGTTCTGAGACCAGGTGGCAAATTGATTACATTGGTACCAGATTGGGAATCGAACTATAAAAAATACTTTGATGATTTTACGCACCGCACCCCGTTCACACAAGTTTCTCTAACTGATGCATACAAGATTTATGGATTCTCAGATATTACAGTCTACAAGTTCAGGCAACTGCCAGTTGTGTGGAAATACCCACTGCTTAATTATGTGTCAGCAGTTATCACTCCGTTTGTCCCTGTGAGAACTACAAATAAGTTTATGCGTTGGTCACGAGAATTAATGCTTATTGGCTATGGCATTAAACCAGAGGTAAAAAAATGAAATTGAATCTAACAGATAAACGTGTTTTGATATCTGGAGCATCTAGAGGAATCGGTGCTGCCATTGCAAGAGGTTTTCTGGATGAAGGTGCTAAAGCTTATATCATTTCCAGAGGATCAAATCGACTCTACCAAACTGAAAAGGAACTGGTGAGTACTTTTGGCAAAGAGGCGGTTGTTGCAAAGGCTTGTGATTGTACTCAACCTTCTTCATTAGAAGACTTGAGAGACCATGTTCAAAAATGTTGGCAGGGTCTGGATATCGTTGTTGCCAATATTGGGGATGGTCGCAGTGTTCCTGATCCGCTACCAGATAATGAACAATGGAAGAAAACATGGGACAATAACTTCGAGTCAGCACTTCATACTGCCAGAACATTCTTGCCTATGCTTAAGGAATCGAAAGGCTCTTTACTCTTTGTCTCTTCGATTGCCGCGCTTGAGGCTTTTGGTGCACCGGTTGACTACTCAACCGCCAAAAGTGCTGTCTCTGCTCTAGCCAAGAACATGGCAAGGAAATTGGCGAAAGAAGTGCGCGTTAATGTTCTCGCACCTGGGAATGTCTATTTTTCCGATGGATCTTGGGATGAAAAGATTAAGCAGGATCCAGAGAGCGTGAAAAAAATCATAGCAAGCACTGTACCGATGAACCGATTTGGTACGCCAGAAGAGATGGCAGATGCGGCACTATTTCTTTGTTCGGAGAGAGCGGATTTTATCACCGGAGCAACACTGGTTGTGGATGGTGGGCAGACTGTAGGAGTATTTTAATAATGACAATGAAATTGATCAATCTTTTCAGTTTGCGCGACAAGGTGGTAGTTATTACAGGCGCTGCTGGTCTGCTTGGTAGAAAACATGCAGAAGCTGTTGCCGCTTATGGAGGCCATCCGATTCTACTGGATTTGACTCAAGAGCCAGTAATATCTATTGCCAATCAGTTGAACGAGCAATTCGATGTGCGAGCTGATGGGTTTGCCGTTGATATCACTGATGAAAAACAGATTGAGGCAAACGTCCAACTGATTGTTGAGCGTTATGGAAAGATTGACGGTCTGGTCAACAATGCTGCAAATAATCCTAAGATAGAAGAGAGATCAGATAAAAACTTTTCACGCCTAGAAAATTTCCCCCTGGATGTTTGGAATAATGATGTTATGGTTGGTCTTACGGGAGCATTTCTTTGTGCAAAATACTATGGATACCAGATAGCACAAAATCCTGAAGGCGGCTCTATTGTTAACATTTCATCAGATTTAGGGCTGATAGCACCTGATCAAAGTTTATACTCGAAACCAGGGTTGTCAGAGGCGCAACAACCAGTAAAACCAGTGACTTATTCTGTGGTTAAAACAGGTATGATTGGCTTGACAAGATACCTAGCAACATATTGGGTAGAGAAAAATGTAAGATGCAATGTAATGTGTCCTGGTGGTGTGGAGAATGGACAGCCCGAACAGTTTTTAAGTAAAGTTTTTCCAAAAATCCCTATGAATCGTCTGGCTGATGTAGAAGAGTATCAAGGCACACTGATTTGGATGTTGAGTGATGCTTCAAGCTATCTTAATGGGGCAATTGTTCCCATTGATGGTGGAAGAACAGCTTGGTGAAACGATATCTTGTAACCACGGCTGATGAAAATACATGGCCCAAGGAAGAGTCAATCATATTTCTTGGCGAGTGGTGCAAGCGTTACAGCCGTATGTCAATGTGGGAAAATTTAAATGCAGATATAGAGCCTTATCACTGGGATGATCGGACAAAACTATATACGGACTATCTGTATTTGCAGGGTCTTTACGAAAAGTTGCTCGCAGATATGGCTTATAAGCTAAACCAGATCCATTCTGTTGAACACTCATTACATTATTGGAGAATATTAATTGGACCTTGGCTGAACTATTTCACCCATATGCTATTTGATCGTTGGTACATGCTCAAACAGGTAATTGAAAAAGGTAAAGTTGATAGCTGTATGATTTATGAAAGACCACCTGAAACTTTGATTCCAATAGACATGGATGATTTTAATCAGCTCTTTATTGAAGATGCCTGGAATGAGATGATCTATGGACAATTAATTACAGTTCTTTGGAGTAATGAACTATTAGTTGAGAAGATACCGATTAAACAAGAAGATGACTCTTATTATAGGGAGTCAAATAATACATATCGAAATGGCTGGAAAAAATTTCTAAAAAAAATGACTTTCAGTACGATATACAACCTAAGTAAACTAAAAGCAAGAGACGATGATTATTTTTTGATATCTTCATCTTTACCATTGAAAACTGAATTTCAGTTACAGTATAAATTAGGCCAGTTTCCAAAAAAATGGTTGAGTATTCCATATTCTATTATTAAAAAACCATGTATACAAAAAAGAGATTGGAAGCTAAGTGTAGGAGAACTTGGCGATTCATTCAGTAAAATCGCCAGTCAAATGATACCTAAGCACATTCCAATAGCTTATTTAGAAGGATATGGTGAGTTGGTAAAAAAAGTAGATGGAGTCTCCTGGCCTAAGAGCCCTAAATTAGTATTTACAAGCAATGCGTACTCTGCTGACGACCTTTTTAAATGTTGGGCCGCAAAAAAAGTGGAGAATGGTGCTCAATTAATTATAGGACAACATGGTGGGAATTTTGGGATGACACCAATGGCCTCTCAAGAAGAACACCAGATCACAATTGCTGATAAATGGGTATCTTGGGGTTGGAGTGACACTAAAAGAAAGAAAATTATACCCATTGGTAATTCTAAAGCTAGTACTAGTAAAGTAAAAAATAATCCAGAAGGTCATGCATTAATGGTATGCATGACATTGCCAAGATATAGCTATTATTTGTATTGCGTTCCTATCGCAGGACAATGGATGCAATATTTTGATGATCAGAAAAGGTTTCTCAAAGCATTGCCTAATGATTTATGTGAGAAGGTTTTGTTAAGAACTTACCATAAAGATTACGGTTGGGATCAATTGGATAGATGGAAAAATGACATGCCAAATATTAGAATTGATCATGGTGATAGTAGTTTTTATAAGATGCTAAGTGATAGCAGAATTTTTATAGGC
>Ga0055584_100008227_pt1 | contig 10223 bp, 5 predicted proteins | sample OSDHelmetaG_FD_58716 | JGI IMG/M metagenome (GOLD analysis project Ga0055584, IMG submission 58716) | Pelagic marine sediment microbial communities from the LTER site Helgoland, North Sea, for post-phytoplankton bloom and carbon turnover... | ecosystem: Environmental > Aquatic > Marine >...
CGAGCCGGCCCCGCCGTCCCCCGCGCTCTCGGTGTCCTACGCCGGTTGTCGGGGGGTCACGGCCGAGGCGGTCTGCGAGGTGGACGGCCCGCTGACCCTCTGGGTGGACGAGCCCGCAGCGGTCGCGGCGGTGCTGGCCGACGGCGCGCCGGTGCCCACCTCCCCCGAGTCCACCGACCAGGGCGCCCGCTGGCGCCTGACGCCACCCGACGGCGCCACCCAGGTCACCCTCACCCCCGCCGACCCCGCGACCCACGCGCCCTTCACCCTTCGCCTCGCCGCCCGCGCCACGCCCCCCGCGGTGCGCGCCGCCCAGGACAAGGCGGCCGCGGGCGATCTCGAGGGCGCGGTTCGCACGCTGTCGCACGCGCTGCCGAAGCTGGCCGGCACCCCAGACGAGGGACGACTCGAGAGCGTGCGCGGCCGGCTGCTCTACGGGCTGGGCCGGCCCGACGACGCGGTGGCCGCCCTGCGGGCCGGCGCCGCCGCCCACGCCGCCACCGGGCGCACCTTCGAGCAGGTGCGCGACCTCTGCCTGATCTCCTACATCGAGGTGCAGCGGGGCGACCTGGCCGGCGCCCGCGCGGTCACTCGGGGCATCCCCCGCCAGCTGCCCGACAACCTCGACCTGGCCTACCTCGTCGCCTACAACGACGGGCTGATCGCCACGCTGGCGGGCGACTACCGGGCCACGCTCGAGCAGATGGGGCGGGCCGCCCGGGTGGCCGAACAGATGGGCGACGCGGCGGCGACGCGGTCCGCCTCGGATCGGGTGAGCGATACCTTTCTTCGCCTCGGCCGTTTCCCAGAGGCGCTGGCGCTCAACACGCGCACGCTGGAGGCCGCGACGTCCACCGCCCCCGACGACTGCGGCCCCGCCTTCGCCAAGGTGAACCTCGCCTGGACCGTGTTCATGGCCGGCGAGGCCGGCGCCGACCTGGGCGCAGCCCCCGACCCGGAGGGCCTGCTGACCACCGCCCTCGACGCCCTCGCCGGGTGCCCCGGGCAGGCTCGACAGCAGACCAACGGCCAGCTGAATCTGGCGCTGGTCCGGCTGCAAGCGGGCGACGTGAGCGCGGCGGCGGTCGCGCTCGATGCGGTCGGCGATCCGGCCGCGCTCCCCGAGGTCGAGGACCGCCTCTGGGCCCTCGAGGCGGCCGCGCGGATCGCCCATCAGCAGGATCAGCCCGCCGACGCGCTCGCCCTCCGCGACCGACAGGCACAGCAGGCCCGGCAGCACCTCTCCCTCGAGATGGAGCGCCGCGCGGTCCGTGGCCGCGCCGACGCCCTGCGCGCGCTGGGACGGATCGCCCAGAGCGACGCCGCCTACAGCGACGCCGCCGAGCTGGGCCGTCGCCACGCCGCGCTGGCCCCCGCCCAGGCCGGCCGCGACGGCTTCCTCCACCAGCAGGCCGACACGGCCGCGGCCCACATCGAGCTGCTGCTCGGGCAGGGGGAGGCCGCGGGCGCCCTGGCCGTGCTGCGGCGCTACCGAGCGGCCTTCGTGCGCAGCCAGGCCGTCGCGGCGCGGGTCGAGGCCCTGCCCGCCGACGAGCAGGCCCGCTTCGCCGCTGTTCAGGAGGAGTACGGCCGCCTGCGGCACGCCGCGGCCGCGCTCCAGACCGACGCGTGGCAGCAGAGCGCCCGCGAGATCGCCGCCAACGAGCGAGAACGAGACGCCCTGGCGGCGCGGGCGCAGGCCCTGCTCGACGGGCTGATGGCCGGCCTGGGGGCCGCCGACGCGCCCCTGCGCCCCCCCGCCCCGGGCGAGCTGCTGCTGGCGTGGATGCCGGTAGAAGGCGGAGTGGCGGGATTCGCGGCGTCGTCCGCCGGCGTGCGCGGCGCGCTGTTGCGCGATCCGGGCGCCGACGCCGCCCCGCAGGACCAGGCGTCGGCGTGGCTGACCCCCTTCGCCGACGAGATCGCAGCGGCCGAACGGGTGACCCTGCTGCCGGCCGGGCGGCTGCGGGCCATCGACCTCGCGGCCCTGCCGTGGGGCGCGGGCCCCCTCGCGGCCGCGCTGCCGGTGGCCTGGGGCATGGACCTGCCGGCGCGGGCCCCGGCGACCGAGCCCTTCGCGACGGTCGCCGTGGTGGGCGATCCTGCCGCCGACCTGCCGGCGGCGCGGGCCGAAGCCGCGTCGGTGGCCGACGGCGCGGCCGCCGCAGGTCTGCAGGTCACCCGCCTGGTGGGCGACGCCGCCACCCGACCCGCCACGCTGCGCGCCCTCCGCCAGGCCGACCTGCTGCACTACGCAGGCCATGGCGCCGCCGGAGACGCCGCGTGGGACAGCGCCCTGCTGCTCGCAGGGGGGGCGCGGCTGACCGCCGCCGACGCCCTGGCCAGCCCGTCCGTCCCGCGGCGGGTGGTGCTGTCGAGCTGCGAGACCGCCGCCACCGCCGCCACCGACGTCGCGGGCCTGGGGGTGGCGCAGGCCTTCGTGGTCGCCGGCGCCGAGGCGGTGATCGGGGCGGTCCGGCCCGTGCCCGACGAAGTGGCGGCTACGTTCTCCACCTCGCTATATTCGGCTCCGCTCGATGCAGATGTCGCGGCGGCCTTTCATCGGGCCCTCGGGGCCACGCGGCTGGCACACCCCGGCAACGACGCCTGGTCCGCCTTCCGCCTGCTCCTCCCATGAGGCACCCCATGCGCTACTCCCGCGCCATCCTCCCGGCCGCCGCCCTGCTGCTCCTCGCCGCGTGCGACCCCGGCACCACCCCCACCCCGTCCGGCGACTCCGCCGCGCCCAGCGACTTCGATCTCGTGCTGGGCGAGCCCGGAAACGGCGGCCCGGTCGTGCTCAACCGGTGGGTCGGCTACGTGAGCCCGAGCGACTACAGCGACAACGAAGACGAACGCTGTGACTGGTTCCTCGACCGATTCTCCGACCAGTTCGAGGAGGCCGACGCCCCCACCGGCTGGACCGCGCGCCCGCTCTTCGCGGTGACCGACGCCGACGACTGGAGCGTCTCGTCCCGAACCCGGGTCGATCCCGCCGACATCCCCACGCCGCTCCGCTACTGGTGCGTGGTGGAGGGCGCCATCCCCACCGGCAGCGCCGGGGCCTACGAAGAGCTCGCGCGCAACGCCAACGGCGGCGACAGCTTCGCGGCCCCCGACGCGGTCATCTTGTCGCCCGCCGGCATCGAGGACGACCTGGGCCCCTACCTCGAGGGCCAGTTCAGCGAGCACGCCAAGCGCCACGACCCCACCCTGCCCGGCTGCGAGGCCGGCGCGGTCACCACCCGGCTGGTGCTCTTCGACACCGCACCCACGGGCCTCGTCTCGAGCATGAGCGCCCCCGACCCCAGCCTGGGCGGCAGCCAGCACGGCTACGCGCTGGGTCAGGTGGCCGAGACGCTGCTCTGCGAAGACGGCAGCGGCCGAACCTGCGTGGCCGAGCTGTCGAGCCGCATCGCCATGCCCTACCGCCTCGACGGCCCCAACATCGAGTGGGCCCTCGACGCCAGCGGCGCCGGCCTCGAGCATGGCCAGGTGGGCACCCTGTCGTGGCTCGCCCAGTCCATCCGGCGAGAGGTCGTGGCCCGGCAGGGCGCCGGCGAGCAGCTCGTCTTCAACCTGTCTCTGGCCTGGAACCCGGTGAGCAGCGGCTACTCGGGCGCCGGCTGGGAGGACCAGGACATCGACCTATTCAGCCGCTCCGAGGTGGGCGCGGTCTACGCCGCCATCCGCGACGCCCAGTGCAACGGCGCCATGGTGCTCGCCGCCGCCGGCAACTCCTCGCCCTTCTCCGACGACCTGACCGGGCCCCTGCTGCCCGCAGCCTGGGCCGGCGAGCCCCTCGAGTCGGCGCCGTCGTGCCAAGAGCTCGGCACCACCGGCGCGGTCAGCATCCCCAGCGCCGGCATCGGCGCGCGTGAGGGCGAGTCGCCGCTCTACGCGGTGTCGGGCATCGACAAGAACGACCTGCCGCTGCTGGTCTCTCGCCCCGACAGCGACGCCCCCATCGCCGCCTTCGGCCAGGCGGCCACCACCGACCTGGGCGCCGGCGACTACAGCTCGCCCATGACCGGCACGTCGGTCAGCACCCTGGTGGCGTCGGCCACGATGGCGGCCCAGTGGGCGCTGGCGACCGGAGAAGAGCCCGCGACGATCGCCAGCGCGGTGCAGGGCGCCGGGCCCCGCCTGCCCTTCACCCTGGCCGACGCCTTCACCGACGCGCCCACCCTGGCCCGCGAGACCCACCGGGTCGACCTCTGCGCGGTAGACGGCGGATCCTGCTGCATCGACCAGCCCAACCCCGTCGGATCGGTCACGGTGTCAGGCACCTCGTCCGAGCCCGCGGCCACCCCGGGCCCCGCCGCCACCAGCCCCATCTCGGCCGGCTTCATCCTGCCGCAGCCCATGGGCGACGGGTGCCCCCCCTGCTCCATCCAGCTTTCGGGCGGCTTCTTGGCCGAGCCCGAGGTCACGCTGAGCAACGCTCAGCTCACGGTGACCAGCACGTCGGCGGTCTCGACGGTCTACCCCCTCGGCACGCTCGCCGCGGGCGCCGCGGTGGCGATCCCCCTCGACGGCATGCCCGCCGACATCGAAGGCGCCGTGCTGTCCTACCAGGGCGAGGTCGCGACGGACAGCCACGCCTGGGAGGGCCAGGTTCACCTGGTGCCCTGAGGCGCAGCGACCGGTCAACGGGTGTCCGACCCTCCGGGGAGCGTCGGCATTAGAGTTCGGTGAGTTCCAGGGAACCCGAGCCCCGATGCCCCCCCCCTCTCCCGATGCCAGAAGCCTGGCGCCGCGCCCTCGACGCGACGGACGAGGGGCGGATCTGGCAGGCCAACCTCACGGTCGATCTGGCGTCGGGCAACCTCCCCCGAGACGTCTACGAAACGCTGGTGCATGCGCTCGAGCAGGCCTCCCCCGACGACCCCACGCCAGGGCCCTTCCGGCTGAGCGCCGACGCCGCGGCCCTGTTGCTGCGCGACGCGGTGGAGGTCGTGGCGGGCGCGCCCGACCGCTTCTGCATGCAGAGCCCCCGGGCGCCGCGCCCCGAGCCGCTGGCCCGCGTGATGGACGCCGTCAGCTTCGGGCTGTACCACGTCGATCCGGGCCTGGGCGCGCCCACCTCCGACGGCACCGGGCGCCAGACCGCGGAGCAGCTCGGGCGCACCATCCACCCCCGCCACTACACCGGCCAGATGCGCACCCGTCGCCCGTACTTCTGGGCCACGCCGGCCGACGCGCTGGCCGCTCGCCCCGACCCCGGGCCCGACGGCGCCCGCGACGCCCTGGGGTTGGGCCACATCCGCGCGGCCACCTGGCTGGTGTCGGTCACCATCCCGGCCCAGGCCGCGGCGGCCGCCACCTTGAAGGCGCCCACCACGCTCGACGCGGGCGACAGCCCCTACTTCGCGCCGTGGCCCGGCGACGCCCTCGACCCCTACGGCCGCACCCGCCACCTGCAGCGTCGCGATCCCGCGCTGCCCGAGGTGCTGGTCTCGCCGGTCACGCTGGATGATCACTGCCGGGTCGTGTCGATCGGACGCACGTCCGACATAGTGGACATCGACCTGGGCCCCTGGGTGGCCGACGCCGAAGCCCGCGCCCGTGACCTGCCCCTGCACCCGCCGCTCCCGCCATGACCACGCTGCCCGAGATCACCGCCGCCGACCTGCGCGACCCGCTGGCCTCGCTGACGCGCCTCGACGAGCCGGGCGTGCGCCGATGGCTGCGGGCCACCCTGCGCGTCGGGCGGCCGCTGCCCTTCCGCGCCCCCCGCAGCGCCGCGCTGGCCCCCGCCCTCGCCCAGGCCCTCTCGGGCGCCCCCGACGCGGTGCTCGACCCGGTGCGCGAGGCGGTGCCCACCCTGGTCGCCGAGTAGCGGCCCGGCGACCCCCCCGAGCGCCTCGACACGCTCCTGGTGCTGGCCGGCCTGCTGCGCTGCCGCGCGGTCGAGGCGCCCGCCCGCCGGCTGCTCGACGAGGGGCTGGCCCGCCACGCCCGCGGGGGCACCGCGCTGGCCGTCCGCGCCCTGTCCACCCTGGCTGGGTTCGGGCTGAGCCCTCGCTCGGTGCCCACCTTCGAAGAGGCGCTCGACCGCGACGCCACCGCGCCGGTGGCCTGGCGGGCCCTGTGCAGCTTCGACGCCGCCCGGGGCGCCACCACGCTGCCCCGCCTCACCCGCACCCTCTCCGCCGCCCCCACCCGCAGCCCGCCCATCGAAGACATCGTGCAGGCCCAGCTCTTCGGCGCGTTGTCCCCCGGTCGTCGCGTGCACCTCATCGACCACGTGGTCTGGCAGCTGCCCCTCGACGCGCTGGGCCCCGCGCTCGCCCTGCTCGCCCAGGCCGGCCTGGGGTTGGCAGCGGCCAACCTCGGTCGCGGCGCCGACGTCCACGACAAGTACGCTGTGTGCCAGCGCGCACCCGGCGAGCCGGGCGAGTCCACCCTGGGCCGCCTGCGCACCCGCAGCTACGACGCCGACGCCCGCTCGCACCGCACCCTGTCCGAAGACCGCTGGCTGATCGTCGACCACGCCGCCAACGTCTGGACCCACGCCCGCGACGTGCTCACGTCGCTCGACGCCGTGCTGATCGCATGACCGGCGCCGGCTCCCGCACCCTGCTGGCCACCGCCCATGATCGGGTGGTGCAGCTCGTGGGCAGCCTGGGCCGGCTGCGCGACGACCTGGCGTGGGTGGAGGGCGGCGGCCGGCTGCTGTACGCGGTGGACTTCAGCGAGGTGCACGCCTTCCTGCACCCCGAACGCGAGACCACCGACGCCGTGCAGATCGGCCTCGGTCCAGGCTCCCAGTCCGAGGCCCGCGTGCTCACCCGCTTGGGCCTGGGGCACCTGTTCCGCACCTTCGGCGACCAGCTGCACCTGCTGCCGCCACACACCCGAGAGCTCGACGGCTACCTGCGCACCTTCGAGGCCAAGGCCCACCGGGCCGAGGGGCTGGCCGCGGCGGCGCGGGCCTGGATCGATCAGCTCGACCCCGGCGAGCGGGCCAGCCTCGAGCGCCTCGCGCAGCCCGGCGACCTCTCCGACCCCGAGCGCGAAGCCATCGCAGCCTTGATGCAAGACGAGGCCAGCCGCCTGTGCGATCAGGTGGCCGAGCTGACCGGCTGGCTCACCGCCGACACCGCCATCGGCGAGCTGCGCGCGCTCGTGGGGGCCGGGCGGTTGAGCTACCGCATCGACGCGTCGATCACGCGCTGTGGGGCGCCGGCGGGCGCGCTCAGCGCCCCGTCGCTCGACGACGAGCGGCGGGCCTTCCAGGCCTTCCCCGAAGCCATCCGCGGCCGCCGGCGGGCCCAGAAGATGGTGGACGCGCGGGCCCTCATCGCCCTGCGCGACGCCAACCGCGCGCTCGCCCCGCACGGCGCGCGGCTGCTGCTGATCACCCGGGACAGCAGCATGGCCGCGGCCGCCGCCCACCTCGCCGGAGACGGGGGCTTCGCGTGGGCCGCGGTCGACCAGCACCTGCGCACCCTCGACGAGGTGGTGCTCGACCTGCCGCTGCAGGGCGCCACCGACGCCGAGCAGCGGCGCAGCTGGCTGGCCGACACCGACGAGCTGTTTCGCGGGGTGCAAGGGCCGCTGCGCGCGCTGCTCGCCGCCGATCCCACCGACGCGGCCGCCCTCGATCGCTTTCAGGTCGTCGCGCGGCGCCGCCTGCGCGAGCTCGAGTCGCTCTGGCGCCGCCACCACCAGCTCCGCCTGAGCCTCGCCGTGCCACGGGTCGACTGGCTCTCCACCGACTTCCTCGCGCCGGCCCCGTCGGGCGACCCCAGCGACCCCGACGAAGACCCGACCATCCCCCCCGGAGACGACGGCGCGGTGCCGAAGCTGCGGCAGCTCGTGCGCCTGGTCTCCACCGACGCCTTCCAGCAGCAGCTGCGCGACGACCTGCGCCAGCTTCGGCTCGACCTGGTGGCGCAGGGCCTGCAGGTGCTGTTTCTGGGCCGCATCGGCGCCCAGCGCCTCGACCGCCTGGTGGCCTTCTTCGGGGCGGGCTGGGCCGGCGAAGACCGCGACGACGGCACCCTTCTGCGGTCCACCCGCTACACGGCGGTCTGCTCGCTCCAATTCGTCTCGGACCGCTACCGCGACCTGGTGCGCGGCCTCACCGGCTGGACCGGCGACGAGCGCGCCCGCTACGACCGCCTCGAGCGCGTCTTCTTCGACCTCGTGCAGGAGAACACGAGCCAAGAGCACGCCGCCGAGGGCTTCCTGTTCATGGCCCTCGCCCTGGCCATGCTGCACCAGTGGGACGAGGCGCTCGCCGCCGCACAGGCCAGCGTGCGCATGCCCGGCCGCATGCTCCGCCACGAGGCCCACTACCTGATGGCCGTGGTCAGCCGGCGGCGCGCCGCCCCCGACCCGTCCACCCGCCTCGCCTTCTTGGTGGAGGCCTACAACCACGCCCTGTCCGCCAGCCGCACCAAGCACCGCTTCGGGGGACAACAAGACGCCCGCTACCTGCTCGAGCAGGGCACCGCCGCGCTGATGTGGCGGCAGCTGGCTCTGCAGCACGGCGGCGTGCAGGCCAACCGCAAGCGCTCCACCGACACCGAGTACCACCCGGGCTGGCTCGACCGGTCGGCGGCCGTGCGGACGCTGGGCGACGCGCTGGGGCTGGTCGGCGACGACCCCCGGCTCGAGGTCGACATTCGCAACAACCTCGCCTACGCCGCCGTGAGCGCACAGCCCCCCGACCTCGCCGGCGCCCGCGTGCAGGCCGACGCCATCGAGGCGCTCTTCACCGCCGCGGCGGCCCTCGACGCGCCCCCCATGCCGCCGCAGCCGTGGCCCGCCGTGCGCGACACGCTGCTGCTGGTGCGCGCCCTCGAGGCCCGGGCCGCCGGCGAAGCCCCCGCGGTGCGCGCCTGCCTCGCCGACTGGGACACCCTGCTGGCCGACCCCAACCTGCTCGACACCGACCGGGCCTCGATCCGCGCCACCCGGGCTGCGGTGCGGGCGTGGCCCCTGGTGGCCGACCCCTGATCGCAGCTAGGCCTCGGCCGCCAAGGCCCACAGCCGCTCGCGCTCCGCCGCCCCCGGCAGCCCCCAGTCCGCCGGGTAGCCGAAGACGTCGGCGGCGCCGCGCCCACCGAACTGGGCGTCGAGGATCTCGATGTGGTCGAGCGTGAGCAACGCGGGGTGGGGCACACCGCAGGCCCACGACAGCTCGCGCAGGTCGTGGCGCAGGCTGACCAGGTAGTTGGCCAGCCGGGCGGCCTTGTCGGCGGGATCGAGGCCCCGCATCAGCCACGCCGACTGGGTGGCGACGCCAGCGGGGCAGTGGCCCGTGTGGCACTTCTGCGCCTGAATGCAGCCGATGGCCATCATGGCCTCTCGGGCGACGGAGACCATGTCGCAGCCCATGGCCATGGCCAGCGCGGCCTCGGCGGGGAAGCCCAGCCGCCCCGACCCCACCCACACCACGCGGTCGGCCACGCCGGCCGCCGCGAAGATCTTGTAGACCCGCGCGAAGCCCACCTTGAAGGGCAGCGACACGTGGTCGGAGAACACCAGCGGGGCCGCGCCGGTGCCGCCCTCGCCGCCGTCGATCTGGATGTAGTCGACCCCCCGCTCCCCCGAGACCATGGCCGCGGCGAGCGCCTCCCAGAAGCCCAGGTCGCCCACGGCGCTCTTGATGCCCACCGGCAAGCCCGTGCGCGCCGCGATCTCCTCCACCCGATCCAGCAGCGTGTCTACGTCGCGAAAGGCCGAGTGCGACGACGGGCTGAGACAGTCCACGCCCACCGGAATCCCGCGGATCTTGGCGATCTCGGGCGTGACCTTGGCGGCCGGCAGCACCCCGCCCTTCCCGGGCTTGGCCCCCTGGCTGAGCTTGATCTCGATGGCGCGCACGTCGTGGGCGCCGGCGGTCTCGACCAGCTTGTCGAGGTCGAGCTCCCCCTGGGCGCTGCGGGCGCCAAAATACCCGGTGCCGAGCTGCCAGATGAGCCCCCCTCCCTGGTCGTGGTACGGCGCGATGCCGCCCTCGCCGGTGTTGTGCAGCGCGCCGGCCATCGCGCAGCCGCCGTTGATGGCCATGACGGCCCGCGACGACAGCGACCCGAAGCTCATGGCGCTCACGTTGATGATGGACGCCGGCCGGAAGGCCTTGGCGCGCCCGCGGGGCCCCCCCAGCACCTTGGCGCAGGCCAAGGGCTCGCCCGCCGGCGCGTGCGCCCCCGACGGCGGCGACCACGGAAACACGCTGTGCTTCAGGATCAGCGTGTTGCCGCTCG
>Ga0055584_100008228_pt1 | contig 10223 bp, 9 predicted proteins | sample OSDHelmetaG_FD_58716 | JGI IMG/M metagenome (GOLD analysis project Ga0055584, IMG submission 58716) | Pelagic marine sediment microbial communities from the LTER site Helgoland, North Sea, for post-phytoplankton bloom and carbon turnover... | ecosystem: Environmental > Aquatic > Marine >...
CGGGATCATCATCCTAGGCCCTAAACGCTGTAGATACCTTGTTTCCTGCGCGATCCGGGCCGAATGTGGACACCGGATGACGCCCAGCCCCCCTGCGCGTTAAACTGACGCTCGGCATACAGGAGGCACCCATGACCCGTCAGGCACCCCACGGCGCGTTCCCCGAAATCAGTCACGACGAGATGGCGCGGCAGGACTTCACGTTGCGGCTGCGTGAATACGTTGCCGGCGACATCGCTGGTGGCAATGACACGGCGTATCGTCACGATGTCGAACCCGCTTTCGAACGTACCGAAGGACGCAAGCCGGCTACGCGTAAAGAGGTCCGCAAGGCCATGGAGCGCCACCCGTTTCATCAGGCCTGGGGGTCGCTCAATCGCGCCACCCAGGAAATGATTTGGGACTCAGTCCAGGACTCGCTCGACCGGCAGGATGACGCGTTGAACAAACGAATACAGGACGTGGGCAAAGGCAAGGGATCACTCCGCCTCAACCCGGCACTCAAAGCACCGCGGTATCTCGCCGCGATGGATATCCATTGCATGCCCGGCAATTACCACACCGAATACACCGAAGACGATGCCTATCAGGGCGCGTTGCTCGATCGTGGCGCTTTCATTTATGCGCGCGGCCAGCGCGGACCTAACCACGATTCATTCGGCCACGATCTGCTGGCTTATCTCGACAAGACCCGGCCTGGATTCAAACCCAAGCGCATCTTGGATATGGGCTCCGGCGCCGGCCAGGTCACTTGTGCCTTTGTCGATGCCTTTCCCGATGCCGAAGTGCACGCCATCGATGTGGCGGCGCCGCTCTTGCGGTATGGCCACAAGCGGGCCGATTCGATGGGCTATGACATTCATTTCTCACAGCAAAATGCCGAAGCGACCGAGTTCGAAGACGAAAGTTTCGATCTTATTTTCTCGTGCATCATGATGCACGAGACGTCGTCAAAGTCGTTGCGCAACTACGTCAAAGAGACCCAGCGTTTGCTCGCGCCGGGCGGCATCGCGCTGCACATGGATTTCCCGCACAACGCCGACAAGACACCCTATTCGCAGGCTATGGTCGATTGGAGCACGCACTACAACGCGGAACCTTTCATTGGCACCCTGGGGGATACCGACCTTGCCGACGTTGCGGTTCAGGCCGGCTTTTCTCACAACACGGCAACGGTCGTGCCCATGTCCACCGTCGCGCCGGGCAACCGCATGTACGTGTTGGACGCGCGCAAACCGGCCTAGTAACGGACGCGCAAGGTCGGGCGCTCAACCTTTCGCCGTAACAAGACGATAGCCAAAGTCGGCTTCGTCAACATCGAGCAAGTCGGCGTATCGCGCCGCCCAAGCCCCAGAGTCAATGTCGCGCGCGAGTTTTCCAATCGCCTCGGAAACATCGCCCAGTGCCCAAAAACTTGAGATGGCATTCCGAATCTTCGGGTCGAGATACGCCGTTGGCCGCCGCCAATAGGCGGACAAGAACCCGTCGGTGCAGTCATGCGGCACTGGGATGGGCGTGACCGTCACCTGCCCCAGCCAGGTTTCGTAATCCCTCATCAGTGGCATCTGTGCGTGGTCCAACGTCACCAGGGCAGGAAGATAGTCGGTAAGCCAGAACACCTGATGTGACGGATCAAATGTGAGGATAACCACCGGGCCACGCGTCACACGGCGCATCTCTCTGAGACCCTTTGCCTGGTCGGTCCAATGATGAACCGTCAGCACCGCCATCGCCGCGTCAAACGACTTGTCATCGAAGGGAAGGTCTTCAGCAAAACCCTGCACAACAGATGCCGCCGAGGCGTTGCGCTGTTGGATCATCTCGATAGATGGCTCAAGGGCTGTGACCAACCGATCACCGGGCTCGTACGATCCCGTTCCGGCGCCTACGTTCAAGACGGTTTCCGCCGATCCCAGCGCGGAGGTAATCATCAATTCAATGCGCGGGTCGGGTTTCCGAAGGTCCGAATAATTGATGCCGATCGTGTCGTACGCGGTGCGCATCGAGCCGCCTCAGTCCACGCTACCACCCGACCAGAAATGCACCCGCGTGAACGTTCCATCGGAGCCGAAGTCGAAGAAGTTGCAGTTTTCCATGTCGATCTTGTCGCCGTCTTTGGGGGCGCCGCGATAGCGAATTTCCACCGCGCAGGTCGCTTTCTCCGTATCGACCACCGCGTTGCGGACTTCGTGCGACCGCATGTGGGTACCCTCGATGTATTCGGAGAAAAAGCCACGCAGTGCGTCGTGCCCGGTCAGCACCATATCGGCGGTCTCCCAGGTGAGGGTGGCGTCAGGCGCAAAGCAGGCCATCGTGCCCTCGATGTTGCCTGAATCCATAGACCCGAAGTAGCCGTTGACCACCACGTCGATGTAGAACTCCCGATCTCGTGTCATCGCGTCGTCTCCGGGTTTGAGGTCAGGACAACAAAAAACGGGCATGCCGATGGCGATGCCCGTTCTTGTTTCGCATGGACGGTGTCCAGTCGGTCGAAGCTACTCGGCCGCTTCGCTTAACGGCACCACCGGGCAGTTCGCCTCTTTCTCAACCAAGTCATAGACGAAGATGAACTTCGCCATGCCGGTCAAAATGCCCGCAACCATCCCCAACTCAAAGATTTCAGCATCATTGAAATGCGGCTTGAGTTCGTCATGTAGCTTTTTGTCGAGATGACCGTTCATGTTGGTCATCACGATTTGATCGGCCAACCGCAGCACGGCGCGCTCTTTGGCATCAAAGCACTCTGCATCTTCATTCATGATCCAGCGCAGTTGTTCGGGCGTCACGCCTTGCTTTTGCGCGGCGTTCCGATTGCCTTTGTTGCAATAGGCGCAGCCATGGGTCATCGAAAGCCGGTAGCGCAAGATCTCTTTCAGGCGCGCTTCGACCCGTCCGCCGTAGAAAAGACGACCGTAGAATTCATCTTTGTACCAGACCATGAGTTCCGGCGCGTTCGCGCCCACTTCATTCATGGTCGCGTCGTCGCGTAGGTCCATCGCGGTGTCGTAATCGGCGCGCATGCGTTCGGTCATCTCTTCGCGCGGCACGCGGCGCAGCATTGGATTTGGCATCGCTTGTCTCCCCACAGTTAAGCGCGGCTCGGTGCGCGCTGGTTGCATCATACCGCGGATCTATCGCGCGGTAATTGAAATATCCCGGTTACCGCCGGAATTCCAAGGCCTCGCGCAAGTCTGGACGCTCGCGCAAGACGCGGCGCGCATAATAGTCGAACTTCCAATCGAAGATATCCTTCTGGCCGAGGAATTTTTTCGATTGCCGCGCTGCGGGCACGGGCAGGGGGTTCAACGTCCCGGCCGCCATGGCCCTGACCTGGACGCTAGCGGCGCTTTCCAGCACCTGGGCGCCAATCACGGCCTCTTGGACGCTTGCGCCGACCACGACGATTCCATGATTCTTCAAAAGGGCGGCACGATTGTCGCCGAGCGCGTCCGCGACCAGACCGGCTTCGCCCTCGCCGTCGAAGAAGACGCCCTTGTGCTCGTTGAAAAAGATGATGTCTTCAAAAAAGATCGATGCTTGCTGGTCGATCATTGCCAGCGGCGCGCCGATCGAGGCCAGCGCTAGCGCATTCACCGCGTGGGTATGCACCACCGCGTTTACATCAGGTCGCCGGGCATAGACCGCGGCATGCAGATCCAGTGCCGGGCTAATCTCCCCGGTGCCCTGTAAAACATTCAGCGCCATATCCGCTTCATGCAGTTCCGACGGCACGGCTTCGTCAAAGCCGAGCCGAAACCGGTTCGACCAAAAGGTCTCGGCCCCGGGCAGTCGTGCGGTGATGTGCCCAGCGATGTCCAGACCTTGACCCTCGCGGTCGAGGATGTGGTGCGCCAGAACCAATTCGCGCTGCAGCCGCTGCAAGTCGCTCGTCGGTTCGTTGGCAAAGAGCTGAATGACGGTGGTCATGGCTGTCCTCAGAAATGTCGAACGCGTGCATCATATCTTCTGCGCCGCGCGAACCCGGCGCAACGGTGGCGCGTCAATCCGCCCGCGCGATGGCCGTCGCCGCCTCTAGGACCACCTCGGGATCAAGCGTCTCCAGCGCATCGCGCTGCATAACCGTCACAGTCTCACCACGCGGCTGGGTTTGGGCCGGTACGGATGCCTTGGAAAACAGCACCACCGATGGACAGTTGGCCGCCGCGATCAAATGCATGGGCCCGGTATCGTTGCCCACGGCCAGCGCGGCCTTGCGCGCCAGCGCAACGATTTGCCCAAACGACGTCCGACCCAACAAGCTCAGCGCTCTCGGCTCGCCGCTCTCGATCGCCGCAATTTCCGTGGCTTCGGCGGCAGTTCCAATAAGGATCGGCGTGACGCCTTGCCCGCAAAGTGCTGTCGCCAGGGTGCTGTAATGCCCCGCAGGCCATCGCTTGTCCGGTCGATGCGGCGCGCCCCCGGGCACGATGAGGACAAACCGCTCGGGTAGGTCGAAATCCTCTAGGTCGCCGTCCAGCCAAGCGAGATCGGGCGGCGGCGTATCTGGAATGCCGGCATCGGCGAGTTGCTCGGCCTGTCGCTCCAAGGTGTGCATCGCATTGCGCTCGGGGTTGCGATGGGGGTGCGAACATCCCTTAGCGATTCCCGACCATTCCGGCTTGGAACGACCGAAGAACCGAAAGTAAGTGTGCGACCGATCGCTGTGTTGCAGGTCATAAACCCGGTCAAACCCGCCTCGGGTGATAAAGCGTCGTAGCTGCAGCCAGAGACGCCATTGCATCAGGTTCGGCTTGAGATCAACTTCGACGGCGTCGAAATAGCCACAGCGTTGCCCGAAATCGGCATAGGGTGCGGTCGTCAACAGCGTGATGTGCGCGTCCGGATGGTGCGTGCGGATCGCCTTGAACGCCCCCTGCGCCAAGACAAAGTCGCCCAGCGCGCTATGTTTGATCACAAGGATGCGTTGGGCGTCGGGCACGGGTCTACGATGGTAGTTGAGGCTGGTTCCTTCTTAGCCCGCTGGGCGCGCCGTGATAAGCGCCAATCGCCTTGACGCCACGCGGCGCACCCGCAACCATCGCGCCATGGTTACATTCAAACGCCCGGCTACCGTCGAAGAAATCCGCCTCCCGCGCTTGCGGGTTAGCTACCTTGATTGGGATGGCGATGCGCCGCCCGTCCTTTTGATGCACCCCAACCGCACCAATGCCCGCGTTTGGGATTTTGTCGTCGAGGCCAGCACGCTACCCAATCGCTTCATTGCGCCGGATGCGCGGGGCCACGGCCTTAGTGATTACCCTGAACGCGGCTATGTGCTCCAAGAATATGTTTGGGACCTCATTGAATTCCTCGATGCCCAGCAGATCGCGCAAGTGGTATTGGTTGGCGCAGCGACCGGCGGCAACATCGCGTTGCTGGTCGCTTCGCAGCACCCGGGCAGGGTTGCCGGGCTCGTGGTTGCAGATCCTGGCTTGTCCTTGGACAAAAAGATCAGCGGCGACGTGAAAGAAGAAATCGTCAAAAACTTTCGCTTCCCGGATTTTGAAACCGCGAAAGCCGCGATGCCGTTCAGCGCCTTGTGGTCCGACGATATGAAGGATCACTACGCCAATCACGGTTTCAAGCGGCTTGATTCAGGCGAAGTCGAATGGCGGTACCATCCCCAAGGCGCGCAATACACCGAAGGGGTCTTGGAAGACGACATGTGGGATGACATCAACGTGTCGTGCCCAACCCTGATGATGCGGGGTGCGGACTCACACGTCTTTCCAGCCAATAACATGGATCGGCTGCAAGAAATGATCCCAGGTTCAGAGGCGCACCACATTCATCAGTGCGATCACCGCATCAGCCAAGACCAGCCTGAACTCATGGCACACCTGATCGACGACTTCGTCAAACGCCGCCTTGGCTAGCGCGGCGACGTCGCGTTAGCCGCCCAGGAATGCATCCACTGCCTTGGCCTTCGCCTCGTCTTGGGGGTCTGTCATTTGGTAGTCGCCGTCCGGCACCATGGCGGCGGCTTCCGGTGCAAAACGATGAAAGGGATCGTCTTCGCTCGAGGTCACAAGCGTGCGCACCGGCACCATCTGCAAACGGTCGCGCACCGGATAGTCGAACATTGCACCCCACACATCGGAGTAGTTGCGGAAGTGTTTGAGAATGCCGGTGATCCTGCGCGTCAGGCGTTTCGCATCGATCTGGGGTTCGATCTCGCGGATCGCCTCGATGGTGTCGTTGTACCAGGGCCAGAAAAGTTGCTCGTTGCGCAGGGCAAACCACAGACTAATCAGGTGCGATCCATCGCCCTTCGGGATCACCGGCGGGGCGTAATGCGGCGCCAGCGCAAGGCGTACTTCGTCGGGCATCGCCAGCGGGCCGAACAAGATCAGATTGCGCACCGTCTTGGGTTGGGTCAGCGCAAACTCGGTTGCAACCGACGCGCCGCCTTGCTGGCCAATCAGGTCGATTTCCTTTAACCCCAGCGCTTCAAGCGCCGTGCCCAGTACCGACGCGTAAGCCGCCACGGTGGGGGCCGCCGACCAGTCGCTCGAATCGCCGTTACCTGGCATGTCCATCGCGATGACACGGCGACCCAACCCGGCCAGCGCAAGCATGAGGTCGGTATTCAGGGCTGAGTCGCCCGGCAGGTGCGGCAACAAAACGATCGGGACGCCGCCCGCCGGCCCCGCGCTGCGCAGCGCGATCTGACCAAACGCAAGGTCCACGTAGGTGCGATCAATTTTGCCCGGCACATTGACCGGCGCGGGTGGCGCGGGGGCATCTGCCGGTGCGGGATGCATCTCCAGAATTTCGCGATAGCGCAACGCGGCTTGGCCAATGTCGCGGGGCAACTCTTCAACCCACGACCCCTCCGCCTTGCGTTCTTCGATTAGCGGAAATCCCTTGATCAAGGAATCGCCCAGACGGGCGCCAAAACACGTGGGGACTTTCAGCTTGCCGATGGGTTTCAGTCCGGCATACCGAAACACCGCCGAATACCCGACGTTGTAGTCCTCGCCGGTAATAAACCGCGGCAACACCATGTCCATCATCCGCTCTGCGGGTGGCGGTGCCGCGGTTGTCGAGCGGGTCTCGCGCGTCCATCGGAATGTCGGCGAAAAGATGAACTGCTCGCGGAACTTGTGCCACGTGTACAAAAGATGAGAGGCATCCCACTTGGGCACGTAGGGCGGCAGGTAATGTTCGGTCATGTCCTTGCGATAGGCATCCTCGTAGGCGGGATAGCCATCGATCACGAAAACCGACACCCGCTCCGGATATCGCACCGTGAATTCCATTGCGATCGAGGCACCGGTGTGTGAGCCCCAGATGCCGCACTTGTCGATCCCCAGCGCATCCAGCGTGTCTTTCAGCGCCTCGGCAAGATCGTCAATCTCGGGCTTCTTTATGTCCAGCAGGTCGGAGTGCCCGTAGCCCGGCGTATCCAGTGCAATTGCGGTAAAGCGCTCAGCGAACACGCGGGTATAGGGGTCGAGCGCCTTTGCCCAACTCGGGCTTGGATGCAGCATAACTACCGGCGGGCCCGACCCGGCGCGCCGATAGTGCACCCGCCGCGTTCCCACGGTCACGAAATGACTACGAATTGTGGTGTCGCCCATGCTGCCCTCCCCCGGAATTTCGGTCATCATAGCGACTGTCGAACACCTGCGCCCCACCGGCGGCCCCGGTGCTCGCCAGTCGTGCCCTGCAAGGAGTTGACGCATGAACCGAACCGGCCCCCTCGAACGCGCGTCAATCTTCGTGCGTGACACCGACCGCTCGCTCGGCTTTTACCGCGACATCCTGCGCATGGACGTCGTCGAAACCCGGGATCTCGAAGGTCCGGTGATCGCCAGCATGGTGGGGATGGACGATTGCAAAATTCGGGTGACCTACCTCACCGCCGAAGACAGCGTGCGCGCCCGCATCGGCCTGTTCGAGATTTACGATCCCCATCCGCCGGAACTGCCTCGTCCGCCAACCGCCTCCCTCAACGCGGGCCAGCCCGTCCTGGTTTTCGACAGCCCATTCATCGCCGACATCCATCAAGACCTGAAGGCTGCCAACTACACTTTCTTGTTGGAGCCCAAAGAAATCGCCGACGGGGAAGGTGGGCATTTCAACGAGATGATTGTGTTCGACCCCGACGGAGTCGCCGTCGATGTGCTGCGCTACACGCCGCCGGCCGGTAAAGACGTTGCCGATGCCGCGAACCGGACTGCGGGTGAAATGCCGACCGGGACAAATCGCACGTCGCCGGTTATGCGCGTCTCGCTTTTCGTTCGCGATACCGAACGCTCGCTGGCGATCTATCGCGACATTCTCGGCATGACGATCATCGATGAGCGCACCTTCGGTGGTCCAGAGATCGGCAACGCGCTCGGGCTAGGCGATGTTGAATTTCGCGCAACCTACCTCACTGCGGAGGATAGTAGCGTCGGTGTTGTCGGCTTGATGGAAGTGGTCCGTGGCGCACGGCCGGAACTGCCCGCCCCGGCACCGCGCATTCATCGCGGTCAACCAGCCATGGTGTTCTCAACCGAAGAGAACCACGCGATCTTCGCCGAGCTCAAGAAGGCAGGAATATCGTTCATTTGCGAGCCGGTCGATTTCACCAGCCCGCGCGGCACCTATATCGAAACGATCTTCCTCGATCCCGACGGTATACCGGTCAGCCTGATCCAGTTTTCGCCCGCTTGACCGCCTAGTCGTTGCCGAGCCCCAAGTTGCCGGGGTTCAGAATGCCGTCGGGGTCGAACATCGTTTTCAGCTCGCGAACGAGGCGCCAGGTTTCGGGCTGCAGCGACTCTTCGAACCGGTAGAACTTCGCCAACTGCACGTGCACCGCGCCCAAGTCGAACATCCGGTCGCGCAGCCCAGTGCGCAATTGTTGTGCAAAGGCGCGCGCCTCCGGGTTGGCTGGCTTGTCGCGGAATTTTGCGGCGGTTTCCTTGTCGAGATGTCGGAGGTGAAGCTCGCTCACCTCGTCCTGCCAGTAGAACGACGGTTCGCACATGAAAAAGCGCTCATTGAAATTTGTCATGTAGGATTCGTACATTCCATGGCGGTCCATTTCCGCACGGTGTGAGTCGAAATACGCTGGAATTTCCTTGGCCACTTCCACGGCTTTCGACAGCGGGAACATCGAATTGGTCGGCACCCAGCGTTGCCCGTCGCCGCCTAGAAACCCGCGCACGGAAAACCCGCTCACCGACATTGCCATCGGCAGGATGTTGGGAATTTCACGTCCGCGTTCCAAACAAAGCGCGCGCACGCGTTCCAACGTGGCCTCGGCCGCCTCGTCGTTGACACCGCTCATCGTGAAATGAAGCGACCACTTCACGCCTTCCATGAAGTTGCGTCCCGACGCCGCCATCTTGATGGTTTCGCGCAAGCCCCCCTTCGCTTTGGCCACCTCGCCAAGCGTCTTGATCGCTTGCTTGAACCCAACCTTAGCCACGTTTTGGCTCTTGAAAGGGTCCAGCCCAACAACACCCTTGCCCGCAACCAGCCCCGTGCCGGCAATCGCCACCATTGTCGCCGCCATATCCGGGTAAGTCTCGAAGGCGAACGAACCGTAGGCCACGCCCTCGGGCTTGCGGGTCAGCCGAATGGTCGCAGCGGTCTTCACGCCGAATGCGCCGCCATCGCCCAAGAATAGCCCGGTCAGATCAGGCCCGTAGTTACGAAAGAACGGATTGCTGTCGTTGGTCCGCCCGCCGGATCCAGTCTGCACCACGGTCCCATCGGCGCGGACAACTTCCAGCGCCAGCACATCGTCCATGCCCTGCGGCACGTTCTGCGACAACGCCCCGCCCACGGTCGAATACAGCCCGGAGAACGGTGCCGAAAAAGCAATCGACATGCCTTCTTCTTTCACCGCGTCGGCCAACTTGATCCAGGTGCAGCCCGCGCCCACCGTCGCGGTGTTGTCGACCGTGTTGATCTCAAGGATGTCATCGAGCCCACGCAAATCGATCAGCACGGTATCGGCGCGCACTGGGACATAGCCCTTGGTGTAGGACATGCCGCCACCGCGGGTGGAAATCGCCATCCCCAAGTCGCGCGCGGTTCGAATGATCGCCGCCACATCGTCTTTGGTGCGCGGTTGCACGACCACGGCCGCTACAGCCGCATCGTCCCAGAAGAAAATGTCGTTGGAGTAATACCGCCGCTCGACTTCGTCGGTGATAACGCGGTCGGCGCCCAGAATCTCGGTAAAGGCGTCCGCAGGGCTGCGGTCAGGGGTGGCGGCAGAC